>RCUU01000919.1_pt1 | contig 15066 bp, 9 predicted proteins | sample 2166211 | NCBI WGS metagenome assembly RCUU01 (sample SAMN09932620, study PRJNA488358) | compost metagenome | feature: garden; material: soil; isolation source: compost soil in phenylacetic acid-enriched culture | place: Germany: Experimental Botanical Garden Goettingen | collected 2016-01-27
GATCCGCTCGTTGCCGTGGCGATCGGTACGCGGCTCGAATACGCCGACTCCCATGGAAGTACCCTTTGGCGCGTTGCTACCGTCCGTTGGCAGTTGCGAGTTGTACATTGCAAAACTCCTTTCAGAGCCTGATCAGGAAAAAATGGGCGCTCTTACAGCATTAGACGTATGAGCAGCCCGAATCATGAAGGCTCGAATGTAGAAATTTTGTCGCCATCGCGTGATCAACCTGTCAGACCATGGGGCGTTGCGCAGTAATCTCCTAAATTTTTGTGGTGAGCTTCGTCCCTACAGGGAGGCCCGGTGCGCGTGGGTATGCGCAGCCGTGACCATCGTTTTTTCGATCAGGAGCGAGCGTGATTATTTCCAGCCAGTTAACCAGGTTGAGCCTGGCGGGTGTGACTCTGGGGTTGAGCCTGGGGCTGAGCCTTGCGGCGAGCGCGAGCGATACGCCTGCGCAAACGAGCGCCGAGATCCGCCGCACCGGTTTCGGCGTGCCGCACATCCGCGCCGACAACGAGCGCGGGCTCGGCTACGGCATCGGCTATGCCTACGCCCAGGACAACCTGTGCCTGTTGGCCAACGAAATCACTACGGTCAACGGTGAACGTTCGCGGTATTTCGGGCCGGATCAGTTCACCGTCGAAGAGCGCGAGAACCTGGCCAGCGATGTATTTTTCACCTGGCTGAACACTCCGCAAGCCGTCGCCGGTTTCTGGCAGGCCCAGACCCCGCCAGTGCGTGAGTTGGTCGAAGGCTATGTGGCGGGGTACAACCGCTTCTTGAGCGAGCGACGCGTCCAGGGATTGCCGCCGCAGTGCCAGGGAGATTGGGTGCGCGACATTACCACGTCGGATCTGGTCAAGCTGACCCGGCGCCTGTTGGTCGAAGGTGGCGTCGGCCAGTTTGCCGAAGCCCTGGCTGGTGCCACGCCGCCCCAGGCCGTGGCCCGGGCGTCGAGCGCACAGGCAGCGTTCCAGGTGGCCGCTACGCGGATGCAGCGTTTTGCCCTGGACCGTGGCAGCAACGCCGTCGCGGTCGGCAGCGAGCGCTCTTTCAACGGACGCGGCATGTTGCTGGCCAATCCGCACTTTCCGTGGGTGGGCGGCATGCGTTTTTATCAGATGCACCTGACCATTCCCGGCAAACTGGACGTGATGGGCGCGGCGTTGCCCGGCCTGCCGGTGATCAACATCGGTTTCAATCAACATCTGGCCTGGACCCACACCGTGGATTCGTCCAGGCATTTCACGCTGTATCGCCTGCAACTCGATCCCAAGGATTCGACCCGTTACCTGCTCGACGGCCAGTCCTTGCCGATGGACAAGCAGACCGTGACCGTCAACGTCAGGCAGGCGGACGGGCAGGTCCGGGCAATTTCCCACGAGGTCTACAGCTCGAAATTCGGTCCGGTGGTGCAATGGCCGGGAAAACTGGATTGGGATCATCAATACGCCTACAGCCTGCGCGACGCCAATCTGGATAACGACCGGGTTCTGCAGCAGTGGTACGCGATGAACCGCGCTGAAAACCTCGAGGATTTCCAGGCTTCGGTGCACGAGATCCAGGGCATTCCGTGGGTCAATACGCTGGCAGCGGACGATCAGGGGCAGACGCTGTACATGAACCTCTCGGTGGTGCCCAACGTCAGTGTCGACAAGCTGGCGCAATGCAGCGATCCGCGAGTGGGCTTGCAGATGATCATTCTCGACGGCTCCAACAGCGCCTGTGCCTGGGACATCGACCCGCAGGCTGCACAGCAGGGTATCTATGCAGCGGACAAGTTGCCGCAATTGCTACGCAAGGACTTTGTCCAGCACTCCAACGACTCGGCATGGATGGCCAACCCGGCGCAACCGCTGACCGGCTATTCGCCGTTGATCAGCCAGGACAGTCAGCCACTGGGGCTGCGCTCGCGCTTTGCCCTGGACCGTTTGAGCGCGCTGGCCCAGGCCGGCAAGGTCGAGGCAGCGGACTTGCAACACATGGTCATGGACGATCGGGTTTATCAAGCCAGTCTAGTGATGCCGGACCTGCTGCAATTCTGCGCGGCGGATCTCGGTACCGATGCCAAAACGCTCGCGCCACTGTGCGCCAGCCTCAAGGCCTGGGACCGCAACGCCAACCTGGGCAGCGGTCTGGGCTTTGTGCACTTCCAGAATGTCATGGAGGCGTTGGAGCCGGTGCCGGACGTATGGCGTGTGGCATTCGATCCGCGGGATCCGCAACATACCCCACGGGGTCTGGCAGTCGATCACCCGCAGGTGGCGAAGGCGCTACGGGCAGCGATGCTGGCTTCGGCTGAACAGGTCAAGGCGGCAGGACTCAAGCCGGACAGTCGCTGGGGCGATATCCAGGTGGTCAGCAGCGGCGGACAACAGACACCGATCCACGGCGGGCCGGGAACGTTGGGGGTCTATAACGCGATCCAGAGCGTACCGCGCAGCGATGGCAAGCGCGAAGTGGTCAGCGGCACGAGCTACCTGCAAGTGGTGACCTTTGACCAAAACGGACCGCAGGCCAAAGGGCTGCTGGCATTCTCGTTGTCCAGCGACCCGGCCTCGAAGTATTCACGGGACCAGACGCAGGCCTTTTCCAGGAAGCAATGGAGCGTGCTGCCTTTCACCGAGCAACAGATCCTGTCCGATCCGGACTATCAGGTGCAGACGATCCGCCGGCAGGATGCAAAAGTGGCCGCGCAGTAAGGTAGTGGGGTTTTGCATGAACGCTGAAGGCCGCATCCGCAAGGGTGGCGGCCTTTTCAGCTTTTCGGGGAGATTTGCGGAATCGCGTTGACCACCAGATTGCCGTTCTGGTTACGGGTCAGGTAGACCGGCAGGACCCGCGGCAAGGACTTTACCAGGCCGTTGATCTCTTTGATGTTGTAGATGCCGCCGATATGGATCGAGCCGGTGCTGTGGTCAGCCACCATCAACGGTTTGTCCAGGTAGCGATTGATCAACGGCAGCGCATCGCTCAAGGCCAGATCGTCGAGCACCAGCTTGCCCTGGCGCCAGGCCAGCGAGCTGTCATTGTCATAGGTCTGGCTGATGCGGGGAATGAAGTCGCCGCGGCGATAACTGGCCTGCATCGCCGGGCCAAGGCGCAAACCGTCGCCTTGCAGGTCGGCGTTGCTGCTGACCAGTACCGATCCTTCGATCAGGTTGACCTTGACCTGGTCTTCATACATCCAGACGTTGAATTGGGTGCCGGTCACGCGAATCCGGCCTTCGGCGGCCTTGACCACGAAGGGGTGGCGGGTGTCATGGCTGACCCTGAAGAAGGCTTCGCCTTTATCCAGCGTGACTTGCCGCTGATCCTTGTAGTTGCTGTACGTCAGCTCGCTGCCCAGGTTCAGCTCCACCTGGCTGCCGTCTTTCAACGTGACGGTACGCACATTGTCGGTCGCTTCGAAATGCTGGTACGCGTTCGGTACCCAGCCCAGGTGCCAGCCGCCATAACCGGCCAAAGGCAGTGCCAGGGCACATACCGCCGCGGCAATGGCCAGGCGGCGCCACGGGGTTTCGGGGTGGCGGCGAACCAGCGGCACGACGGGTTCGGGACGAGGCAAGTCGCCGGCGACATCCCAGATCTCCAGCATCGCTTCGTACTCGAAGGCATGGAGCGGATGTGCATCACGCCATTGCTCGAACGCCTGGCGCTCTTGCTCGGTGCAGTCACTGGCGTGCAGACGCATGCACCAATGCGCGGCAGCATCGGTGATGGCGTCGAATTCGGCTTCCGAAAGTGTGTGGTCGGTCATTGGCCCTTCCTGATTTCCTGCATTCTAACCTTGGGGGAAGTCTGCGAGAACATCAGTCATGGCATTTAACCATCAATGTGTTGTTTTTTTTCAACGCATCGCCTTTGGAACATCGGTTGTCGAATAAACAGTATCCATAGGGTGCGTGAAAAAAACATCAAGTCAAACACCGTTGTGCTGCGCAGACCCGGGGATCTGCGCGTTGTTACGCCGCGGTCAGGTTCCAGCGGTCGGAGTGACCGGCACCGGGTCCAGTTGCCGGCCCATTTCGCAGATCAAAAAGGCGATCGAGTCGGCATTGTGCAAAATGACATCGGTTCGGAACTTCGATTCCTGCCTGTTTAAAAAAGCTTCCCGTGCCTTATCCATGGTCTGGCTGCCCGTCAGCGTCAGGATGGCCATGCCGATGTGGCGAGAACCCGGAATCGAATCCAGGTCGATCCACGATTGCAGCCCACTGTTCCAGCGCGCGAACAATTCCTCCTCTGGGGTATCCATCGACAAGGCATTTCGCTGGAAGTCCAACTGAGATTGTTTTCTTGCCGCGCCAAAGCCGGTGACCGACGCTACCAGATCGCTGAACGGCAGCCTGGCCTCAAGGTATGCAATGTCAACGGCCCCGGAAAACAAATGAGCGAATTCGTGTATCAGGGTCGCGGCCTGGCTGTGGCCGTCGACATCGAAGGGCTGTGTCAGGCCGGATTTGTACCAGTCGAGTTGTTGATTGAAGAATTTTTCCGTGAAATGCACATTGCGCTGTAGATCCTTGTCCACGACAAACGCGATGAGGTTGTCCCTCGGGTCCCGGCTTGAACCCACGATAAAACGTTGCGAGTTCATCCAGTCTTCATCGGGATCGACCAGCGCGTTGCAGACGGGGACGATGGCCTGTTTGATTTTTTCCAGTAGTGCTTTGTCGACCTGACCAACATCAAAGAACTGTTTGAGGAAGGTATCGAGCCGTGTGCCCGGGAGGAGTTTCCTGAGTTGCACCAGATTGTGCAGGCTGTTGAACGCATAATAACGAGCCATGTCGATGGCCTGCACGATCATGCGGGCTTTAGCGGGATGCTTTGCCCGGATTTCGTCCATCCCCCGGGCCTCGATATTCAGGACCGCCCGGGCAACATAGGCGTTGGCAAGCTGGTTGTGCATTTTCGAGACGACTTTGCCGAAGTGAACGGTGTGCAGATCCGGGTCGATGACCAATTGTTTGTCAGGAGTAATCGTTAACACGGGGCCTTCTTCCCCGCCTTTGATCGTTCTCCAGACCGCTCCGGTCTTGTTCACGCCGTACACCTTTCCGGCAATGGCGGCGAAGGTTTTCTTGCTGCCCGCGTCCAGATAGGTGCCGTCAGTGCTGTTTTTCGCCAGGTCCTTGAGTTCAACCGTGGTTTCGAACGGTTGCAGCCGGGTGCGCATTGCTGCTGTCGACCGAATCTTCGACCAGGGTTGCGCGATCACGGGGGTGACAAGCGGTGGAGCAACGGCTTCGCCGGTTTCCTGGGCGCTTTCGCCCCATCCTTCAAGTGACAGCCGGCCCAATGACAGGATTTGCGCCGCCCCGGCAATAAACTCGCGCAATGCGGTCATCCAATGATGGTCCTGCAAGGCTTCGGCCGAATTGAGGGCATCCTTGTAGGCCTTCCAAAGAAACTGCACGTACGCGAGTTTGCCCGGCAGCAGGCTTGAAATGCGCTCGATGCCGGCACCGAACAGGTGTTTAACGGCCTCCCAGTCCGACTGACCGCTAGCGTGTGACTGGCTGGCGAGCATCTTCACCAACAGTTGGGTGTTGTCATGGAACAAATGGGTGAGCAGGTTGCCGCCGATGGGGTTGGACGCAAGGGTGATTTCGCTCGACTGGCCGACGGTGGACTCCAACAGGTTGCGAAACACCGTTTGCTCACTGTCCGGCAGGCGACGTATCAACATGTCCTGCAATGGCCCCGGTGTGTTGAGTGCCGAAACAACGCTGGCCTCATTGTCGAACTCAACGAAGGGTGAACCACTCGGGTGGTAAGGGGCATAGAGGATTTTTGGGCCTGCCTTGCCCGTGCCTGGGCCAATCAGGTACAGGCCCAGCGCCTTGACGGCGGCGGCACCGGTTGTCTTGATCAGTTCCAATGGTCGGGCAATGGCGTGGGCACCTTCTACGGTCGCCCGGGCGATGGCGTCCGGCATGTCGAATACTTGCCGAAGCAAATCGAAAGCGCTGTCGGAAAGCCGTTGCTGCAGTTTCAGTTCGTGTGCGTGTTGCAGCAGTTGCCAGGGCAGTTGCTTGATGAAGCGCAACATCCTGCTTTCCACGTCGGTCGCTTGATTCGACAAACTGTCCGTGACCTGTTTGGCGTAGTTCTGCGCAATGTCCAGTGATCGCAATAGTTGGCGGACAGCCGCCTGATCCAGATTCCGGGGCAGCGTTTGAGTGGTTGCCGACCCGACCTTGAACCCTGTGCCTTGCGCAATGTCGACGTGCTGCAAGGCGAACTCGGTGAGGCTCCGGGCGGGGCCGACCAGGGCCAGGTCCGGGGTGATTTCGATATTGTCAGGGTCCAGCGCTGTTGCGGGGAAGCGGCTGGCGAGCAACGATTTCAGTGTTTCATGCACATACGACTTGAGGGGTTTGATCCCGTGTAAATAGTCTTTGTCCTCAACAACGCTGTGGCGGTATTGCTCCAGCAGTTCAAGGTGCAGTCGCTGCTCTTGCAGCGGAGCCATTCCCAGCCAGGCGGGCAGGGACTGCTGCTGGCTGATCGCCCGGGCAATCGACGTGGCTCTTCCCAGGTTGGTGTTGAGGACCGTTGTGGTCAGGTCTTCAAGGGCTTTTTTCTGCTTCGTGTCGCTCAGGTCGAAAGTACGTACGTGTTCGCAGCGAGCCAAAAAGTGCTCGATGGACGATTGCGCGACCCGTTCCAATACAGACCCTTCAATCAGCCGCAACGGTCCCAGTGAGTAGCGTTGGTGAAAGACGCGCTGGGCCGGGGTCAGGTTTTCCAGCAGCGCCAGGCGTTGCTGCGGCTCGAGCAGGCGGCGGTTCAGTTCCAGCCGTGCACGACTGATGGTGTCAAAGACTTCCAGGCCCTCGGCGGGTGTCCACAGGATCGTCCGGCCGGAATGCGAGGGATCGAGTCCGCCACGCTCGGTCACGAGCAGACAATGGGCCAGGGGCAGGACATCCTGCTGGCCGGAGCGCTCCAGCGTCAACGAGTAGGCATCGGGGCGGAAACCCTTGAGTGACAGGCGGTTTTGTCGGTCGGGCTGGTCCGGGTTGAAGACTGTTTCGACAATGGCCCGATCCGCATCCCGCAGTGTTGCGCCAAGCACCCGCAGGCTGGCCTCGCCACGCAGGCCAACGGCAAGTGCATGGGCCAGGCGGGGTTTCATGTTTTCCAGATAGACCCGTTGCAAGGCCAGAGACGCAACCGGTTGTGCTGCAAAATCCGCGTTGATCAGTGTTTCGATGTCGCGGAAGGTTTTGACGAAAGCTGCCGCCGTATCGGCCAGCACTGTGGAGGGATGCTGATTGCCGGATAACACGGGACGTGTGCTCCAGCGTCCGCCGGCATCCAGCGTCAGCAGTCGCTCGCTGATCATCGAGCGGATATCCAGCGCCTTGTCGAACAGAGCGTGGATGTCCACGCTGCCGTCACTGTGACGGAACACCTGCAGGGCATATTCCATGTTCTGCCGTTGCTTGCTGATGATCCGGTCGAAGAGCTTGGGGAAGATCGCGCCGCCAATCACTTCCCCGGTCACATTCGGCCGGTCAAAACCAATGAAACGCTGGCGTTCATCCAGGCTCAGCAGACCATAGAGTTCATCCTCATGACCGGCCGCACTGAGTTTGCTCAGCACCGTATCGCACAAGTCCTGATAGTTCTCGAGCACCTGCAGGCCTGCGGTGGGCGTGTAGAGAAACGCATTGCCGGCGCTGACCATCAGTGAGCCGGCCAACTCTGCATAGTTGGCCTGGTACTCCCACAGACGCACGGTTTCGACCGTCATAGCCTTGTTCGTCCGGCTGGCCGTCGAGATCAACGCGTGCAAGTCCTGGCTTTGCTCAGGGGTGATGATCCCGGCTTCGCGCTTGAGCAGCAGTTGTACCCGCGCCTGGTCGGCGATGGCCTGGCCGAAGAACTGGCGACGCGATGCGCCTTCGGTGCTCGCCGCAGCCCAGAAACCTTCGAGCTGCCCGATCAGCAGGCTAGTCAGTTGGCGCGAGATTGTCGTGACGGCTGTTTCCCAGAGTGGCTGGTCGGCTTTTGCCGGGGACTTTCCCGGATGGGAAAATTCATGGGACTGCCCGGATGGCCAACGCTGATGGCGATAGTGCAGGAGTACCGCGTCACTCAGGGAAAGGGAGTTGACCCAGCGTCGCGCCGGATGGCTTTCGCCCGCTTTTTCTGGCGTTGTAGCCAGGTAGAAGTTCACTTGGGTCCGGCTCTGATCCAGGTCGGGGAAAGACGCCGCCAGCCGTTGACTCAGCAATGTGTCGAGCAGCGAGGTCAGGGACGGCAGCGCTTTCAATTCGTCGAGCAGGGCCTGGTCGTTAAGTTGCTGCTGGCTGGAGAGGGTGTTGCGCTGGTCTTCGAACACGTCGCCGTCGATGGTTTGAAAGTCCAGCTCGATGTCGGCGGCGCCCACCACGACCTTGCGTTGAGACAGGGCCATGAAGGCCAGCAGGTCGTTGTCTTCACCGGCCGCTTTGAGTTGCGTCACCAGCTGTTCGGTCAGGGCCCTGCGGTCGGCGAACTTTTTTATTCCCGCGTACGGGGTGTAGAGAATCACGCCATTGTCATCGGGCGTCGCGGTCAGCAAAAAACTGCCGGCCAGCGGCACGGGTTCCAGTCCAGGGATTTTCAACAGGATTTTCTTCGCCAGCATGGGCGGCGTCTGCTCATCGCGCAGTGCCTGGGTAGCCAGTTCGATATGGCTGAACCATTCGAAGTCCCTTCGTGTCAGCCCGTGGGTTTGGCCAAGTTCTCTCCAGAGACCGCGCGACATCAGCGCCTCGGGGAAAAACAGCGGAGTTACTGATGTAGACATCGTCGAGTCTCGTTCTAGGTGCCACTCAAAGGCGCCTGTGGATTGAGCATCGAGACTAAAAGCCGGTGCGTTGACGCGGGTGGTAAATAGATAACGCACGGGTCGCGGGCGTTTGTGACAGGGATAGACCTCATCGACCCTGAGCGAATGGTTGACAGTTCGCACGCCGCGCGTTGTTAATCGGCGGGTCTTTGTACGCTGTTGTTCCCTCCAATAATCAGTCTGGAGCTTCAGATGTCTGCGCCACACGATCACGCCTCTACCGCGGTCCCGTCACACCTGTCACTCGAAGCGCTGAGCGCTTTGCTGGAGAAGATTTTTCTGCGTCACGGCACGTCGGCCGAAGTTGCCCGGGTGCTGGCGCAAAACTGCGCCGGTGCCGAGCGCGACGGCGCGCACAGTCACGGGGTATTCCGCATTCCTGGTTATGTTTCGACGCTGCAAAGCGGCTGGGTCAATGGTCAGGCCGTTCCGCTGGTCGAAGATGTGGCTTCAGGGTTTGTGCGGGTCGACGCCAATAACGGTTTTGCGCAGCCGGCCCTGGCGGCGGCACGCGAGTTACTGGTGCAGAAGGCCCGAAGTGCCGGCATCGCGGTGCTGGCGATCCGTAATTCGCACCATTTCGCGGCCTTGTGGCCGGATGTCGAACCCTTCGCTGAAGAGGGCCTTGTGGCATTGAGCGTGGTCAACAGCATGACCTGCGTGGTGCCCCACGGTGCCGACCGGCCGCTGTTCGGCACCAACCCGATTGCCTTCGCTGCACCGCGGGCCGAGGGCGGGCCGATTGTCTTCGACCTGGCCACCAGCGCCATTGCCCATGGCGATGTGCAAATTGCCGCCCGCGAGGGTGAACGCTTGCCGGAAGGGATGGGCGTGGACAGCCTCGGCCAGCCGACCACGGACCCGAAGGCGATTCTCGAGGGCGGCGCGTTGCTGCCTTTCGGCGGGCACAAGGGCTCGGCGTTGTCGATGATGGTCGAGTTGCTCGCGGCGGCACTGACCGGCGGCAACTTTTCCTTCGAGTTCGACTGGAAGAACCACCCTGGCGCCAAGACCCCCTGGACTGGCCAGTTGCTTATCGTGATCGATCCGGACAAGGCGGCGGGGCAAAGCTTTGCCGAGCGCAGCCAGGAACTGGTGCGGCAAATGCACGGTGTCGGCCTGAAGCGTTTGCCGGGTGACCGGCGTCATCATCAACGCGCGAAGTCGCAGGTCAATGGCATTGAGCTGGATGCCAAGACACTGGCGAACTTGCGGGAGCTGGCGGGGGAGTGATCCGTTAGATACGCCGCAACCCCCTGTGGGAGCGGGCTTGCTCGCGAAAGCGGTGTGTCAGCCAATATCCAGGTTGCTGACACACCGCTTTCGCGAGCAAGCCCGCTCCCACAGGGTTCAGTGTTAGCCAGTGCTTAGCGACGACCCAGCAACAACCCCACCACCAGGCCAAACCCGGCGGAAATCGCCACGGTTTGCCATGGATGCCCGCCGATATAGGTTTCAGTGGCCTCGACCGCGGGCAGGGTGCGGTCGCGCACGCTGCTCACCGAATCCCCTGCCTGCCGGAGTTTCAGGGCGATTTGTCCACGAAGGGTCTCTGCTTCTTCCCCGACCATCGAGGCACTGCTTTTCAGCAGTTTTTCCGATTCTTCGATCAGCGTTTGAAGTTCGCTGAAGGCTTGATCCTTGATTTGATCTTCGGCGGCTTGCGCGGCGGTTTTGCGGGCCATTGAAGTACTCCTTGCAGGTAAGTGGACAGTGAACAATGGAGTCTGCCGTCGTCGGAAAAGTTGCAGCTATTTTGCCCGGGGAGGCCATCTTGCTGAAAAACCGGCGCAGGACCTTTCGTCCTACAGTGTAAGATGTCGCCTATTTTACGCAGCAGGAAATTCCCATGAGCTTCAATCTGGCCGACAAACCCCTCGCCGAGCGCGCAGCGCTTGAAGACGAGAAATCCCGTCTGTTCGAACTCTGGCAAAACAACCTGGGCAAAGCCAAGGGCGAGGCCGCACGGTTGTTTGGTGAACGGGCCAAGCGCAAAGGCAAGTGGGCCGAATGGGTGCGCGCCGAACTGGACGGCATGTCGCCCCCGGAATACGCCAACATGGTGCGCAGTGAAGTCAATCGCCTGATGGCGGCCAACAAGTAACAACGCTGTCAGGCGAAACTCGCGACGATTGCCTCGCGCACTTTCAAGAGCACCGGGTCGAGCTGGGTGCTGGTCCGCCAGCCCAGTTCGATCGGGTAGCGCGGCAACGCCAGGGGGCAGGGCAGCAGCGCCAGCCCGCTGAGCGTTGCGATGCTTTGGGCGGCATGGGCCGGAATGGTCGCCACCGCCCGACTGCCTTTTAGCAAGTGCGGCAACGCGGCAAAATGCGTGGTCGAGGCGCACACCCTCCGGCTCAGCCCCAGCGCCGCCAATCCCTCATCGGTAATCCCGATAAAACCGCCGGACGACACCAGAATGTGTTCGCGGGCCACAAACTCCTCGAGACCGATGCTCTGCTGGCCCTCGACCAGGCTCGACGGGTCCACCAGGCACAGATAGCCACCTTCCCCCAGCACCTGACGGCTGAGCAGCCGCTCGGCAAACCCGCCCGCGGCAATCGCCAGGTCGATACTGCGCTCCATCAACGCCTGGGCGACGATCTGGCTGTGGGTCTGGCGGAAAATCAGCCGCAGTTTCGGCGCGCAACGGGCGATTTCTTCGATCAGCCGCCGGCCGTAGGCAATCTCGAAATCATCCGACATGCCGACCGTGACCGAGCGACCTTCGTACTGTTGCGCAGCCGGATCGACCATCGCCAGGCTCTGCCGGCATTTGTTCAGGGCATCGCTGACCACCGGTTTGAGCTGATTGGCCTTGAGCGAGGGGGCCAGGCCGCGTCCGGTGCGCACGAACAGCTGATCGCCATACAGCTCGCGCAAGCGACGCAAGGCCGCGCTGACGGCCGATTGCGTCACGCCCAGGCGCAGCGCGGCACGGCTGGCGCTGGACTCTTCGTGCAGCGCTTCGAAGACTTTGAGCAGGTTGAGGTCGACGTCGGTGATATTCATTTGGTTCATATCATTCAGCAGTGAATCGGTCTTTATTGATGATTGCCTGACGCCGGAGAATGAGCAACACCTGATGCGAATGGAGTTTCCAAGATGCCCAAATCAATTGTCGCGGCCCTGCAGATCGGCGCCTTGCCCGGCGGCAAGGCTGAAACCCTGGAACAGATCCTGTCCTATGAAAACGCGATCACCGAATCCGGCGCCGGGTTGGTGGTGATGCCGGAAGCGCTGCTGGGCGGTTATCCCAAAGGCGAAGGCTTTGGTACGCAATTGGGCTATCGCCTGCCGCAAGGGCGCGAAGCCTTTGCCCGCTATTTTGCCAATGCCATCGACGTACCCGGCGCGGAAACCGAGGCGCTGGCGGGGCTCTGCGCTCGCACCGCAGCCAATCTGGTGATCGGCGTGATCGAGCGCGCCGGCAGCACCTTGTACTGCACCGCGCTGTACTTCGATCCGCAGGCCGGGCTGGTGGCCAAACACCGCAAACTGATGCCCACCGGCACCGAACGGCTGATCTGGGGCAAGGGCGATGGCTCGACCTTGCCGGTGATCGACAGCCAGGTCGGGCGTGTCGGTGCGCTGGTGTGCTGGGAAAACATGATGCCGCTGCTGCGCACGGCGATGTACGCCAAAGGCGTGGAGGTATGGTGCGCGCCGACCGTGGACGAACGGGAGATGTGGCAAGTCAGCATGCGCCACATTGCCCATGAGGGGCGCTGTTTCGTGGTCAGCGCCTGCCAGGTCCAGGCATCGCCCCAGGCCCTGGGCCTGGACATCGCCAACTGGCCGGCGGATCGACCGTTGATTGCCGGTGGCAGTGTGATCGTAGGTCCCATGGGCGACATCCTCGCCGGACCGTTGCGCGACAGTGCCGGGCTGCTCACTGCGCAAATCGACACCGACGACCTGGTGCGCGCCCGCTACGACTATGACGTGGTCGGCCACTACGCGCGGCCGGATGTGTTCGAACTGACCGTGGACGAACGCGCCAGGCCCGGGGTGCGCTTCACCTCCTGATGCCCAGCGGGCTTTGGCCAAAGCAGTCAGACAACTTGATAGCTTTGACCATTGCCCGGTAACCCGCGCAGAGCGAGTATTTCCCTGTTGATTACGGTTCCCCCCAACCTAATAAAAAACACAGTGGGATTCTGGCAATGCGCGATTACTTGTCTGCTACTTCTCAGTTCAATTATCAGCACACCGTCGATGCCGCGCTCGCGGGCGACTTGACGGCCCTCAACGCCTGTGTCGAATGCTGTGACCGGCATGCCTTGCCGGGTCGCATCGCGCTGTTCTGGGAAGGACGCGATGGCACTGGTGCTTCGTACACCTTCACCGACTTGCAGGACAAGGCCGCGCGTTTCGCCAACTACCTGCTGGCCCAGGGCGTGAAGAAAGGCGACAAGGTCGCCGGCCTGTTGCCCCGCAATATCGAACTGTTGATCACCGTGTTCGCCACCTGGCGCATCGGCGCGGTGTATCAACCGCTGTTTACCGCATTCGGCCCCAAGGCCATCGAGCACCGCCTGGGCTGCTCTGGCGCCAAAGTGGTGGTGACCGATGCAGTGAACCGGCCGAAACTCGCCGAAGTCGCCGATTGCCCGACCATCGTGACCGTCACCGGTGCCAAAGGGCAGGGCCTGGTGCATGGCGATTTCAGTTTCTGGGCCGAACTGGCCAACTATTCCGCCGCCTGTGAACCGGTGCTGCTGACCGGCGAAGATCCGTTCCTGCTGATGTTCACCTCGGGCACCACCGGCCCGTCGAAAGCGCTGTCGGTGCCGCTCAAGGCCATCGTTGCGTTCCAGGGCTACACCCGCGATGCGGTGGATCTGCGCCCTGAAGACGCCTTCTGGAATGTCGCCGATCCGGGTTGGGCTTATGGCATTTATTTCGGGGTTACGGGGCCAATGTCCATGGGCCATCCGATCACCTTTTACGATGGCCCGTTCACCCTCGAAAGCACCTGCCGGGTGATCAACAAATACGGGATCACCAACCTCACCGGTTCGCCCACGGCCTACCGCTTGCTGATTGCCGGCGGCGATGAATTCGCCAAGTCGATCAAGGGCAAGCTGCGTATCGTCAGCAGCGCCGGCGAGCCGCTGAACCCGGAAGTGATCCGCTGGTTCGCCGATAATCTGGACGTGGTCATCCATGACCATTACGGCCAGACCGAGCTGGGCATGGTGCTGTGCAACCACCATGGCCTGGAGCACCCGATCCACATGGGCGCCGCCGGTTTTGCCTCGCCGGGCCACCGCATCGTGGTGCTGGATGACGAGTACAAGGAACTCGGCGTTGGCCAGCCGGGCATCCTGGCCATCGACCGCAGCCAGTCGCCGATGTGCTGGTTCGCCGGCTACGAAGGCGGGCCGACCAAGGCCTTTGTCGGCAACTACTACCTGAGTGGCGACACCGTTGAGTGGAACCCGGACGGCAGCATCAGCTTCGTCGGTCGCAGTGATGACGTGATCACCACCTCCGGCTACCGGGTCGGCCCGTTCGACGTGGAAAGTGCGCTGATCGAACACCCGGCCGTGGTCGAGGCTGCAGTGATCGGCAAGCCCGATCCGGAGCGCACCGAACTGGTCAAAGCCTTCGTCGTGCTCAGCGCGCAATACCGTGCCGCCCCCGAGTTGGCCGAAGAGCTGCGCCAACACGTGCGCAAGCGTCTGGCGGCGCACTCGTACCCGCGTGAAATCGAATTTGTCAGCGAGTTGCCGAAAACCCCAAGCGGCAAATTGCAGCGCTTTATCTTGCGCAACCAGGAAATCGCCAAGGCTCAAGAGGCCGCGGCGAAGAACCTTCCAGCTTGAATCCAGGGAATTAATGATGCAGATCCAGAACAAGATTTTTATCGTCACCGGTGGCGCTTCCGGCCTCGGTGCCGCCACCGCCGAGGTGCTGGTCGCCGCCGGCGCCAAAGTGATGCTGGTGGACATGAACGCCGAAGCCGTTGCAGCCCAGGCCCAGCGCCTTGGTGCACAAAGCGTGGTGGCGGACATCAGCAACGAAGCGGCGGCCGAAGCTGCCGTGCAGGCGACGGTCAAGGCCTTTGGTGGCCTCAACGGCCTGGTCAATTGCGCCGGCATCGTGCGTGGCGAGAAGATTCTCGGCAAGACAGGTCCGCATGCACTGGCCAGTTTCAGCCAGGTGATCAACGTCAACCTGATCGGCAGCTTCAACATGCTGCGCCT
>RCUU01000920.1_pt1 | contig 15065 bp, 14 predicted proteins | sample 2166211 | NCBI WGS metagenome assembly RCUU01 (sample SAMN09932620, study PRJNA488358) | compost metagenome | feature: garden; material: soil; isolation source: compost soil in phenylacetic acid-enriched culture | place: Germany: Experimental Botanical Garden Goettingen | collected 2016-01-27
ACATCATACGTATAATCCATATATTGAGATTCAATCGTCCAAAACTCTGTATTCTCCAGTTGAACCTGATTCGCCAATTTCTTTTCCTCCTACTCTAAGCTGACTTACGCTTTTGCTTTAGCTAACAAATATAAAAAGTACGGAATACCGATCAAAGATACCACAATGCCCACCGGCAGCTCAGATGGCGCAAACACTGTTTTTGCGAAATAGTCGGAAATCACCAGTAAAAACATGCCGATCACAGCACTTGTTGGGAGAACATAGCGATGGTTAAGCCCCACTAACCTTTTGGCGATATGGGGCGCCATTAATCCGATAAATCCAATGGAGCCGGATACCGACACACATGCACTAACGATGCCGATGCTGCTTAATAACAGAATAGATTTTTCTTTTTCCACGGCGATCCCCAGACTTTTAACACTGGATTCCTGTAATTGAAAATAATTAAGCAGATAGCTTTTTCTAAATACCACAATGCCAAGAATAACGATCCAGGGTAACGCCGCCAGCACATACTTCCAATTCGCATTATAAATGCTGCCTACGCTCCACACCGCTGCCATCTCGTAATCCTGTGCATTCATTTTAAGAGATATATACAAGGACAGAGCACCAAAACCACTGCTGATCGCAATCCCTGTCAAAATCAAACGCTGCATATCCAGCGAGCCGTTGCGCCAGGAGAAGACATAAATAATAATCGCTGCCAGAGCTCCGCCAATAAAGCCAAACAGCGGCATAATCATAATCGAATATGGGGTGCCGCCAAGCACGTTAATATCCGCCATTTGAAAAAAGAACATAAATGCAACAATCGCTGCACCAGCTCCGGCATTAATGCCGAGAATCCCCGGATCTGCCAATCCGTTTCTGGTTACCCCTTGAATTACGGCACCTGCAATTCCCAAGCCAATTCCCACAATCGATGCAATGACAATACGAGGCAGACGAAATTGAAAAATAACAAGATCATGTTTTGTATTCGGATCTATTCTGAGCAGCGTCTTTATAACGTCGATGACTGACATGTCAAATACGCCGTTCGTAATATGAAAGTACCAGGCAACAAGCGTTAATCCGATAAAAGCCAGCAGCACTGCTGTGTAACGACCTGCTCTATGTTGTTTACCCACGCTGTTCTCCCCCCTTCGTGCGGATTAAATAGAGGAAGAACGGAATTCCCACGATAGCTGTTACAACACCAATCGGAGTCTCGAACGGGAAATTAATATATCGGCTGATTATGTCGCAAAAAGCTAAAAAGACCGCACCAACTACGGCCGAGCAAGGGATAATCGAACGGTAATCCACACCGACGATAAATCGCGTAATATGAGGTATAACCAGGCCCACAAAAGCGATCTTCCCGACCAATGCTACAGCTGTACCGGTCAAGCATATGACGGATAGGAGGCTAAGCGCTTTTACCCATTTGGTCTTTTGCCCAAGACTGACTGCCATCTCTTCACCTAATGAAGTTACCGTTACCGACTTTGAAATGCCAAAGGCGAGCAGCAGGCCGGCAACCCCAAAAGGGATGCATATCATAAGCATATCGGGGTTAACCGTATGGATCTTGGAGTTGTACCACACACTTACCGTCTGAGATACTTGAAAATACATCGCAATAGCAGATGCCATGCTGCTTAAAAAAGTCCCGATCACCGTTCCGATAATGGCCAATCTAACGGGAGAGAGACCGTTTTTGATGAGTGAACCGAACCCGAACACCAGACCGGCACCAATCGCAGAGCCAACCATCGACAGTAGAATCATCTGATAGTTCGGTAATCCCGGGACAAAAACCATTGCTATCGTAATAACAAATGCCGATCCGTCATTGACACCCATGATGGAGGGGGACGCAAGATAATTTCGAGTAATTCCCTGCATCACAGCCCCGGATACTGCCAAGAAAGCACCAACAAATAAAGCAGCGACTACACGGGGTAATCGCGATGTCATAATAATGTTGTGATCCACATTACTAGCATCGAATTGTGTAATCGCCTGCCATATTGTTGATGCCTGGATATCCTTCACTCCATATGAGACGGATAAAACAATTGCCAGTACGATGAACAAAGGAGATGTCAATAATATCGTAATTACTTTCCAGTTTGCTCTAACCATCTCATTCATCGCACCTTATGTTTTACTTCGATAGATTTTCAATCGCAGCGTCGAGGAATCTGACTTTAGACCATGCTGTACCGCCTTGTGCCAACGGGTCAACCGCATTTACAAATACATGATTGCTCTTGGCAGCTTCAACGCTTTGGAAAATAGGGTTTTTCAGCAAATCATCAAGCGCAGCTGTGTTATCTGTATTTTCACTAGTTTCGAATTGCAGGAAGATGTAATCAGGATTGATTTCCGCCAAAGCTTCTAATGACAGCTCAGCCTGCGCTTCTGTCTTCGTAATAACCTCTGGTACTGCTACACCTAAGTCCTCATAAATAACTGGGTTCAAGTAAACGCCCGCAGGATATACACACATGCTGCCTTGGCGAATGCGGATAACGAGAACCTTCTTGTCCTTCAGAGATTCACCGATTTTTGTCTTTGCTTCGGCCGCTTTTGCTTCATAGTCGGAAATGATCCCTTCAGCATCTGAGCTCTTACCGGACAGTTGACCTAACAAGAGCAAATTTTCCTTCCAGTTCGTTGAAATATGAGAATATGGAATCATCGTTTGAATTTTGTTCAATTGCTCGGCAACATCTTCACCGAACTTGGAGGTTCCCAGGATCACATCCGGGTCGAGTTTTAATATCGCTTCATTGTTAGGTGCAAATTTGTCGCCGATCAGTGCTGCTCCCTCTAAATCAGCAGCTAAATATGTTGGAATCGCATCAGCAATGGCCAATACACCTACAGGCTTAACGCCTAAAATAGCTGCATCTTCCATAGATTCAAGGCTTGCTGCCACGATATTATTGACTTGAGCTGGCACTACATAATCCTTACCCAGATATGTAATGGTTTGTTCTGTTGCTGCAGTTTCTTGTTGTGCGTTATTATCCGCAGCCGAGGATTGCTCTGTATTTGATGCTGCCGGTGCTGTTGCTGCTTCCTTTTCCTTCTCTCCACATGCTGCCAAACTCAATGCAAAAACTGCTGCTAACCCCGCGACCAAATACTTTTTCTTCATCATTGTAAAAACTCTCTCCTTAGCTAAAATGAATAATAAAAACCAGGCCCGGTTTCAATTAACTGCTTTAATTGATAATGATTATCAATATCATGATAAGCGAAGTTAGAGGATTTTACAATACTTTTATAAAACTTTGTAAATATTTATACATTTCAACCGCAAAAAAACGCTTATCCTACCCGGTCCCTCCGACGGACTGGCGTATGGATAAGCGTTAATATGAAGCATGATAATGAAGGTTCTCACTGTCACCTATTCAGGCATATCAAAGCTTTTAGCCACATTTAAAATCAACTTCTCATTTTCTTTAAAGAACGCTTCTGATACTTTTGCGTAGAAAGAATACTGTATTTCATTTTGATTTACATAACTTAATTTAACAACATACTTGCCTTCCTCATTACCCACAGACATCAGCGCTCGATATCCATTGTCTAATTTAATATTTTGTAGAGTTAAATCACTGTTATCAGCCTGTTCAAAATAAAATCCAGCATAAACCCTGATATCTACATCAGGATTGCCTATGTATAAAGCTTTACCATCCCCTGCATCAGACTCCTCGCCTACCTCCCAGGTATCCGGATAGTTGATGCTGTATCCATACTTAACGTTATAATATGTGCTCCAATGCTTTTCCACTTGCCTAGTCTCTGGATTCGAACCACTTTGTTCCGTTTCGTCAGCTGCCCGATTTGATGGTATGAAAGTCTCCACCTCTTTTATCTCACTTCGAAAGCTGCACGCAACTAATGTAAGTAGAATACAAAAAATAAAAAGTAGTTTTTTCATATTTGCTTCCTTTCAAATCCTTTCAAGCAATGCTGTAGACCTATTTTTTTCAAAATGATAGAATAATAAACATTGTTAAACATTGGGTAAATATGAAATTAAAAAGGTTTGTAGGTATCTTATCATTAATTTTATTTTTTTGTAAATTTAATTAAGCTGTATTTGTATTAACTATATATGTGCTGAACTAAACTTTCATGATCTCTCGATCGCAAACCACGTGGGAGGAGGACTGACAAAATGCAAATAAAATTACGAGGTCAATGCTTACCTTTGGCGCAAGTGATACGCGAATAAGAGTAAAAAACGTACTAAACAAAAAGAAAAATACTGTGATTAGAGTTATAGTAACAACGATCATCTGTGCCATCCTTATCATTGGTTTAGTATCCAATTCTGCAGTTAGCTCCATATTCAGTATCACTCGCGACGGTATTTACACATGGGAAGTTCAGCGGCTTGAAACCACTGATTTGTCCAATGTGACTGTTGACGGATTACATATTGGCTCCGATACTTCCGGTATTCAATTGCCCACTCATAGGGTAAAAATCAGCATTGACCATGAAAATAAAGTGCGTTCAATTAATGTTGCCAACGATGCCTCATTGTTGTCTGTGAACGGTCATATGGATATGCTCTTGATAGAAGATATAACAAACCTTTTGGGCGATAACTATTTGGACAAATCACAAGACCGTGAACAGCAGCTCCGAAAGCGTGTATATTATGACAAGGAAACAGACGTTATAGTCGAAATAATATATGCCAATCACACTAGATACCTTGCATGGACCATACTGAGAAATTCAGGATAATTATGGTGGGTATTTCCTCAACTTTAAGTGTGTTTTGAATAAATTGCCAATATAATCACTCCTTATGTTAATAAAAAGGTAAATCCCCCCTTTTGTCGAAATATCATACTCGAAGGGAGGTTAGGAGAAATGAAGAAATGTCCTAAGTGTAATACAGAACTAACAAGAACTCCGGAAACACATGGTCTAGTTAGGTGGGATAGTTTGCATGATGGCAGAATCACTATTGACACGACTCAAATACTGCCTATTAGAGCGTGGGATTGTCCTGAGTGTGGGTTTATTGAGCTCTATCGCGAGTTACCGCATACCCGGAAATAATCGGGTCTTATTCCTAAGGCGGCTACTAATCCAGTAGTCGCTTCTTCAATTTTCTATCGCACAATTTTCTAACCGATTGTTCGTCCATTTTCAAATCACCCCTTTTGAGCACGTGTTCTCCCTCGAATAATTCTATCCTCAGATGACAAAAAACGCTTATCCATACTAATCCCTCCATCGGATTAAGATATTGATAAGCGTTGTAGTCAATCTACTCGAAATAACGTAGTAAATCTTCCCTATCTAAACTCAGCCACCAAGCTGTCAAACTCACCCTTCGTCAATTCCAGCGACTGATAAGCGAGCGGCTCTTCCTTGAAGCCATGGATTTGATTCTCATAGCTCTTCTTCGCTTTGTTCTGATAGATCAGACCTGTTATCATGCTGCCTGTCTCCATCAGCGTATTCATCGCCAGCACGCGGTTGCTTGGATCATAATCCGGCATCGTCTCCAGATTGATGATGTTATCCTTGAACCAGTCATAAGTGTTCACCTTATTGAAGGTGACGCATGGGCTGAAGACATTGATCAGCGAGAACCCTTCATGCTGGATGCCCTGCTCGATCAGTGAAGTCAATTGCTTGATGTCACTGGAAAAGGATTGGGCAACGAATGTAGCTCCTGATGCCAGAGCCACTTCAAGAGGAGACAGCGCAGATTCGATGGACCCCTCCGGTGTGCTCTTCGTCTTGAAGCCTTCACCACTGCGTGGAGAAGTTTGGCCCTTGGTCAGGCCGTAAATTTGGTTATCCATAACGATATACGTAATGTTTACGTTACGCCGGATAGCGTGAACGGTATGCCCCATCCCGATTGCAAATCCGTCGCCATCACCGCCGGAGGCGATCACCGTAAGTTCACGATTTGCCAGCTTTACCCCTTGCGCAATTGGAAGCGCCCGACCGTGGATACCATGAAGTCCATAAGCGTTAATATAGCCGGAAATCCGACCGGAGCAACCGATACCAGAAATGACAGCCAGCCCTTCCGGCTCAAGGCCTACATTCGCAGCGGCGCGTTGGATGGCGGCTTGAATCGAAAAGTCTCCGCAGCCCGGGCACCAGTTTGGTTTGATGTTATTACGGAACTCTTTAAAGGTTGCCATTTTTCACCAACTCCTCCTGCGGTAAGTTGCCGGATACTTTTTTGCATTCTTCGAATATTTCCGAAGGAAGGAACGGATTACCGTCATATTTAAGCACATTCACGATTTTATCATGGCTGCCCACATTCATCTTGATGAGGTTCGCTAATTGACCGGTTGCGTTATTTTCCAGAACAACAACCTTCTTTGCCTTCTCGATTTCCGGCAATACCTGTTCAGCCGGGAACGGATGCAGCAAGCGTACCGTCATATGGTTTGAGGTAATTCCTTCCCCATTGAGACGAAGACGAGCCTGATCGATTGTTCCGCCTGTAGAGCCCATACCGATGATAAGTAGATCCGGATCAGCATGCGGCGCATGCAGGAGAACCGGATTTGCCACTTCCAGCTTCGCGATTTTGCGAAGGCGTTTATCCATCATTTTTTTACGGTTAATCGGGCTTTCCGAAGGTCTTCCTGCTTCGTCATGCTCAACGCCTGTCACATGATGAATTCCGTTCTTCTCACCAGGGAGTACCCTAGGGGAAATTCCGTTTTCTGTAATAGCGTAGCGATTGAACATGCTCTTATCTTCGCGCTCTGGAATATCCTTAACAATATAGCCACGATCTATTGAAATCTTCTCGAAGTCCAGCATTTCACAGGATTGCTTGCCAAGCGACAGCTGAAGATCCGTTGCCAGAATAACCGGAACCTGATATTTATCTGCCAGATTGAACGCTTGAACCGTATCGTAAAAGCATTCTTCAATCGAGCTTGGCGAGATGACGATTTTCGGTATTTCACCGTGTGTACCGTAAATTAGTGCACTGATATCACTTTGCTCCTGTTTGGTTGGCAGCCCCGTACTTGGACCGCCACGCTGTGTATCCACAATAACGACAGGCGTTTCCGTCATTCCTGCCAGGCCGATCGCCTCCATCATAAGGGAAAGACCAGGACCTGCGGAGGCCGTCATCGTACGAACTCCGGCATAGCTTGAACCGATCGCCATCGTAATTGCCGCAATTTCGTCTTCAGTCTGCACGACTGTTCCACCAAACTTCGGCAGCTTTTTGATCAAATATTCCATGATCTCGGATGCAGGCGTGATCGGATAAGCGCTCATGATACGGCAGCCGGCTGCTACAGCACCAAGGCCGATCGCATCGTTCCCGATCATAAACAGCTTTTGCTTGCCATCCGCCGGCTCCAGCTTGAAGTTATCTAGCGGCCCGCCTGCAAGCTCCAATACATAATCCGATCCGCGTTTTACAGCTTCTATATTTTTCTCAACGACAGCCGGACCCTTACGTCCGAACTCTTCTTCAACAGCTTTGTTAAATACTTCAAGCGGCAAACCCAGCAGAGCCCATGAAGCACCTGATGCAACCATGTTTTTCATAAGCGACGTTCCCAGCTCTTCCGCAATGCTAGTAATAGGCACCGCAAACAGTCTGGCTGTAATTCCCTCCGGTACTACAGGGTCAAATTTTGCATCAGCAACAATTACCCCGTCCCCGCGCAGCTCATGTGCATTCAAATCGATACTTTCCTGGTCAAAAGCGACTAAAATGTCCAAATCGTCTGAAATGGCACGAATCGGCTCGGTGCTGATCCGGATCTTATTATTTGTATGGCCGCCTTTAATACGAGATGAAAAATGCCGGTAACCGTATAAATAGTATCCAAGTCGGTTCAAGGCCGTCGAAAAAATCCGATCTGTACTTTCAACGCCTTCACCTTGCTGTCCACCGATCTTCCAAGACAATTGACTAATCAAGATCGCCCACCCCTTTAATCGTATCGCACTAGAATAATAGTAATAAAGTGCTGATAATAAGAAATCAAAATATTAAGTCATAAGAATCACATTTCATTTTGTATTTGTGAACAAATTGTTTCAGATTCATGTCAATTTTATGTCGAACCATCATAAAAAGCAAGCGTTTTCCACCCTTTTTTCATATAGTAGTTTTCGATCAAAACGATCTCGTAATTGGATGAATTAAAGCGCTTACCTTCTCTCTGGGAGCGTATTTTTTAAAAAAGACAGTGCATTACCGGATATCCAGCCGATTACTAATTCTTCCGGATAGTATTTAAGCAGGGTGTTTACCCAATTTTCATAATGACCCGCATGCTTCAAATCCGTTAAATGAGATTCAATTCCGTCAAAATCTGAACCAAACATTAAATGCTTCTGTCCTCCTAGTTCACATATTCTTTCTATATGGTGCAAAAGATCATAGCTGGAGGAGTCATCTCCATTCTTCACGAACCAGGGTACATAAGTAAGTCCAATGAGTCCATCTATATTAATTATCGCTTGAATTTGCTGTTCTTGCAAATTTCTTACATGACGGCAAATGTCAAATACATTGGAATGAGAGGCGATAAATGGTTTGTTGGCTTCATTAGCAAGCTCGGTCAAATCCCAAAAGCCTTGTTCCGATAGATGTGAAACATCAAGTGTAATACCAAGGTCATAACATGACTGAACCAGTTTTCTCCCTGCCGGCGTTAATCCCCCATTTCGAGGCTCAAGAATGCCGTCCGCAGCCCAATTCCCATAATTCCAGGTAATCCCCAAAAAGCGTACTCCACGCTTGAAGCAGGTCTCCAAATAAAATAAGTTCCCTTCCAGACCATCTGCACCTTCAATGGACAGAAGCCCTCCAGGTGTCCCGCTGATCCATGCATGCTCAAGCTCCTCTACGCTAGTTATAGGAATTACTCCTGTTGATACAACCTTATGCTGGAATATATCAATCTGATCCAGAATATGTCCAAAATTGGGTTTACCCAGCTTCTCTGACACGAAAATTGCAAAGGTTTGAAGCGCTACACCGCCTTGCCTCATGCGCTGCAATGTTACGTCCAGGTGATCCTCTATATCAAAGGCTAAATTTGAATCAAGCTGCATTTTACTCAGTGCATCACAATGGAAGTCCACTACTTTATGTTTCATCCCTATTCCTCCGATCTGTCTATATAAGTTGAACTAATGATTGTACGCTTAAGGCAGCCGTGTAAAATGTTCTTTCAATCGCTGTTGTTTCCGGATTTCTAGGATTGGACTAAATTCTGATACAGTAGAAATCCGGAAACAAAGGCGACCGTTTCGCTTTTCCAGAATCATTTTACACTCTTGCCTTTCCCGTCCTGTTCTTTAGTTCTACTTATATAGGTTGCTTTATTTTCCTGTTCAGATAGCAAAAAACCTGTCTACAAGATATGTAAACAGGCGTCCAACACAAATATTTAGTTCTTATTATCTAGGCTCAACAATTAACTTAATAGCTGTTCTGTCTTCACCATCAATCACTATATCCGTAAAGGCCGGGATACAGATCAAATCCACTCCGCTTGGTGCCACGAATCCCCGAGCGATCGCTACCGCTTTAATAGCTTGGTTGAGAGCACCCGCCCCAATGGCCTGAAGTTCAGCAGAGCCGCGTTCTCTTAGCACACCCGCAAGTGCACCTGCAACGGAGTTAGGGTTGGATTTTGCTGAAACTTTTAACACTTCCATGGTTAGTACCTCCCTGGGAATAATGGTTTGACTCCACTACTTAGAAGATATTCGTGAGGTCTCAAAAAATTCCTTCTTTTTTCCCATAGCACTTCCGGAAGTTATGTTGTACAGCAATTGATTAGTCCATAATCCACTCGTCTTCAAGCAGACGAATCTTCTCAATCTTCTTCGCACGGCCTGTTGACTCATCGATATCAACCACACATGCATGGAATTGCCATTTACCCTCGCATACCTGGAATCTTACCGGGAGCTGTGTAGTGAATTTCCGCAGTACCGCGGAGCGCTCCATTCCAAGCACTCCTTCACGAGAGCCTACCATACCTGCATCCGTCAAATAAGCTGTTCCCTGCGGTAAAATAATATCATCATTGCTCTGTACATGCGTATGAGTCCCCACCACAAGGGAGGCACGGCCATCTAAATGCCAGCCCATTGCAATTTTTTCAGAGGTTGCCTCCGCATGAAAGTCCACCAAAATGCATTTATTCTTCTTGGATAACTCATCTATAATATGATCCGCTTCACGGAAGGGGTCATCAATCGCCGGCAAAAACGTACGGCCCATAAGGTTAACTACCGCAAGCTCCTTGCCATTTGCTTTGATTACCGTCCATCCAAGTCCTGGTGTTCCTGGCGGAAAGTTCGCAGGTCTCACCATTCGCGGCTCGTTATCGATAAAATCAAAAATTTCTTTATTATCCCACGTGTGGTTGCCCATCGTCAGTCCATGAATGCCTAGCTCGAAAAACTCTTTTGCAATCTTTTCTGTAATTCCCCGGCCTGCAGCCGCGTTCTCGCCATTCGCGATGATAATATGCGGATTGTATTTTGACTTCAAGTGCGGAAGCGACTCCTTAAGAGCTTTACGTCCCGTATTTCCAACAATATCCCCGATAAATAGTACTTTAATGATATTTCCTCCTCAATATCTGCTATATGTAAAGCAATAAAAAGCGGCCCACGGAGGGCCACTTTTTATCATTGCCTTTACTTAGCGTATTCAACCGCGCGTGTCTCACGAATAACTGTAACCTTGATATGACCCGGATAATCGAGCTCATTTTCGATTGTTTTCGTAATATCACGTGCCAGACGGAAGGCTTCCGCATCGTCAATTTTCTCAGGCTGCACCATAACGCGAACCTCGCGGCCCGCTTGTATAGCGAACGATTTTTCCACACCCTCGAACGATTCGGAGATCTCCTCGAGCTTCTCCAGACGACGAATGTAGGTTTCAAGCGTCTCACGTCTTGCTCCTGGTCTGGCCGCCGACAGAGCGTCAGCCGCGCCAACCAGCATTGCGATAACGGAAGTCGCTTCACAGTCCCCATGGTGGGAAGCAATACTGTTGATTACAACCGGATGCTCTTTGTACTTCTTAGCCAGCTCCACGCCAATTTCGACATGAGATCCTTCCACTTCATGATCAAGCGCTTTACCGATGTCATGCAGCAAGCCGGCACGTTTGGCAAGGGCGATATCTTCTCCGAGCTCGCCAGCCATCAGTCCTGCCAGATAGGCAACTTCCATCGAGTGCTTCAGTACGTTTTGTCCATAGCTTGTCCGGAATTTGAGGCGTCCCAAAATCTTAATTAAATCCGGATGCAGCGCATGCACACCAACCTCAAAGGTAGCTTGCTCACCGTATTCACGAATTCTCTCATCAACTTCACGACGGGATTTTTCAACCATTTCTTCAATCCGTGCCGGATGAATACGACCGTCTGCCACCAATTTTTCCAGAGCAGTGCGGGCAATTTCACGGCGAATCGGATCAAAGCCGGACAGAATAACCGCTTCCGGAGTATCGTCGATAATAAGATCGATACCTGTAAGGGTCTCCAGAGCCCGAATGTTGCGGCCTTCCCGACCAATAATACGCCCCTTCATCTCTTCGTTCGGCAACGTTACCACCGATACTGTAGTTTCAGCTACATGGTCTGCAGCACAACGCTGAATGGCGAGCGTAATAATTTCACGGGATTTCTTGTCCGCTTCTTCCTTGGCTTGCTGTTCAATGTCCTTAATGAGCTGAGCCGTTTCATGGCGAACCTCCTGCTCTACATTGTTCAAAATAATAGTGCGGGCATCCTCCATGCTCAAATTCGAGATGCGTTCAAGCTCTTGAACCTGCTTCTTGTACAACATTTCAATTTGTTGTTGAGTTTCATCAATTCGTTTCTCTTTGCTGCTTACTAGCTCTTCTTTACGTTCCAGCGATTCTAATTTTTTATCCAGCGACTCTTCCTTTTGCAACAATCGTCTCTCTTGTCGTTGAATTTCATTCCGACGTTCACGAATGTCTTTATCAGCTTCAGCTCTAAGCTTATGGACTTCATCCTTCGCTTCAAGAACTGTTTCTTTTTTCAGTGCTTCTGCGTCTTTCTTCGCATTTTCCAAGATTTGACTTGCAGCGTGTTCCGCACTGGAAATTTTAGCTTCTGCAAGAGACTTGCGAATAAAATATCCGATCCCGAACCCAAAGAATAATGCGGCAGCAACGAGAACGATCCAGATTTCTGTACTCATCTGTTCACCTCCCCGTTGTTTCCTCCAAGGCATTCCTTGGGATGTTCAGTTTTTGTAATTGTTCTCATTCATCATCATACATAGAATCGATTACAGGCCGATTCATATAGGCTTTACGAGTACCTGCGGTAGGAATAACCGATAATTCGCAATAAAGCCTTCATGATTGGCGAATATGAATCTCAGCAGAGTCCAGCATTTTGGAAGGAAAAGAAGGACACTGTGATTATAGATTCATGTTCATTTTATTATTTGATGAAAGAAATTGTCAAGCAATCACCGTACTTACTGTCTCTGTAGTCTTACTCTTCTTCCCAGTCTTCTACTCCATCCGCTCCATCTTTGCTGGCGAGTTCCCTTAGTACACGTGAGACTAGCCCCCCTGAGAAGCCGCGGCGCATCAAAAATGAGCCTACTTTTCGTTTCTTGTCTAAATACTCGCCTGAAGTCGTTTTCCATTTTTTGGCGCCAAGCTGCATAGCGCTGTCATATTCATCCTCTTCACTAACTTCTCCTAATGCTTCCTCAATTAAAGGCTTGGAAACGCCCTTTTGACGCAATTCCTGCCTTACCCACAGCTTACCCTTACCTCTGTTCTTCACACGCTGTCCTGCCCATTCCTGAGCGTACAGAGCATCATTAACGAGACCTTCTCCTGTCAATCTGTCCATGACGTAAGCGATGGTCTCCTCGCTCCATCCTTTTTCCTTAAGTCGCATAGATATTTCAAAACCTGTTCTCGGCTTTCTGCTCAAATATTGCAAAGCATCCCCATATCCCCGCTGACGCTCATCAGCGAGCACAATCTCAGTCAGCTCGATCTTGCTAAATACCGTTCCCTTGAGCATACGGTATTTAATCATTACATCCTCATGGACCTCCAGAGAATATGGACCAAAGGAAATACGATAGCGAAATTTGGGTCGCTTAAGCATCTGTACTGAGGTAATTTCAAGGTCTATATCATCAGGAAATAAACCGACTCCGTTATTCTCGTCATTCCCGTTACTATCGTTATCATTTTCTTCCAGATCATACCTGTTCTCTCCGGATTTTTTTGCGTAGGAGCCATATGTGTTCTTCGATTTCTTCTCTTGTACCCAGAAGCTCTCCTCAGATATGTCCACAATCTCACTATGATCAGACTCTTTATTCCGGTTGGTATGCGAACGGTATCCACGATCTCCATATCGCTGCTCCACCCATTACACGCTCCTAACCTTGATTTTAAAACAAGCTATGAAGCAAAAACGCCCTGCTTCCGGATAACCGTAAAACAGAGCGCTTATTCATAAAAAGTAAAATTAGTTATTCTGCTTCAAAAAGCGCTTGCTCTTCCTGTTTTTCATCTTCAAGCTCACTCGCAGACGCAGGAGCAACTGAGGTCGTCAAATTGCTTGCTTCACGAATCTTCTGCTCTATTACATCAGAAATTTCAGGGTGCTCTTTAAGGAATTGTTTGGCGTTCTCACGTCCTTGACCCAGACGATCTCCAGCATAAGAATACCAAGCGCCGCTCTTATCAACGATATCAAGCTCAACGCCAATATCAATAATACTTCCTTCTTTAGAAATACCTTCACCATACATAATATCAATTTCCGCTTGCTTAAACGGAGGTGCAACCTTATTCTTTACAACCTTGATTCTGGTACGGTTACCTACCATATCATTGCCCATCTTGATCGTTTCAACACGACGCACATCAAGACGAACAGTCGAATAGAATTTCAGAGCGCGACCACCCGGTGTAGTCTCAGGGTTACCAAACATAACCCCGACTTTCTCGCGCAATTGGTTAATGAAGATTGCAATTGTCTTCGATTTGCTGATGGCACCGGACAATTTACGAAGAGCCTGAGACATCAAGCGTGCTTGAAGACCAACATGGGAATCTCCCATTTCCCCTTCAATTTCCGCTTTAGGTACCAATGCTGCAACAGAGTCGATTACGATAACATCAACAGCTCCACTTCGTACGAGCGCTTCAGCGATTTCCAACGCTTGCTCTCCGGTATCTGGCTGGGATAGCAGCAATTCATCAATGTTAACACCAAGCTTGCTTGCATAGGAAGGATCAAGCGCATGCTCCGCATCGATAAATGCAGCTTGTCCGCCAATTTTCTGAACTTCTGCAATAGCATGAAGCGCTACTGTTGTCTTACCGGATGATTCCGGTCCATACACCTCAATAATACGTCCGCGAGGTAATCCTCCTGTACCTAGTGCAATATCTAACGCTATAGATCCGCTAGGGACGATTTCCACCTGCATATGTGTGGATTCTCCCAATTTCATAATCGAACCTTTACCGAATTGTTTTTCTATTTGACGAAGCGCCATTTCCAGCGCAGCTTTACGATCTGACAATCAGCTCACATCCTTGTCCAATTTAAAATAAAAGGATTATTTACATTAGTAATTGTACCCTGTTTTGAAACGTTTGCCAAGCATTTTTTCGAACATATATTCGCGTCTCAACCCTCCCAAACCCTCCCTTACTGTAAGGGAGGGCCCCAAGGGCCTGCTGCCCTTTGGATTCCCGCAAATTGGAGTAACGTTGGCTTGACTGAGGCGCTCCTGCCCGCTCTCCCCTGACGGGGATTCGCTTAGGCTGCGTGCTTGGAACGCTTTTCCCCCTTCGGGTACGTCTTACTTTTGGAGCACCCGGGTTACCTGGAAACATGCTGGAGAGGATTTCTGCTTTCGAGCTCACCCGGGATCTGTCGGGCATAATTAGCCGCTTGTCACCCTTCGGGCACGCTCTACTGTATTACTCCTGCAAAAGGCGAGCGGTCTGCTACTTCGACGGGATT
>RCUU01000921.1_pt1 | contig 15064 bp, 14 predicted proteins | sample 2166211 | NCBI WGS metagenome assembly RCUU01 (sample SAMN09932620, study PRJNA488358) | compost metagenome | feature: garden; material: soil; isolation source: compost soil in phenylacetic acid-enriched culture | place: Germany: Experimental Botanical Garden Goettingen | collected 2016-01-27
AAGACGAGCTGTTCCCGGATGACGACGATGACGACGTGGAAGAAGTCGAAGACGAGGAATTGCTGCCTGACGAGGAACTCGAGGACGAGGATGAACTCGCCGAAGAAGAGGAAGAACTCGACGCTGAGGAGGATTTCGAGGACAGCGACGAGGATTAATTTGCCTCTGGACGGAGAACTCGCAGTTATGAGCACCAAATTGGAGGACGGCCTGAGCCGTCCTTTTTTATGTCTTATTTTGTTCAGAGAATGCCTCTCGACTTGACTTGACACGAACAGGGGTAACGGGTAAACTATTGCATGGGCTTATGATTCAAACCTATAACATATGCATTTTTTTGAAAGTGCCCCGACCTATTCGGGTGTCACTTTTTTTGTTTTTTTATAGCCTTTTTGGCTATGTTTTACCGGATAATAGGTTACGCTAATGATCTAAGTTGCCTGGATTTCTGGGATCCCATTTTCATGAACACGTACTACTTTAGGAGGTTTTAGGCTGTGGCAAAATACATTTTCGTGACAGGCGGGGTCGTATCCTCACTGGGGAAGGGCATTACGGCGGCTTCGCTGGGAAGGCTGCTTAAGAACAGAGGTTTGAAGGTAACGATCCAGAAATTCGATCCATACATCAACGTCGATCCGGGCACGATGAGCCCGTATCAGCACGGGGAAGTATTCGTCACGGACGATGGCGCTGAGACCGATTTGGATCTGGGCCATTATGAACGTTTTATCGATATTAATCTTTCGAAGAACAGCAATGTGACCACGGGGAAAATTTATTCCTCGGTCATCGGCAAGGAACGTCGGGGCGAGTATCTCGGCGGAACGGTTCAAGTCATCCCCCATATTACGAACGAGATTAAAGAGCGTGTCTTCCGCGCCGGACGTGAAGCGGGCTCGGACGTCGTCATCACCGAAATCGGCGGGACCGTCGGTGATATCGAAAGCTTGCCGTTCCTGGAAGCGATTCGCCAAATCAAGAGTGACATCGGACGCGAGAACGTGATGTATATTCACGTGACGTTGATTCCATATATCAAAGCCGCCGGCGAAGTGAAAACCAAGCCGACCCAGCACAGTGTCAAGGAGCTGCGCAGCATCGGGATTCAGCCGAACGTCATTGTCTGCCGTACGGAGCATGAGCTTTCGGACGATATCAAGGGGAAAATCGCCCAGTTCTGCGACGTTGATCCTAGCGCCGTTGTGGAATGTCGCGACGCAGACACGCTGTACGAAGTGCCGCTCAACCTGCGCGACGAAGGGCTCGACGAGATTGTCGTTAACCACCTTAAACTGACGACGCCGGCTCCGGATATGCGCGAATGGGAAGGTCTCGTTGAGCGTATCAACAAGCTGGAGAAAACGGTGGAGATCGCCATCGTCGGTAAATACGTGGCGCTGCATGACGCGTATCTTAGCGTGGTAGAATCGTTGTCCCACGCCGGCTTTGACGCCAACGCGGACGTGAAGGTCCGCTGGGTGAATGCGGAGGAAGTAACGGACGAGAACGTGGCTGAGCTGCTGCAAGGTGTAAGCGGGATTCTCGTTCCGGGTGGCTTCGGGGACCGCGGCATCGAAGGCAAGATTACGACGATCCGTTACGCCCGCGAAAACAAGATTCCGTTCTTTGGCATTTGCCTGGGAATGCAGGTGGCCGTGATCGAGTCTGCTCGTTCGTTGGCTGGGCTTCAAGGCGCCAACAGCTCGGAAATCAATCCGTCCACCGAATATCCGGTGATCGACCTGCTGCCAGAGCAGAAGGATATCGAGGATCTCGGCGGTACGATGCGGCTGGGATTGTATCCTTGTAAGCTAGCACCGGGATCGCTCGCCATGCAATGTTATGACGACGAGCTGGTGTACGAGCGCCACCGTCATCGGTATGAGTTCAACAATACGTATCGCGAGACGCTGGAACGCGTCGGCTTGCGTATTTCCGGAACCTCGCCAGATGGGCGGTTGGTGGAAATCGTGGAGCTTCCGGACCATCCTTGGTTCCTGGCGGTGCAATTCCATCCAGAGTTCACTTCTCGGCCAAACCGTCCGCAGCCGCTGTTCCGCGAGTTCGTGAAGGCCTCCATCGCGCATTTGTCCTAAACACGGATTGACCGCAAGTGCCAGCCCGGGGACACTCTGTCAATTATGGGTCAACTGATTTTTTAAGGCTCTTTTTTCCAGTGGAGAAGGGTTTTGCAAATCGGGAGCGAAGTATTTAGGTATGACCAGGATTACAGGGTGGACTTGTAGGAGGGCTTTTCGGTGGAAGAGAAGAAAGTGTTAATTGTCGACGATCAGAACGGAATCCGCATTTTATTGATGGAAGTGTTCAGCAGCGAAGGGTATAAAACGTTTCAGGCGGCCAACGGCAAAATGGCTTTGGAAATCGTCCGCAGCGACTCGCCGGATTTGGTGCTTCTCGACATGAAAATCCCGGGCATGGATGGTTTGGAAATCCTTAAACATATCAAGGAGGCCAATCCGGAGATCAAGGTCATCATGATGACGGCCTACGGCGAGCTCGATATGATCAAGGAAGCCACAGATCTTGGAGCTCTGATGCATTTTACGAAACCCTTCGACATTGATGAAATGCGCGCAGCGGTCAACATGCAGCTTAAGGGCGGAGCTCGCCTTTAGGCGGACCGCGATGAAAAGAAGGCCTTCTTTAGAAGAGCGGCGTGGAATCACGCGGTCTCCTAAAGAAGGTCTCTTTTTCTGGAATAAATAAGCACAAGGCGTTCACAAACGAAAGGAAAGCATGAATAGTATTTTTGACAGGTTGTGGTATAATAAGAAAGTGTGTGAATGTCGGCTAAATAAGATAAAATCCCACATCCTTAGGAGGATTGAAACCCATGCCATTAGTATCGATGACTGACATGTTGAACAAAGCCCTTGCCGGCAAATATGCCGTAGGCCAGTACAACATCAACAACCTGGAATGGACGCAAGCCATTCTGGCTGCAGCTGAAGAAGAGAAATCCCCGGTAATTCTGGGCGTTTCTGAAGGCGCTGCCCGCCATATGGGCGGTTTCTACACCGTTGTTAAAATGGTGGAAGGCCTGCTGCATGACATGAAAATTACAGTACCCGTTGCAATTCACCTCGACCACGGTTCGAGCTTTGATAAATGTAAAGAAGCGATCGACGCTGGCTTTACTTCCGTTATGATCGACGGATCCCATCATCCGATCGACGAGAACATCGCCATGACGAAGCAAGTTGTTGAATACGCTCATGCCAAAGGCGTTTCGGTTGAAGCTGAAGTTGGCACGGTCGGCGGTCAAGAAGACGATGTCATCGGCGGCATCCAATACGCTAACCTGGACGAGTGCGTTCGTATCGTCAAAGAAACCGGCATCGATACCCTGGCACCTGCTTTGGGCTCCGTGCATGGTCCTTACCACGGCGAGCCGAACCTCGGCTTCAAAGAAATGGAACAAATCCGCGATGCCGTTAAGCTTCCGCTTGTGCTTCATGGCGGGACAGGCATTCCAACGCATGATATCACCAAAGCGATTTCGCTGGGTACTTCCAAAATCAACGTGAACACAGAGAACCAAATTGCGTTCACCAAAGCGGTTCGTGATGTATTGGCTGCTAAACCAGACGCTTACGATCCACGTAAATACATCGTTCCTGGTCGCGACGCGATCAAGTCTACGGTGGTTGGTAAAATCCGCGAGTTTGGTTCCAACAACAAGGCTTAAGGATCAACGCCAAGCGTTTGCGCCGTACTCCGCTAGGATGGGGGCGGCGCAAACCATAGGGCGGACAAGGGATTGGACCGTCCAGCTGAATAAGGTGACTTGGAGAGTACACCGCTTAGACGGTGTCTTTCCATTTCTGCCGCTAAAAATCATGGGCTTGTGTACCGACGCAAATACGTAGGGGGATCCTGGACTTATGGAGAAATTAATGATCCGTGGCGGACGTCCGCTGAGCGGAAGCGTTTCGATCAGCGGTGCAAAAAACAGCGCAATCGCGCTAATTCCGGCTGCGATCTTGGCAGAATCCGAAGTGGTTCTGGATAACTTGCCGATTTTGAGCGACGTGGCGGTATACTCGGAGATTTTGGAGGAGCTGGGTGCTCGCGTCATGTGGGATGGTAGTCAAATGCGCATCGATCCCACCCATATTCGTTCGATTCCGATGCCCAATGGGCCGGTAAAGAAGTTACGGGCTTCCTATTATATGATGGGGGCTATGTTAGGGCGTTTCAAAGAAGCTACGATCGGCTTGCCGGGAGGATGTAACTTTGAGCCTCGTCCGATTGATCAGCATATCAAAGGGTTTGAAGCATTAGGGGCGACCGTAACCAATGAGCACGGAGCCATTCATTTGCATGCGAAAGAGCTGCATGGCGCGAAGGTTTACCTGGACGTCAGCAGTGTTGGAGCGACAATTAATATTATGCTGGCGGCGACAAGAGCCAAAGGCGCTACAATTATCGAAAATGCGGCGAAAGAGCCTGAAATTATAGATGTGGCTACTTTGTTAAATTCCATGGGGGCCGTGATTAAAGGGGCCGGCACGGAGACGATCCGGATAGAAGGTGTTAGCGAGCTGAAAGGCTGCCGCCATTCCATTATTCCCGACCGGATCCAGGCGGGGACTTATATGATAGCCGCCGCGGCGACGCGGGGCGATGTCTTAATCGACGGCGTAATTCCTAAACACTTGGAGGCGTTGACGGCAAAATTGCTGGAAATGGGTGCCCAAGTTGAAGAGCTTGATGAGAGCATTCGAGTGATCGGACGCCCAGACTACCATCATGTCGATGTCAAGGCGTTAGTCTATCCCGGGTTTCCTACGGATATACAGTCGCCGATGACGAGTCTGCTCACCCAGGCGAAGGGGATCAGCGTACTTAGCGATTTTGTGTACAGCAACCGGTTTAAGCATGTGCCGGAGCTGGTGCGGATGGGGGCGAAAATCCGCGTGGAAGGCCGTTCGGCCATCATTGAAGGCGGACCGCTTAATGCAGCCAAGGTCAAAGCGGCAGATTTGCGTGCCGGGGCGGCGCTGGTTGTAGCCGGATTAACTGTTCCAGAGGGAATTACCGAGGTTTTCGGCGTGGAGCTGATTGATCGGGGTTATGACCATCTGGTTCCGAATTTGCGCGCTTTAGGCGCGGATGTTTGGCGAGAAACGGAAGAATAACTTTCCTCTCCGTCGCATAAGTTGCCAAAGATAGGGCATACTAGGCGAATAAGTCTATCATTATGCCATGACTTCATAGATTTCAATAAAATTGAATAGGTGGTTATTTTAATATGGATCTTCAAATCGCCGATCTGGAAGGGATGAAGCTTACCGAGCTGTACAAGCTGGCGAAGCAGTATCAGATCCCTTATTACGGCCAATTAAAGAAGAAAGAATTGATTTTCGCTATTTTAAGGGCACAGGCTGAACAAAGCGGTCTGATGTTTATGGAAGGCGTGCTCGAGATTTTGCCGGAAGGGTACGGATTCCTAAGACCGATTAATTATTTGCCCAGTACGGAAGATATTTATATTTCCGCTTCGCAAATCCGCAAGTTTGATCTGCGTACCGGGGATCTCGTTTCCGGGAAATGCCGAACGCCTAAAGAAAATGAAAGGTACTTTGGCCTCCTGCAAGTGAACGCCGTTAACGGCGAGAATCCGGCTATCGCGGCCGAACGTCTGCATTTCCCAGCGTTGACTCCATTATATCCGCAGACCAAATTAGCGCTCGAAACTTCCCCAAATCACTTATCCACTCGTATTATGGATTTGCTTGCCCCGGTCGGACTTGGCCAGCGTGGCTTGATCGTGGCGCCGCCGAAAGCAGGGAAGACCTTGCTGCTTAAGGAAATCGCCAACAGCATCTCCACCAACAATCCCGAAATTGAGTTATTCGTATTGTTGATTGATGAACGTCCGGAAGAAGTAACGGATATGCAGCGCTCCGTCAAAGGTGAAGTGATTGCTTCTACGTTCGACGAGCTGCCGGAGAACCATATCAAAGTTGCGGAACTTGTGTTGCAGCGCGCTTTGCGATTGGTGGAGCACAAGAAGGACGTCGTTATTTTGCTGGATAGTATTACGCGTCTTGCCCGCGCCTATAACTTGGTCGTTCCGCCGTCGGGGCGGACGCTGAGCGGGGGGATCGATCCGGCTGCCTTCCATCGTCCCAAGCGTTTCTTTGGTTCAGCCCGGAATGTGGAAGAGGGCGGCAGCTTGACGATTTTGGCAACGGCTTTGGTGGATACCGGTTCTCGGATGGACGATATTATTTATGAAGAATTTAAAGGCACCGGCAACATGGAGCTGCACCTGGATCGAAAGCTGGCGGAACGCCGGATTTTCCCGGCCATCGATATTCGTCGCTCCGGCACGCGCCGCGAGGAAGTGCTGCTCAGCAAGGAAGAACTGGATACGATCTGGTCGATTCGCAAGAATATGAACGACTCTTACGACTTTGTCGAAGGGTTCCTGAAGAAACTGCGTGACAGCAAGACCAATGCTGAATTCCTGGCATCCTTTGACGTTTCCGGCAACACGCCTTCGGGTGGCGGTAACGGCGGAGCACGTCGTCCGGTTCGTTCATCAAGCTCCGGCTCTGCGCGGACTAGTTCGACTTCTTCGAACGCCGGGACCCCGCATAATTCCACAGTCTAAAAGTGTATCGGGAAGCATTGCTTCCGCGATGAATACAAAGAGGAGAACAACATGTACTTAGTGTATGCAGATGAACAAGGACAGGTTTATGATCACTCTTCGCTATACGGTTTAGCCCGCAGCGCGGATATGATCGTGGAGATCATGGAGGATGAGCTGATTCCACTTCCGGAAGGGGCGACGTTGGTGGGTTTACCATCCACCCGGCCGATCGGCATGGATCCGGAGACTGGCGAAATGAAGCCGCTCCCCGGGAATGTCCAGGCGGTTGGAGCTTTGCTTCCGCAAGGCTATACCCGTCTTTGTCTGCCGGGGTATGTGAAGACCGACAAGGATTATAAACTCCCTTTGTTCGGATATTCCGCGGTTGTCTGGAAAGACGGTCAGTTTTATGTGACGGCGCGCTTATCAGACGACCCCGAGAAGTGGAATCCGCTGAATTGCGATCCTCTTGAACTGAAGAATCAAGTGAAAACCTATACTTCCCGTTATCCGGAGAATCGGCTGTACGAGCATTTATCCAACTGCGCGTTGGGTTATGAGTGTCTAACGGCTTCCAATACGTTTCTGAATCGCTGGGAAGGGGCGGTCCCTGTCTCCTATTCCTGTAACGCGGGTTGCTTCGGTTGCATTTCTGAACAGCCGGACGATAGCGGATTCGTCTCCCCGCAGACGCGCATGAACTTCCGTCCGCGCGTTGAAGAGCTGGTGGAGATCATGATGGAGCATTTGACCACGCCGGAGTCGATCATCAGCTTCGGCCAAGGCTGTGAAGGGGAACCGTCCACGCAGGCCAAGCTCATCATTGAGTCGATTCGCGAAGTCAGACGCCGGACCGATATGGGGTATATTAATATCAACACCAACGCGGGGCTATCCGATCATATTCGCGGGATCGTCGATGCGGGCTTGGATTTGATGCGAGTTAGTACGATCAGCGCGCTGGATGATCATTACAACGCCTACTACAAACCACGTGGCTATACATTGGCGAATGTAGAGAAGTCGTTGAAGTATGCTGCGGATCGAGGGGTATATACCTCAATCAACTATCTGATCTTCCCCGGGGTAACAGACCGTGAGGAAGAAGTGGAAGCGATGATTGAATTTGCTCGTCGCAGCAAGATAAAGCTGATTCAACTGCGCAACCTGAACATCGACCCTGAAAGCTATCTGGAGTTGATTCCGAAGGCGAAGGGCGAGATTCTCGGCATGAAGCAGGCGATCGAGATTTTTCAGGAGGAGCTTCCGGACGTTGTGATCGGATCGTACACGCATGTACCGCCGGCTGAATTGGCCCGGGTCAAAGTGCGAGGATAAAACAGGCAATTGCGTGAAAGGTTGGCCCGTGCTATAATGCGATTGTGTGTCATTACAACTCTGGGCACGACTGAGGCTCAGGGCGGAAAGAGGTGAAAGTGATGAAAGAAGCAGTTCAACCGAAATATCACGTGACTACGGTAACTTGCGCTTGCGGCAACACGTTCGAAACAGGTTCCGTAAAACAAGACCTGCGCGTTGAAATTTGCTCCAACTGCCATCCATTCTTCACAGGGAAGCAGAAATTCCTGGATGCTGGTGGACGTGTGGATAGATTCAAAAAGAAATACGGTATCTAAGATACCCTTACACAAGCGAAATGACGAAGAACGTCTTTGCCTATCTGATGATGGGCGAAGGCGTTTTTTTCTTATTTACTGACGTGATTACATAAGTTTGGTTTTAGGGAGGCGGCGTACATATGGAGTTTGATCAGGTGCATCGGTTGTGGTTGGACACGCATCGCAACCGTCGTTCCGGCGAACGAAAAGACCGTTTGGATCGAGGGCATGGGCATGGCGAGCAGCTGTTTTTACGAAATGTATGGTGGCCTTTGCGTGGGAGTCTGGATAACCTGCATCCGGAGTATGAAATCGCGGATTGGCGGGGACGGCCATATTTTGCGGACTTCGCTTGGTTAACGGAAGTCGTGAAGCTCGTCATTGAGGTCAAAGGATTCGGACCGCATGTTCGCGACATGGATCGCACGATGTATAGCCGGGAGTTGAACAGAGAAATTTTTCTGCAAGCTCTGGGTTACCGGGTGATTTCTTTGTCTTATGACGATGTGGAGCGACAGCCTGAAATTTGCATTATGCTGCTTCGGATGTTAATGAGTCGGTTTGAGGTATCTGGACAATGTGATCTGGCTAAGATCGCGTTGAAGTCTACGTTGCTGCAAGCAGTGCAAATAGGAAAATCTATTCGCCCGAAGGATGTAGAAAGGCAGCTTGGCGTAAATCATCGGACTGCGGTACGGTATTTACAGCAGTTGTGCCAGCAAGGCTGGCTGCATGCGCATTCCAGCGGGATTTCAGGCCGGGTGTTGATGTATGACGTGGTACGGCGGATTGGGATGCGTTTGATTGGTAGAAGGAGAAGTGCCCCATCGACCCCGACGGACTCCTAATACCGCTCGATGCCAATCGCCAAGTGTAAAAGTGCAGTTGATTCGAGCTAAAATTGAATATTTTGCTTGTTGGAATGTAAAAGTGCAGTTCAAAAGGCTGTAAATTGGAAAACTCGCAGCAACAGGCGGAATTAGACTGTACTTTTGCATTTGAAACGGCAATTATATGCCGATTTGGCGAAATAAACTGCACTTTTACATTTCAGACAGTCGAGATGGGGCGTATGGGTCAAATAAAAACAGGTCGGAGACGATAACCGACATCTGTCAGCCCTCGATCCAACCTGCTTATTCAACAAGCCATTACTTCTTAAATTCCACGCTTTGCTTAAGGCTGGTCCACTCATCACTCTTGATAATGCCCAGCCGCCATAAGGCGATGCCTTTCAGATCATAACGTTTCGCCAGACCGGTCAGCGTCTTGACGGTCGTTTGGTCCTCGCTGTCCAGGTTGAGCCCGAGGATCAGTTTGCTGGCGCTGGTCTCTTTTAGGGCCAAACGTATCGCTTCATCTACTTTATCCACCGGCTGCGGCCGACCGCTGTTGTCTCCCGGGAGGTAATCGTAAGCCATGATCATGATTTCGTCCGCCAGCGCCCCGAGTGTCTTATAGTCATAGCCCTGATAAGACGAATTCAACGGGTGGAGAGCCAAGGATAACTTGAGGCCGGCAGCCCGAGCTTGCTTAGACAATTCCTTCACGAAGGCGTTAAAAGCTTGACGCGTAGTCGCTTTGTCCGTCGTTAAGCCGAGCCCTTCGAAATCAAGCATGATGCCTTGGAATGCTTTCTCTGTAGCCGCACTGACCATGTCGGTGATCGCCTGCTGGCGCAGGGCAGGATCTTCAATGATCCGGGTTAGCTCCCCTTTCACGTCACTGGAGTAGACCATCAAATAAGGCAAGGTTCGAGCGGCAGCTGCGTCATTCACGAGACTGTCCGGGGTTACATCGCCAGCGGACTGCGGTAGTCGGAAGACATCGCCGGTTTGCGTGAACTGCCCATTCTCATCGATGCGACTCCAGCCGAAAGCAACGGCGTCCAGACCAGGAACCGCTCCTACGTCCGAGTAGGAGGAAATGGCGTAGAAGCCCAGCGTATACATCCGCTCCTGCGGAGAGGCGATGGATACGGTCTTGGATGTTTGGTCCCATCCAACCTGAGCTCCGAACTGCTGACTGAAGAAGCTGAGCGGAATCAGCGTATTGCCGCCTACGGACCGAGGGGCAACCGCCAATGGGATGGAAGCGTTGTTCACCTTCGCCGTTTTGCTGTTCAGCGTTAGTTGCACATGGATTGCTTCGGCTCCTGTACCTTTGACAGCGGTGATCGTTTTAGAGGCCTGATTCCAAGTGACGGTAATCCCGAGCGCTTCGGATATGGAGCGGAACGGAACCAGCGTCGTGCCACTCACGATCATAGGTTCGCCAGAAAAGGCCAACGGATATCCGTCCAGCAGAATCCGTACGGATGACGCCGCCTCAGAGTGAGAAGGCTGCATTCCGAACAGGCCTCCAGCCAAAAGGGTAGTGGCCAGCAAGATTTTCCCGATAGGTTTCATGTGTTTCTCCTCTCTTATGTTCTCTTATTCTATTAATATATCAAAATAAAGCTAGAGTTGCATGGAGAGGTAAGGCATAAATCAGTGACAGCCAAGGCATAGACAAGGCACCTCAGCCCACCTCAGCCAACTTCTTCCCTCCGGTTGCAATTTGTACAGGCATAAGATATACTTAGTTTCACCGTGCTAGATGGGGAGGTAGCGGTGCCCTGTAACTCGCAATCCGCTGTAGCGAGGTTGAAGTCCTGTTAGAGGTCTTGTCGATGTGAGGCCGGTCTTTACGGCAGATGTTGACGGACGGGTCCTCCGCAAGGAGTACCTGCGAACCTGGTCAGGTCCGGAAGGAAGCAGCCATAAGCAGTATTACTCCTGTGCCGGAGGGCAGCCTGTCCCGAGTCATGCCGTAAAGGTGCCGCTCGGATCGCAATGATCAATAACAGGTGCACGGTGAATACTCGATAAGAATACATCTTTGTCTGCGGACAGGGGTGTTTTTTTTGTACATAGACCAAATGGCTATAGTATAATAAGGAAACGACAACCGTCGTTTGAGGAAAGAAAGAGGTGCCGCATAATGGAGCATATTGCGCTGTACCGGGCTTGGCGGCCGCAGTCGTTTCAAGACATGGTGGGGCAGCAGCATATCATCCGCACGTTGCAGAATGCGATCCGCGAACAGCGGCTGTCGCATGCCTATCTGTTCAGCGGTCCGCGGGGAACCGGGAAGACCAGTGCCGCGAAGATTTTGGCCAAAGCCGTAAACTGTGAAAAGGGTCCTGCAGCTGAACCGTGTAATGAATGCGATGCGTGCCGGAGGATTACAGCTGGCGCCGTCATGGACGTACTTGAGATTGACGCCGCTTCCAACCGGGGGGTTGAGGAAATCCGCGACCTGCGGGAGAAAGTCAAATATGCCCCTACGGAAGTGCGGCAGAAGGTTTATATTATTGATGAAGTCCACATGCTGACCACGGAAGCTTTCAACGCGCTGCTAAAAACATTGGAGGAACCGCCTCCGCATGTGATGTTTATATTAGCGACTACCGAACCGCACCGTTTGCCGGCAACCGTCATCTCGCGTTGTCAGCGCTTTGATTTCCGCCGGGTATCACTGGAAGAACAAAGTGAACGACTGCGGATGATCTGCGAACAAGAGGGCATCGAAGCGGAGAAGGAAGCGATCGATTATATCGCCAGATTGTCTGACGGCGGGATGCGCGATGCGTTAAGCGTATTGGATCAGATCGCATCATTCTCGGGTCGTAAGGTCTCGTACCAACAGGTGCTGGACATGACCGGCGGCATCGCCTCTCGGCAGTTTGCAGAGCTGGCCAAAACCTTGCTGGCCGGTGACATCGGCGGGATGTTGCAGATGATCGACGGCTTTATGCAGGAAGGTAAAAGCGCGGATAAGTGTATGGAGAACCTTCTATACTATTTCCGCGATTTGTTGATGGTCAAAATGGTACCGCAGGCGGACAAGTTGACGGAGCGCGTGTTGGATCCGCAGGATTTTGCGGAGATTGCTGAAGCTTTTACAAAATCGCAGTTATTCCGCATCATCGATACGTTAAATCACTATCAGACGGAAATGAAATACGCGGTCCAACCACAAACGCTGTTTGAGGTCGCTTTGCTGAAGATCTGTACGTTTGGAGGAGAGGGCGCCGAAGAGCAGCCGACGGGGGCTCGCGGCACAGGAGCGTCTGCCGATGCATCCGAGGTCCATCAGCTCCGGCGTCAGCTTGGCGAATTGGAAGCGAAGCTGGAACGGGCGCTGCAGGGCGGGCTTGCCGCAGGAGGCAATGCCTCAGGAGGTTCATCGGCCGGAGGAAGTCGGCCTTCGCGGAGTGCCGCTCCACGTGTGGCCTCGAAGGCAAAAATCCCAGCCGGGATGGATCATTATCTCGCTGCGCGCAATAGCCCGGAATTTCTGGATATCCAGCAAAAATGGAACCAAGTACTTCAGGCTGTCAAGGACGCCAAGATTACAATCCATGCCTGGTTTGTAAATGGCGAGCCCGTATCGGTTTCGGAGGAGAATGTGTTAGTCGCGTTCAAAAACGATATCCACCGTGAGACTACGGAGAAGCCAGCCAATAAGCAGGTCATTGAAACGGTAATGGAACGCCAATTGGGCAAACCGTACCATTTGGTGACCATGATGCTGAAGGATTGGACCGATGCGTTGCAAGGTGCTGGAGAACGGCCCGGCGGCGAGCCGCTCGAACTGGAGCCTCTGCCAGAGGATGGCGGGTCTGGGAAAGAACCTTGGGTGGACGAAGCGTTAAGTATCTTCGGGGATGACCTGGTCGTTATCAAGGAATAACTAACCATCGGCCAGGTATAGACCGTAAAATCGTGGTTATGTTTTTTCTATATATCGCATGATGTACATGCAGACCAATTAAAGGAGAAGTGAACGAGCGTGAACAATATGAACCAAATGATGAAGCAAGTGAAAAAAATGCAGGAGCAAATGCTCAAAGCACAGGAGGAACTCGCCAGCAAAACGGTAGAAGGCACTGCGGGCGGCGGCGTGGTAACCGTAGAGGTGAATGGTCATAAGAAGGTACTGGCACTTACCATCAAACCAGAAGCGGTGGATCCGGACGACGTGGAAATGCTGCAAGATTTGGTGCTTACTGCAGTGAATGACGCTTTGACGAAAGCCGAAGAGTTGGCAAACCAGGACATGGGCAAGTTTACGGGCGGAATGAAAATTCCAGGCCTATTCTAATTTTACAAACTGAAGGAGAAGGCCCCATTGTATTATCCCGAACCGATCGCGAAGCTGATCGATGCATTTACCCATTTGCCCGGTATTGGGCCGAAGACGGCGGCGAGACTAGCTTTTCACGTGCTACGCATGAAGGAAGATGACGTCATCGATTTCGCTAAAGCGCTGGTTAGCGTGAAGCGTAACCTTCATTATTGCTCCGTCTGCTGCAACATCACGGATACGGATCCTTGCCGGATATGTCAGGATAAGACCCGTGACGCATCCGTGATTTGTGTCGTACAGGAATCCAGAGATTTGGTGGCGATGGAGCGGACGAAGGAATTCGATGGATACTATCATGTGCTGCAGGGGGCAATTTCGCCGATGGAAGGCTTGGGACCGGATGATATTCGGCTCAAGGAGCTGCTAAACCGGTTGAGCGACGAGCGGGTGAAAGAGCTGATTTTGGCGACCAATCCGAACATTGAAGGGGAGGCGACGGCCATGTATATTTCTCGTCTCGTGAAGCCCTTCGATATTCGCGTCACCCGAATCGCTCATGGGCTGCCGGTTGGCGGCGACCTGGAGTACGCGGATGAAGTGACGTTATCCAAGGCGCTGGAAGGGCGCCGAGAACTAAATTAGATTTTTACTTATCGTTTGGTACTGAAGAACTTTAGGTCCGGGCTTTCGCTTGGGGCCTGAAGTTCTTTTTGTTTTCTGACCGTCACGGTTCTAAGTTTGTCCTCTCCCCGATACACATGAAATAAACCGGATGGGGAGGCGATCAAGCTTGAAGATATTGAAACGCTGGGGCGAAGGCCGCTTAAACCAGGCTCGCGGAAACGAGGCGATGGATTACAAACGGGAATTGTATGCGGAAGTGATCAATGCGCTGAGGGAGTGGGAACGAGCACGGATCGCTTTTCAGGAAGCGGTAGGGCACGATGAGGTAGATGTAGCGATCTATACCTTGGAGGCGGCAGAGCGAAGGTACCAAATCCAACTCAAGGCGGCTAAGCAGGCGCAGGTGGATTGGGATGCTTTTCGGAACGGGTCCTATTATGGGGAAGGCTCATGAACATTTCATATAGGAGGGGAAAAAGATGAAGCTTGTGCTGATCGGCATCCTTGTCGTGTCGCTGGCGCTGCTGTTATACATTTTGTTCTCGCGTAAACTCGGATTGGTTTGGCTGTCGAGGTTCGGGCTCCATATCGTGCTGGCGGCGCTGGGCATTTATGTGATCAATTTCTCCGGGTTAATAACCGAAGTGTACATTCCGTTGAATCCGGTCACTTTAAGCACAGTAGTCGTGCTTGGCTTGCCTGGTGTCGCCCTGTTGGTGGGACTTAAATTAACTATGATTTGACGGTTGACTCGGCCAGATCATCTATGGTACATTATAATTCGCTTCTCCGGCAGGACAAGCTGGACAAGGTCTTCCAGATGATGACAATCAAAAAGTCCTTGACTAAAGAATGGGCAGCGTGATATATTATAAAGGTCGCTGCTGAAACGAAGCGATAACGAAATACAGATGGTTTGATCTTTGAAAACTGAACAACGAGTGAGTAATACAATGAGATTTTAAATCTCGTCAGTTTGTTTAAATGAGCAAGTCAAACACTTTATTGGAGAGTTTGATCCTGGCTCAGGACGAACGCTGGCGGCGTGCCTAATACATGC
>RCUU01000922.1_pt1 | contig 15037 bp, 15 predicted proteins | sample 2166211 | NCBI WGS metagenome assembly RCUU01 (sample SAMN09932620, study PRJNA488358) | compost metagenome | feature: garden; material: soil; isolation source: compost soil in phenylacetic acid-enriched culture | place: Germany: Experimental Botanical Garden Goettingen | collected 2016-01-27
TTCCCAAACTGAAGTATCCGTCTCATGAGTTCGTGCTTCGGCTGCGGAGACAGGAGTCGAATCAGGGACATATAGACCCCGATTTTATTGAAATCTAGCCTCTATAGATCCAAGCCGTATACCTAACCATATACCTAAAACCCAACTCACCCTCGCCACCAGCCTCGGCGGCATCGCTGGACACATCCAGCTGAGATGCAGTCGCGCCCGCACAGCAAGCGTCAAGACAAGCTTTCGGGATCGTTCGAGCCTTAGCCGAATGAAACAGAAGACGGACATCCCAAGGAAAATCTTAGCTGCAGAGAAATCGCGAGTCCCCGTACCCGTGTAGGGAGGGGGGTATGTGGAGGACCCTAAAAGCGGCAAATACAGACGCTCCACCCCGGCATCTAAGCCCGTGATCTGGTCGCTGACAACAAGCTGCGGCCCTCCCGGTCCGCACCCCGCCAAGCAGCCAAGCTCGCCGGCCAGTTAGAGCCGTCTAGGGGCTTGCCGCGCTGCTGGCCTTAGCCCTCCCGGGGCGTGGGGAGGGTAATCGTAAAAGGCCGGTGTTCTTGGTGTTCTTGGTGTTCCGACAACGCTGGAAGCCAGAAACTACAGGGCCTTTAGCCGAGGAACACCATTGCGCAAAATGTGGAACACGAAGGTGCAGGAACACAAAAAGTGTTCCTGCACCTGCAAGACCCAGGGGGAGCTACATGGATGGGGCTCGAGGTGGATATGCTGCTGCCTAGGTTGGCACACCACACCAGTGCAAAGGTCGATGAGCAGGTGCCAGTAACGTTTCACGGCAGAGTAACTAGGCTCAGCTTGGTCACCAGTTGGCTCTGACTTTTATCCTTAGCCTAGCAGGCTGGCAGGCTTGCATTGCCATGGTAGTCACTACCGCCTCGGACGGCCGCCCCTTCTGCATGTGATGTCACCAGGCGCTTGTAGCGAATCTGAACAGTAAAACTCGCATCCTCTATAGGCTGAAATCGACCTAGGCGGAGGCTTGCCTCATCAAAGTGTACAGTCTGAATTCGACGGTGCTGGATGCGCTTTCGCTACAGACGCACTACCGTTAAACAGCAGCGCATGTTGAGGTGTGATCAGCTCAATCTGCTAGTTATGAAAATTATCAGGGAAGTGAAAATCATGAAAAAGGTGGGTAGGCCTATGAGATCCGAGCAAGCGATTTTTGAGGAATTGACAGAGCTGTGTTACTCACCAGGCTACGTACATGCTGTCGCCTACCTCTGCTTCCGGGACAACATGATTCTTTATTCAGGTGAGATGAAGTCTAATGACATGCAGCAACTTTTCTCAAAGGATCGTCTAATCCGTACAGAAACTTCTACCGTCATCGGCCTGATGCTTCAGCGTGACATCGACTACACCTTACCCGCGCCAGAGACACTCGAAGGCTACGTCAGTAAGACGGAGGGATTACTGGAAGAGATTCACCTCTCCATGTCGGCTACCTTCTGGAAAGATATTAATCCGGCCAAAATTGCCGACAAAGGCTTCAATCCGTTCACCAGCGGTGCTGTCTTGCGAGAGCCCATCTTCTACGGGGGGGAATCCGCCTACAGCTTCCAGTACCGCGACTTCTCGCTGGCCAAGTATGGACGAGATGATGATTGGCTAGCTGCAAACAAGCAGTTTTCCATCCAAGATGCTCGAAACGTCGTCTACGCGATCTCACGCCTGCAGGACGAAAAGGCGGGCGATACGCTCCAGTCAATGCGCACCGCAGCTCTAAAGGATTGGACGTTCCTGCCCTGCTTTGCTTTTACGGTCCAGGAAGTGGCCGATTTTGCTCACATGGACCTAGCAGTTGTAGAGCGCGTTTTGCAAGCCTTTACAGCGCCAACAGGAGCTTGTAATGAACAGTTCAAAACACTTAATGATTTCAACATTATTAATGCCAGCCCTTTAGTTCCTATGCCGGATGGCCGTTACGTCCTCTTTCATATTTACAGTTTGGTAGAAGCATTATATGAAGCGCCATTTTATTGGATGGGTGCTGATAAGGCCTATGTCAGCAAAGCGATGAGGCACCGCGGCTTATTCACGGAACAGTTCGCCGTAGAGCGACTGACACAGGTCTTTGGCGCAAACAACGTCCTCTCCAACATCGACATATTCGGATCGAATGGCAATAAACTTGGAGAAATTGATGTTTTGGTCATATTCGGTGATCGCGCCGTGGTCCTGCAAGCCAAGTCAAAGCGGCTGACGCTGGAGGCCCGACGCGGAAACGATCTACAAATCAAGGATGACTTCAAGAAGAGTATTCAAGACTCAAGTGATCAGGCATACCTTTGCGCCCAACTACTCGAGGAAGGTAGATGTGAGTTTCGAGATGCCAGTGGCAATACTGTGCCCCTGCCGAACAAATTCAAACGCATATACGTCGTATGCCTCATCGCCGATCACTATCCAGCACTAAGCTTCCAGGCGCGGCAGTTTCTTAAATGCACCCCCACCGCGACAATCTCGGCGCCCTTTATAATGGATGTTTTCGCACTCGATGCGATGTCGGAGATGCTGGGGTCACCGCTCCAGCTGCTCAGTTATATCGACCGCAGGACAGGATATTCCGATAAGTTGATCGCTTCGCACGAGCTAACAATACTTTCATATCACCTTAAGAAGAACCTGTGGCTCAGCCATGAGTACGATATGGTCATGTTGGATGACGATATTTCGGCAGACTTGGACTTAGCGATGCTTGTGCGGCGCGAGAATATTCCCGGTAAAAGTACACCGGACGGCATACTGACTCGATTTTCCGCGACTGCACTAGGGCGCATTACAAAGGCCATTGAGTCCTCGCCAGAACCAGCCACAATTGCTCTTGGCCTTACATTGCTCATGCTTGAAGAGGATTCTGTAATTGCGATAAGCAAGGCCATTGAGCAAATTGCCCGACTCGGGGTGGCCGACGGTAAGAGCCACGATTTCACAGCCGGCTTTGGTGAAGGGGATACCGGCCTGACCATCCACTGCAACAACGATCCAATTGAAGTTGCGGGGCCGAGCTTGCAACGGCACTGTCACGCCCGAAAGTACACCGAGCGTGCAAGGACTTGGTTTGGCGTTTGCCTACGACCGAATGATCAAACTCTACGCTTTGGGATCAACTTGGATTTTTCATGGCAACAGAGCGACGAAATGGATGCCGTGACCAAAGACATGGGCAAGGCGACCAGACTACACACTGATATTTCGATTCCCCGCTCGAATGGCTCAAAGGTTGGGCGCAATGCCCCTTGCCCTTGCGGTAGTGGGTATAAGTATAAGAAGTGCTGCCTGCCGTGATTCGTAGGCATCGTTATGAAACGCTAGCAAGGGATGAGTAGCTCGACTGAATGGGCAGAGTCGGCAATGATCGAGCGCGTCACTCAACGGTCGTCCGTGTCGACAAGGGGCCATTCCGCGATCGAACGAGGGCTATCCATGGATGAGTGTTCGCACATGGCCGATTGCTGCACTTCGCGAGAGACCGCTTTGGATCGAAAGCGGCCACTCGTGACTGTCCACAACCGACCTAGAGCAGCCGTTCGCCTAGGATAGAGGCCGTCTTCGAGCGGACATTTGCTGGCTGATATCACGGTCAGTGGCTTTACCATCGCGCCTGGCGGGTTCGGATGCGCGGTGTCTTGTGGACTGAAAGCGGAGTGCGGCCTTCCCCTATCGGTGGAAGGCCCAGAGAGGATATCCTAGTGCCAACAGGGACTTGCATGGAGCAGGAAGTGCACGAAAATTCCGAAACCACATTAGCGGCGTCTTCACTAGAAGAGGGCGCGATAATGAGTTCTCAAAAAAGAAGCAAGTCTTATTGGGACTCCATTTTTGTTGGCCACACTCTAAAGTTGACGCCGCACGGTTGGGACTTCACCAACAACAAAGGTCCTAGCCAGCTTTACTTCAAATCTTCGGACTTGTTTGACTACATAAAGAAAAAATCTCTACTCAGATTTAACTGCAAAACAATAAGTTTTGATGAATGCGATTTTAATGGTGAGTTCACAAGTGAAATTTCCAAGCATGAAATTTCATTTGGGAAGTGCAATTTCACCAAGTGCGATTTCGGTGGAAGTGTTTGGAAAGGGGTGAAGTTTAGCGAGTGCAAATTTGAACGATGTTCCTTTACAATGGCTGAATTCCAAGATTGTATTTTTTATGAGTGTGAATGGATCGACATTACGCTATCAGGCACTGAGACAAAAATGCCTAACACTTTAGTCTCCAATCCAGAAAAGTTTATAGGCGCCGCCTACACGAATCTCGATAAACACATTCTACATCGAAATAGCAAAACTCCAGGTTATCAAAAAATGAGGCTGGAGGGGACAAAGGCAAAATTTTCCAGAACATTGTTGAAGAATGCTGAAAACCATGGCGACGATGACGCTTACTACGGAGCGGTCCGAACATACTTAAATCAGTCACTAAGAAGTAAAATTCAAAAATCCATATATGAACTCATACATGGAAAAGGTGTTTTTCGTCATGGCATGAATTTTTTGGCTGCATATTTCGAATTATTTTTGCTAAATATATCTGGATTTGTTAACTGCTGGGGAAAAAGCATAGCTAGGCCCGCAATAATTGGAATTGCGTTGACTTTAGCGTTTGGTTTTGTGTACGGATTCATATCCAAAGACTATCAAAGAGGGCTCGTGCAAGGATTTGATATTACCTTTTTGGTGGGTTACACAAAATATGCAGCCACGACGAATCCAATCCATATTGAATTGCTATATGGGGTTAACGCTTTCTTTGGCCTTTGGTGGTACGCGGTATTAGTTCCCACATTGATCAATAGAATTAGCAGGGTCAATTAATGGCTATTCTTTCACTAGTCGTATATGGAAGTCGTGCTCGCGAAGATCACTCTGTCGACTCAGACACAGATTTATTTGCGATTACTGATGATCAACGCTATGAAATGATAGTTGAGGGGACTACCAATATTGCCTGCTACCCCTTGGATCAAGCAATCTCCAGGGCTGAAGGGGGGGACTTGTTTTTTATGCACATCGCTCTAGAGGCCAAAGCGATATACGACCCAAGCGGGGTGTTCGAAAAGGTCAGAAAGAGCTTTTTAAAAAAGGAAAACTACTCTTCAGAAATCTCAAATGCAAGTGAGCTAGGGTTTGCACTTATCGCGCACATTAAGAGCATCCAAGATTACTATCTTCTAAACAAAAGGCTTGCTTGGTGCCTAAGGACAATCTTGATCGCTAGATCTGCGGAGCGAGGCTGCCCAACTTTCTCTAAAGAAGGACTTGCAGAAGTCTTTCAAGATCGTGATTTAATTGAACTTATTGCCTTAAAAGATTGCGAAGTCTTTAGCGCCAAAGCCTATCCTCGATTTTATTCTGCATTCATTAAGTACGGCTGCAGTCCGAACGCTCAAATGCCTTCAGACTTTAGCGATTTAATGGCTTATTTCCTAGAACAAGACAATATGATGGGACTGAAGACTGCGCGCCTTTTAAATACTGACATAGAATTTGATGGATATAGTTGAAGCTGACTGTTAAAAATCTACGCTTGTTGAAAATACTCAATAGCATACGTTCGGCGCACACCTCTAAATGACTCATTTTGCTGAAAGCTGCCCTGCATGAGCGGCAGCTTTCCATCCATACCTGCATTCTGACGCCAGAAGTGGTCCTTCAGAAGTCTCAGCCCGTCACTTTTTCAACCGCCTCAACACCCCCTGTGTGTAGCGCTAGCGATAGGGCGTCGTACCCGAGTTATTACGAAAGGCATCAGAAAAGGTTGATACCAAATAGCCATCAAGCCTAGGATGGGCTTTCCTTTGCTCGCTGGGCTACGAGCAGAGCCATACAGGCCATTGAATTTAGAGTAGAGTCAGCTAATGACGAAGAAGAGTCTACCCCCGCTAGTAGGAGATATTCGAGATGGCCAGGTCACTTGGCAGCGCCTAGACAACTTGAATTACGAATTACTTGGCTATTTCTTATCCTGCCACCTCATAATCGAACACTACCTTGATGAATATCTAAAAACCCGATATCCAAAATTGGACTGGGGTGCATCGAGGCAGACATTCGGGCAAAAAGTAGCGCTGCTTGCCACGGACAATTACCCGGAAAAATACAACTCTATTCCCGCAATAAAACATTTGAACAATCTTCGAAATAAGCTCAGCCACAATATCGATTTCAAGATAGATTGCGCGGACTTGCTTCCGCTGTCTCATTACCTGAAGAAGTGTTGCGGGCCTGAACTTGAGCAACCAACCGAGCCTAGGGAAATTCTAGATCTCTTTACCTCGATGGTATGTGTTTGGTTTGCCTCCGGCATAAGCTCAACAGCTTATCAAACACGGCACACTAGGGAGTGAGTGCCGTTCTGTTACGGACTGTCATTCACTTCGAGTCAATTTCAGCCGACTCCCGCAGGCAGCTACAAGCCGGAGTCTGCGGTAACTGACACATAGCTCTACCATCTCAACGGTAGCCCGGTTTGAAAGTCTGAAGATCATCGTAAGTAAGGTATTCCTTAGGAGATTAACTATTGACCATTGCAGCGCGTATTCAGGAATGCACAGCAAAGCTCGCTCTAGGAGATGCCGAGAATGCATTCATCCAACTTGCAATTGCCATCGATGGCACAGCCAAGCTACTTTATCCAGGAAAGAAGACATCTGAGCGCTGTAAAAAGTTCTTGAAAGACAGCCTTCCTTTCATTCTCTGGTCACTAACCAATGGAACACCAGCTAAAACCACTAGCCTCTCGTTCGAAGTTTCGAGCCCTAACGATTCAGGGGAATTTATTGAATTCGAAGACCTTGTCTACAAAGTCATGCGCTGCTCCTTACTCCATGACGGCGAACTGTCGGAGAAAGTGGAGTTTGTCGACGCGCCCAAGGTCGGCGTACTCAATGGCAGAGTGCAGTTTCCTTTGGCATTACTTGGGTCTTTGCTCTTCGCAGTGATCGCCAGCCCCGTGAACGAGCGCCAGAGAGTTCCTGAATCAACTTCATTCATCTTTGGCAAAACCAAGGTACCTATAAATCACATGCTTGGAAACTTAGAGAAAACTAAAGCGGCAATCCGAAATGGCTTCTTATATAATGTAGAGAACTTATTAGAGAATTTGAATGCTGAAGCCAATCGCAAACGGCAAACAAATTAATGCATTCACATCAAAACACCACCCCATTCTTCCGAGATGGTGTTTTGATAACATGACAAAGATGAGCCTAACAAGCTAGAATTAAATATTTGTCAGCTGTTCAAGCTTGACATTGCTACGTTGTTCCAAAACCCTACGATGAGAAATGAAACACCCCTTTTTGGGAGAGATAGTTGGAACGTAGAAATCGGTGAGGCTATCTCCGTATCCAAGTAGTTTTTCAGCTGCTGCAACATGTGCTGCCAGGGTTGCCAATTCATGTGCAGCCCTCTCAAAGCGGTCAGCCCAATAGTATCGAGCTGCCTGAAGAACTTTTGAGTTCAGACTGTCAAGTTCTGACTGCTTCTGTTGAATGACATCATCAAGCTCCGAAACCTGATTGCAAAGTGCAGACGAGACTGTATTAGCACCTTGAAGCGTCTGTTTTATTATCGCCAGCGCGTGGGACGCTTTATTCAACAATCCCTCTGCCTTGCGCTCAACCCCGCTATCGTTCTCACCCATTGCTTGGGCGTAAGCTTGGGCAGCTTCATGTTCATCGCGTTCTGCAGCTTCAAATTCGCGCTCGTGCTTCGCAACAAGAGCTGCCCTTTTCGACTCCAGCGTCTCTCGCTTTTCGCGCAGGCCTTTAATTTCGTTCTGCATCTTGGCTATATCTTTCCTTGCCTGCCGCACGTTTTCAGAGGCGGACTTTACACCCTCCTCCCAGCTGACCAAACCCTGGAGTCGTTGAATCTCTCGAGATAGCTCATCAATTTTAGCCTTAGCATTGGAGTAAGGCGCGATCTGATCCCGAGGATAGACAGGTCTTCCCTGACGGCTATTGGCGAATGTTTTCTCTGCCTCGTCAGCGACGGCTTTTAGCCGAGGAAGATCTTTCTTCAAGCTTGCCAGTTCTGTTTGGCATTGTTTCAGCATTGACGAATTTGTGCTCATTTTAGACTCCAATAATTAAATTCAGGTAAGCGCAGACGTAGGCAGGCCGAGCCTATAATTGGCCACCAATCTCCCAGACAGTTAAATGCTATTAGTTAGTCGCCAAGCAATACATTTGAATTCACAACATAAACCCGCCCTTTCGGCATTCCGGGTAGTGTTACGGACTGGGCGGCTTTTCCGTCTCCGCTCGGCTCAAGTATTCCGCGCGCAACCAGTTCCCTGTTTACATTGCGCAAGTTCATCCCTTTGAAAACCTCATCACGCCAAGTTGTGCCGAGGAAGTAATAGGTCACCGACGTATATAGAGAGTCACCAATGCCATGATCCATAGTCCTGCGAAAGCCCAGCCGGTCTGCTGTACGTGGCGCATGGTCATCGGTCTTTGCGGCAATAGAATCCCATCGCGTGAAGCGACTTTCTCCATAACGCTCCACCATGCCGCGCAGTCTGGCCACGATAGCGTCACCTTCCAGGTTTCCAGCACCGCCGCGTTCAGCCAACCAAGCATCCAAGCACACGCGCGCGGATTGCAGCGCTAGACCGTCTGGCCATCCAGTAACCCCCAAGGCTGTGGCCAACTCACCCGCCGCTGCTGCCAGTCCGAAGCGAGTTGCGGCACGCTGTGCCTGGCCGCTGGCGCTGGTAGGTAATGCCTGAGTGGTAAACCGCTCCAGAGTGCTGCGCACCATGGCCGCATATGCCCGCAACTTGGCGGGCACACAGAGGGCCGACAGGAAAGCCAGGGCAGGCGTGCCATAGCATCGACTAACCCGGGCCTTGAGAGCATCCGACAGCGCGGCGGCATCGTCGAAGCCATGCAGCTCTTCGAACAGCCCTAGCCCTTTGCTCGCGTCAGCCGGTACAGCAAGCAGTCGCACCTCCATACCGGCTTTCAATTCCTTGTTTGCCTCGGCCATGTGTTGCGCCAAGGTCTTTTCCCCGGTGGAGAGAAACAGCAAGCGCCACTCCTGAACTTGGCGCCCACTCATGCCACGATCATTGGCCCGCGCCTTACCGGTGCCGTTACCCAGCATGTAGACCGTTTCCCCAATGATCCGTGGGTCGCACATCCCGATCTCATCGAGCACCAACAACCCGTCCGAGTGCGCCGCCGCGATACTTTCCAAGGCGTTGTCTGTAGAGCGCCAGGAACGCACCAGACGCGGCCCACCCCAAACCGAGGCAGCTACCTGCAGGTGGGTGGTCTTCCCGCCCGAGCTATCGCCGTACAGGTGGAAACCGCCCGACTCATGCCCGAGTAGATGCAAAACCGCGCCAGCGAAAGCCACGCATACGACGAACGCCAGGCGGTTATTGCCCACGCAAAGCGCACCGATTTGCTGCTGCCATTGTTCCAGTGTCCCCGCCTGAGTGATCGGCGGAAGCTGGGCACCGGCTTCGTAGAAGTGCAGATATTCGGCGCTGTCACCGATCTGCCGATCTGGCAGCAAGTAGGCATCCCCGTGCCAGCCCAGACGAGTGACCAGGCGAGCACGCTCAGCACTGTCATAGCCCTGCAAGTAGCTCTGTAGATCGTTTCGTGAATTGCGAGCAGTGCGCACGGGCGCCAGGCGCAGCCCCATATCAACCAGCGGCGCGAGCACTTCCTTGCCAAAGTCGCCCGCCATTGCCCTAGCCGGAATGTTGAGGCGCTTGTTGGCCCCATCCGGGTCGTCAAACTCTACCAGCAGGCCCCAGCCGTGGCCCTTTTCATCACGCGTGCGAGCCAATATCTCTAGCCGTGAACAAACGGGGCGTGCTTCGCCATCCTCACCGGCATAGAACACCCCATCCTTCGTGACACGGAAGCCGCTCGGGGCCGGGGCGGTTTTCTTCTCAGGTTGCGGCTTGGCCTGGTCAGTGGTCTTGCTCTGCTTGGCGGGGGTGGCGGCAGGTACGAGGGCGAACAGCTCCCCGGTGCGCTGCAGCTCTGCCAAGTGTTGAGCAGTCCAGCCTTTGAATTGGGCATCCGCCGCATCGTCACCTTCGCCCCACTCACCGCCTGGGGCGAAAGTGGGGCGCTCACCGTCCACACCAGGGAGTTGCCCGAACACCGTCAAGGCCACCGTCTGCACCGAGGCAGCTCCAAGCTTTCTCAGATGGTCCGCCAAGGCATCCATGCACTTCATGCCTGGGGCATCGTTGTCAGGCCAAAGCAACACGTCACGGCCGACTAGCGCTGCGAAATCAGCCTTCTGCCAAGAGTTCGTCCCGTTGGGCCAGCAGGTGGCAACATGCTCGGGCAACAGATCGGCAGCGGCATCGGCGGCCTTCTCGCCCTCGCACAGCACTACTGGTGCCGAGGGGCGTTTGGCCAGCTCAGCAAGGCGCAGCAGCGGGCGAGGCTCCGACAAGCCCTGCCAGCGCCAGGCCATCGAGTCATTTGCAGAGTGTTTGCACCAAGTGAGGGGCGCGAACACTTTGCGCGGCGTGCCGCTCTCATCCGGCCCGAGGTCGAAGCGGTACAGCACCATAAGTGGCTGACCGTTGGCGTCACGGTAAATCCAAACCTTGGAAGGTTTACCGTGCTGCCGGTGCGCTTGCAGCACCTTCAGCATTGCCTGCTCAGGAATGGGCAGCACGGGCACCCACTCTGGTTTTTTAGCCTGACTGGTGGGAGCTGTGATGTTGGATTTGCTCGTCGCCTCGACACCGAGGAAGGCAGCCAGTTTGTTACACGCCTCCACATCTGTGCCGCGATCGAGGTAGCGCACTAGGTCAATCAAATCACCACCTTTGTCACCGGTGGCGAAGTCGCACCAGGTGGCTTTGGCCAAGTTCACCTTGAGCGAGCCAGAATGCTTGTCTGCTCTTGTTGGGTTGGCGGCGGTGTATTCCTTGCCACCATCTACGCGCTTGCCACCGGGAAGCCAGTGGGCCAGCACGCGGTCAATCGCCGCGCAGGAAGCGGCCTTGACCTGCGCAAAGGTCGGATGCCTGGAGTTGGGCATCTTCCTGCTCATGCCTGACCACTCTCGGTAATCTGAATCCCAGTGGTCACATCATCGACAAGAGCCTTAGCCTGCTCACCCAAATAGTGCGCAGCCCACACCAGCGCATTGTTGTCGTCGCTCACGCCGGCTAGCTGCGTCAATTTGTTCACGCAGTTCATGAGTACCGAGGCTTGCTCCAACGCTTCCTCACCGGAAATCCCGGGGCACACTCGGAAGAATGGTACGTTCGACGAGTTGTGCTTAGAGAAGGTGGCACCACCTGCTGTATTAACCTGAACACGCACGCTCATTTCCGCCCCCTTCCCGCGACATGGCGGGTCGAGTCGTCGGCATGTACGACCAGAACACGAATCTGCTCCAGCGTCCCACGTACGTCCCACAGGGCGCCGAGAATCACGCGGTTATTCAGGCGCTGACCCTGCTCCGCCTCGAACTGATCCTCCAGCAAACACAGCACTGCCTGGGCTCGCTCAACGGCACAGGTGATCGCATCTATTGGGACGCCAGCGGGCGCCTGTGCGGTAACGCAAAGCAGATCTTCGGGTTGAGAGCAGTGCTGTAGTTGAATAGTCATTGGGCGCCCCCGTTTGCTTCCAGGGCACGGGCACGGGCCATCGCCGCGTTGTAACGCGCCAAGCGGACGGAGAGGGATGAATTGGCGTGCAGTGCCGCGATAGCACGGGCCTTCAGGGCGGCAATGTGGCTCTGGAGAGCAGACGGATTGAGGGTGTGCATAGGGTGACGCTCCTTATGTGTGGAGCTGCCACGGTCCGTCGCCAAACGAATTAGGGTGGCAGCTGTGCGCAGGTTGGCGAACCGGTACATAAGGAAACCGGCAGACCCGAAGGTCTCCCACGCACAGCCGCCATAACACGGACGTACGGGCACAAAAAAAGCGCCTGCAATCGTGATGGGGGCGCCTGTGCGCCTTATGTTGATCGGGTCGCCAAACCCGGTCGCTGAATTTGCAGCGACAGGCGCAGAGTAACGTGTGACCCGACGAAGCGCAAGCTGAGTGGTGCGGGCAGGTTGCATAGCTCCCGGCCATGGCATAGAGTGAGCGGGCAAAGTGAAGATCCTCAGACGCCCTCGGTTGCAGCCGGGGGCGTTTTCGTTAGTGGGTAATGGCCGGGCGACGCTCAAGCTTGAGCCAGGTGAGATTGCGGCCTTGCCTGGCCTTCTCATACATCTGTCCTAACGCATCGGGATTGGCGAGCACGTTGGGAACCAACTGCGTTGCATCCCGAATTACTACGTCCTCAGGCGCCTCGACAGCGAGCAGCACCCAATCAAGGGTCGGCCAAATCAGCAGCAGAACGTGCGCCCCTTTGCCTAGTGCTTCGTCGCGGAGTTTTTGCAGTCGCTCCAGTCGCCCAGGCGTAGGCGCCTTTGGACCCAGCTCGTCTATGACATCAAGGGCAGCTGCGGGCAGAAAAATAGGTTTCATGCGGCGCACCCTCGCAACCAGGCCGCAACTCGCTGATCCTCCGCACATTCGCGCTCATACTCAGCACGCAGGATGCGGCAGCAATCCTCAGTGTTTACGCGGACCCATTCGGCCAGACCATCACATGGCGGCTCTGCGCGTTGACTGATACGGCGGGCATCAACGTAGTTGTGTTCGGCCGCTTTGCGCTCAGCCGCTATTTGAGATTCCACATAGGCACCCCATACCTCAGGGCAATTTGCATAGGCCGCATCACTCCCTACGAACCAGTAAGTAACCCACTGATTTGATTCGCTGGATGGCACCGCATCTCCAGCGGGCTGGGTCATTGCAAATGCGCCTGACCCCATCACCTGTGCTGGCTCCATTCGCGTCCTCTGCTGGCGCAACACGGCAGGCAGCTCCCAAGGGGAAGGAACCAGCGGGAGCACCAGGCCATCTGGATTGAAAAAGTGCGCTTTTCCTTCCAGGCCGTTCCAACTTACACCTGCGACGGTACGCTGTTTCCAGTTGTTGCGGCCCGGCTGGTACAGGGCAAAGCCAATTCCGTATGTGTCGAAGAAGGGGCCAGTAAAGGGCGTACGCGCGGGCCTCATGCGATGATCCCCCGAGCTTCAATACGTGCACGCGCCCATCGCTGCACCTCTGCGAGAACGAAACCCACTGGCGCTCCCCGTGACGTGCTGTTGCTCAACGGTACGGGTCGGGGAAAGGTCGGATCGTCCTTGAGGCGCTTGTAGATAGTTGCGCGAGCTAGACCGGTCATCGCCACCACATCGGGGAAGCGAATCAGCGTGGCAGCAGGGTCAAAGCCTGGAGCTTGATCAATACTCTGGCGTAGATTGCGCCCCAAAATGCCGTCGCCAAGCAATCGGGCAGTGCCTGAGCTGGCGGGATTTTTGCCCATGGTTTGATGAGATGACATTAGATTTCCCCCTGAGGCGCGGAGGGGGTGTGGTGCCGATCTGCTAGCCAGGCGACCAGCTCGGTGCGCTGATAACGGATACGTGCGCCGCAGCGGATGAAGGGGAGGGAGTGGCGACCAGTGCTGCGCCAGGTGGCAAGGGTCTTGACCGATAGGCCCAACAATTGGGCCGCCTGGTCAGGCGTGAGAAGGTCAGCAGGTGAGACAGTTGTTACAGTTCGATTGAGTTGCATGGGATGCCCCCGGAGATGATGAAACCAACGGAGGCGAAGATATGAAGGTGGCGAGAAGTGAACTAGGTTCACTTCCCTGTAATTTAGGCAGGAGGCAAAACACCCCCCTGGCGTAACACTGACCGTATGCTCTTTGAACCAAGGTTTTCAGCAACGGCCATGCCCGAGATGATCCCTGTGATTTCACCGGGCGACCTACCAGACGCGAGTAGCTCCCGGCCTGCATCACAAATGGCCCTGTCGCGCTCGGCATTCTTCTCCTGCCTGGCTGCCCCGCTTCGCTCTCCGGCTTTTCTGCCAACAGCTGCGCGTGAAGTCTTTAAAGCTCGCTCGCTAATCCGTTTCAGTGCAGCAGGTGGGATACTTGAGTCCCGATAAAGCTCAGCGATGACAATGGAATTGCGTGCGCGTCCCAGCAGATCGGCAGCCGATTCCCGTGCCTCGATCTCGGCGATCGAATCTTTAATGCGGTAGTCATTAACAATGGTGGCGTAAACCTCAGGGTAATTAATTCTTGTATCGTCAATAAGCGCACGCCCACTCGCTTCGAACATATCGTCAGCCAATTGCGCTTGCCATTCGCGAAGAACATTTATCGCCCGACAGCCATAAGCCATAGCGAGGGCTGCCGCAAGTTGGGAGTCAGTTATGCGGCTATCGGACGAAGCGACAAGGCGCGCAGCAGAAGGTACATCTAGCGATAGCGATGCAACAAAACCCCACTCCGTCCGCTGCTCAATGGTATACAGCCTTCGACTTATCTCTGCAGCCGCCTCAATCGCCCACTCCTCGCGCTCATGAGGGCGCCACATTTCGACACCAGTCGCCACTAGATCAAGCGCTTCATTGAAGCGCTCGGCGAATTCGCCATAAAGCGGCAACCACTCCAACTCCAACTCAAGCTCGTCGAGGTCGAGGTTCAGAGGACTCATTAATTTGCCAAGAGTCATAGCAATGAGCCGTTAGCTATTAGACGATCCCCACGCCCCAATTGGCGCAGACAAAGCCGCGCCGGGCCGTGCTTGAATGCGTGGGCGCATCGGAAGAGCGGCCAGCAGGACGGGGAGGAAGCTTGCGTTGGCGTAGACGGGCGCACGGGCCGAGCCGCCTCGTTCAGAGAACACCTTGGGTGCTCCGGCGTCTTCGTGTTCCGCCGTTCAGGCAAAGGTGTTCCTTGGCTACAGACCTCGTGTTTTTTGGCTTCCAGCGTTTTTGGAACACCAAGAACACCAAGAACACCTGCTTTTAATCGAATACTTGTTTTCATTGCCGTCCATTCATGCCAAATGCCCCACGCACCACATTGCTTAATCCCTCCCCGATGCGAGCAAAGTCATAAGGCGTGATGTGCTTCTCTCGATTGGCATCCAGATAGTCG
>RCUU01000923.1_pt1 | contig 15022 bp, 10 predicted proteins | sample 2166211 | NCBI WGS metagenome assembly RCUU01 (sample SAMN09932620, study PRJNA488358) | compost metagenome | feature: garden; material: soil; isolation source: compost soil in phenylacetic acid-enriched culture | place: Germany: Experimental Botanical Garden Goettingen | collected 2016-01-27
GGGCGGCCCGTGCCGATCCGTAGAGCATGCCGCTGGGAATGTGCCAGTCCCAGGTGCCGAGTTGCGCCGAGTCCAGTGCCAGGTCGAGGCGTTCCTGGCTGTCCTTTAGGGCCTGTTCGGCGACTTTGCGCTCGGTGGTGTCAAGGAACGTGCTCAGTAGATAGGGCTGGCCTTCGAGCTCGACCTTTTGCGCACTGAGGATGCCGTCGTGGACCTGGCCATTGCTGGCGCGAAACTGCACTTCCATGCTGACCAGGTCGCCTTTGGCTTTGGTGGCCTTGACCAGTTCGGCCCGTTGTTCGGGATGCACCCACAGGCCCAGTTCCAGGGTGGTGCGGCCGATCGCGTTTTGCACCGGCCAGCCGAACAGGCTTTCGAAATACTGGTTGGCTTCGGTGATCAGGCCGTCTTCCTGGCGGGTCAGCAGGACCATGTTGGGGCACAGGTGGAACAGGGTGGCGAAGCGTTTTTCCGAGCTGCTCAACGCCTGTTCGCGCTGGCGCTGGTGGGTAATCTCGCGGATCACACCGATCATCCGTGGCCGGCCGTGCTTGTCCGGTAACAGGCTGCCGCTGATTTCCAGCCAGTGCAGGCTGCCATCGGGCCAGCGGATGCGGTGATGCATCGCTTGCTCCAGCGGTGCGCCAGCGATGACTGCGTGGAACGCGCGAACGGTTTTCGCACGATCCTCCGGAGGCAGCAAGTCGAGGTATTCCAGATCCGATGGCAACGGTTTGCGGGGATCGAAGCCGAACAGCGCCTGCGTGCCCCGGGACCAACTGATCTTCCCGCGCTCGATGTCCCAATACCACGCACCCAGGCGCGCGCCGTTGAGCGCGGCCAACAATTGCGGGGCACTTTCCCAGCTCTGTTCGGAGCTTTTCGGGTCAAGTGCCTGTATACGCGGCATTGGCGGAATACGGTCAACAGATTTGGGCATTGGCAAGCCTTGGGCTGAATGGGCGTTTGGGGCAGGAATTCGCGGCTCTACAGGATTAGCACAGCTTAGCCTTGAGTCCCTGGCTGATCGAGTTGAGCGTCCAGCAAGGCCATGAAGGCCCGCGCAGCATTCGACAGCGTCCTTTCCGTGTGCAGGATATAGCCTAGCTGGCGAGTGAGCTGTATGCCCGGCAAAGGTATGCGCGCCACCTGGTCATCGAGCATGGTGCGCGGCAGGACACTCCAGGCCAGGCCGATCGAGACCATCATCTTGATGGTTTCCAGGTAGTTGGTGCTCATGGCGATGTTTGGCGTCAGGCCCTGGGCTTCAAACAGCCGCTGCACAATGTGGTGGGTAAAGGTATTGCCACCGGGGAAGACCGCCGGGTGTCGGGCGATGTCCGCCAGGCTGACCTTGCCGTTATTGAGCAACGAATGCTCCGGGGCAACCACGAAATCCAGCGGGTCGTCCCATACCGGGGTGGCCTTGACCAGCGCATGGGGTTCCGGCGCCAGGGTAATGACCGCCAGTTCGGCGCGGCCATGGAGAATTTCCTCGTAGGCCACTTCCGAATCGAGAAACTGGATATCCAGCGCCACCTCGGGATAGCGGCGGGTGAACTCCCTTAATAAGGGCGGCAAACGGTGCAGGCCGATGTGGTGACTGGTGGCCAGGGTCAGACGGCCGGTCACTTCGCCGGTGAGGTTGGTCAGGGCTCGGCGCGTATCATCGAGGACATTGAGAATCTGATAAGCCCGCGGCAGCAGGGCGCGCCCGGCCTCGGTCAGGCCCACTTCACGACCCAGACGGTCGAACAACCGCACCTTCAATTGCTGCTCCAGCCCGGCGATGCGCTTGCTGATGGCCGGCTGGGTCAGGTGCAGCCGTTCCCCGGCGCCGGAGAAGCTTCCGGTCTCGGCGATGGCAATAAAGGCATTGAGGTTGGCCAGGTCCATAGTTGCATTCCAGTTGGTTATCCAAAGCATAAAAAATATGAATTTGAGTTATTTAATGTAACCCCATAGGATCAGCCTCACAAGCCAAGGGGTTATTGAGTCGCTCAAGACCCAGGGCATAGAAACAAGCTGATGAGGAAACCGTCTGATGGCCGGCAAAACGCTCTACGACAAGCTCTGGGATTCGCATTTGGTCAAGCAGCGCGACGATGGTTCGGCGCTGATCTACATCGATCGTCACATCATCCATGAAGTGACCTCGCCACAAGCCTTCGAAGGCTTGCGTCTGGCCGGGCGCAAGCCATGGCGCATCGATGCCAACATCGCGACCCCGGACCACAACGTACCGACCACCCCGGAGCGCAAGGGCGGCATCGACGCCATCGTTGACCAGGTCTCGCGCCTGCAAGTCCAGACCCTCGATGACAACTGCGATGAATACGGCATCGTCGAGTTCAAGATGAACGACGTTCGCCAGGGCATCGTCCACGTCATCGGCCCGGAGCAGGGCGCGACCTTGCCGGGCATGACCGTGGTCTGCGGCGACTCCCACACCTCGACCCACGGCGCATTCGGCGCATTGGCTCACGGTATCGGCACTTCCGAGGTCGAGCATGTGCTCGCCACCCAGTGCCTGGTCGCCAAGAAAATGAAAAACATGCTGGTGCGCGTCGAAGGCCAATTGCCGTTCGGCGTGACCGCCAAGGACATCGTGCTCGCGGTGATCGGCAAGATCGGCACCGCCGGCGGTAACGGCCACGCCATCGAGTTCGCCGGCAGCGCGATTCGCGACCTGTCCGTCGAAGGCCGCATGACCATCTGCAACATGTCCATCGAAGCCGGCGCTCGCGTAGGCCTGGTGGCTGCGGACGAAAAAACCGTGGCTTACGTCAAGGGCCGTCCATTTGCCCCGAAAGGCGCGGAATGGGACCTGGCCGTTGAAGCCTGGAAAGACCTGGTGTCTGACGCCGATGCCACGTTTGATACGGTTGTCGAGCTCGATGCGACCCAGATCAAGCCGCAAGTCAGCTGGGGTACTTCGCCTGAGATGGTGCTGGCGGTAGACCAGAACGTGCCGGATCCTGCGAAGGAAATGGACCTGGTCAAGCGCGACTCCATCGTCCGTGCCTTGAAGTACATGGGTTTGACCGCCAATCAGGCGATCACCGACATTCAGCTCGACCGCGTGTTCATCGGTTCCTGCACCAACTCGCGGATCGAAGACCTGCGTGCGGCGGCCGTGATCGCCAAGGGCCGTAAAGTGGCCTCGACCATCAAGCAGGCCATCGTGGTGCCGGGCTCGGGCCTGGTTAAAGCCCAGGCTGAATCGGAAGGCCTGGACAAGATTTTCCTCGAAGCCGGTTTCGAATGGCGTGAGCCGGGTTGCTCGATGTGCCTGGCGATGAACCCGGACCGCCTGGAGTCCGGTGAGCATTGCGCCTCGACCTCCAACCGTAACTTCGAAGGCCGTCAGGGTGCCGGTGGTCGTACTCACCTCGTCAGCCCGGCCATGGCCGCGGCCGCTGCTATAAACGGTCGTTTCGTCGACGTCCGTGAATTGATCTGAAGGAGCGCAGCATGAAAGCTTTTACCCAGCACACTGGTCTTGTCGCGCCTTTGGATCGTGCCAACGTCGACACCGACCAGATCATCCCGAAGCAGTTCCTGAAGTCGATCAAGCGCACGGGCTTTGGCCCGAACCTGTTCGATGAATGGCGCTACCTGGATGTGGGCCAGCCTTACCAGGACAACTCCAAGCGTCCGCTGAACAAGGACTTCGTCCTCAACGCCGAACGTTACCAGGGCGCCAGCGTGTTGCTGGCCCGCGAGAACTTCGGTTGCGGCTCCAGCCGTGAACACGCGCCGTGGGCGCTGGAAGAGTACGGTTTCCGCAGCATCATCGCGCCGAGCTATGCCGACATCTTCTTCAACAACAGCTTCAAGAACGGCTTGCTGCCGATCATCTTGAGCGATGCCGAAGTCGACGAACTGTTCCAGCAGGTCGAGGCCAATCCGGGCTATCAGTTGCAGGTTGACCTGCAGGCCCAGACCGTGACCCGTCCGGATGGCAAGGTGTTGAGCTTTGAAATTGATGCGTTTCGCAAGCATTGCCTGTTGAACGGCCTGGACGATATCGGCCTGACCTTGCAGGACGGCGATGCGATTGCAGCATTTGAGGCCAAACATCGTGCGAGCCAGCCTTGGTTGTTTCGCGACGCTTGAATGATTCGAGATTGATGTAGTCAGGGCCGGCCTCTTCGCGAGCAAGCCCGCTCCCACATTCTGAAATGCATTCCAATGTGGGAGCGGGCTTGCTCGCGAAGACGGCAGCCCAGATACCACAAGGCTAAAACCTGAAAAAGGAAGTCCCTCATGACCAGCACCGCCCAGCACAGCCAGGTAGTCCAGAAGCAATTCGGTGAACAGGCCTCGGCCTACCTGAGCAGCGCCGTACACGCTCAAGGCACCGAATTCGCGCTGCTACAGGCCGAACTGGCGGGGCAGGCCGAGGCCAGGGTCCTGGATCTGGGGTGCGGCGCAGGTCACGTGAGTTTTCACGTAGCCTCATTGGTGAAAGAGGTGGTGGCCTACGACCTGTCGCAGCAAATGCTCGACGTGGTCGCTGCCGCTGCTGTCGACCGTGGCTTGAGCAACGTAACCACGGTCAACGGTGCCGCCGAGCGCCTGCCGTTCGCCGATGGCGAATTCGATTTCGTCTTCAGCCGCTATTCGGCGCACCATTGGAGCGACCTGGGCGTGGCCCTGCGGGAAGTGCGCCGGGTGTTGAAACCGGGTGGCGTGGCGGCATTTGTCGACGTGTTGTCACCGGGCAGTCCGTTGTTCGACACTTACCTGCAAAGCGTCGAAGTGCTGCGCGACACCAGCCATGTGCGCGATTATTCCGCCGGCGAGTGGTTGCGCCAGGTCAGCGAGGCGGGGCTGCACACCCGCAGTACCACCCGTCAGCGCTTGCGCCTGGAATACAACAGCTGGGTCGAGCGCATGCGCACACCGCAAGTGATGCGCGCGGCGATCCGCGAGTTGCAGCAGTCGATGGGCAATGAAGTACGCGAATATTTTGAGATTGAGGCCGATGGTTCGTTCAGTACGGATGTGCTGGTACTGATGGCCGAGCGATAGAATTTTTCCGGGTGCGCCCAAGGCGCACCGACTGATGACATGAGGAAAGCATGAGCAAGCAGATTCTGATTCTCCCAGGTGACGGTATTGGCCCGGAAATCATGGCCGAAGCGGTCAAGGTGCTGGAATTGGCCAGCGACAAGTTCGCCCTGGGTTTCGAGCTGAGCTTTGATGTGATCGGTGGCGCTGCCATCGACAAGCACGGCGTGCCGTTGGCCGACGAGACCCTGGAGCGTGCCCGCGCGGCCGACGCCGTGTTGCTGGGCGCCGTTGGCGGCCCGAAATGGGATGCCATCGAACGTGACATCCGCCCTGAACGCGGTCTGCTGAAAATCCGTGCGCAACTGGGCCTGTTCGGCAACCTGCGTCCGGCGATCCTGTACCCGCAACTGGCCGAGGCTTCCAGCCTGAAGCCGGAAATCGTGGCCGGCCTGGACATCCTGATCGTTCGTGAGCTGACCGGCGGCATCTACTTCGGCGCGCCTCGTGGTACCCGTACCCTGGAAAACGGCGAGCGTCAGTCCTATGACACCCTGCCGTACAGCGAAAGCGAAATCCGCCGCATCGCCCGTGTCGGTTTCGACATGGCCATGGTCCGTGGCAAGAAGCTGTGCTCGGTGGACAAGGCCAACGTACTGGCTTCCAGCCAACTGTGGCGTGAAGTGGTCGAACAAGTGGCCAAGGATTATCCTGAAGTCGAACTGAGCCACATGTACGTCGACAACGCCGCCATGCAACTGGTGCGTGCGCCGAAGCAGTTCGACGTGATCGTCACCGACAACATGTTCGGCGACATCCTGTCCGACCAGGCGTCGATGCTCACCGGTTCCATCGGCATGCTGCCGTCGGCGTCCCTGGACACCAACAACAAGGGCATGTACGAGCCGTGCCACGGTTCGGCCCCGGACATCGCGGGCAAGGGCATCGCCAACCCGCTGGCGACCATTTTGTCGGTGTCGATGATGTTGCGTTACAGCTTCAACCAGCAGGCCGCGGCCGATGCCATCGAGAAAGCCGTCAGCCTGGTGCTGGATCAGGGCTTGCGCACCGGTGACATCTGGTCGGCCGGTTGCACTAAAGTCGGTACGCAGGAAATGGGTGACGCAGTAGTCGCCGCGCTGCGGAATCTGTAATCTCTCGGGCCCGCTGCCAAATTCAAGACAAGGCAGCGGCCCACATTTCAAGAAGGTGTAGTTGCGATGAAACGTGTAGGTCTGATCGGTTGGCGCGGTATGGTCGGTTCCGTGCTCATGCAGCGGATGCTGGAAGAGCAGGATTTCGATCTTATCGAGCCGGTGTTTTTCACCACTTCCAATGTCGGTGGCCAAGGCCCGTCCGTGGGCAAGGACATTGCTCCGCTCAAGGACGCTTACAGCATTGAAGAGCTGAAAACCCTCGACGTGATTCTGACCTGCCAGGGTGGCGACTACACCAGCGAAGTCTTCCCCAAGCTGCGTGAAGCCGGCTGGCAGGGTTACTGGATCGACGCCGCTTCCAGCCTGCGTATGCAGGATGACGCGGTGATCGTTCTGGATCCGGTCAACCGCAAGGTCATCGACCAGCAACTGGACGCGGGCACCAAGAACTACATCGGCGGCAACTGCACCGTCAGCCTGATGCTGATGGGCCTCGGTGGCCTGTTCGAAGCTGGCCTGGTGGAGTGGATGAGCGCCATGACCTATCAGGCGGCCTCCGGTGCCGGCGCGCAGAACATGCGTGAACTGATCAAGCAAATGGGCGCGACCCACGCCGCTGTCGCCGATCAACTGGCCGATCCGGCCAGCGCGATCCTCGACATCGACCGCCGTGTGGCCGAAGCCATGCGCAGCGACGCGTACCCGACCGAAAACTTCGGCGTACCGCTGGCCGGCAGCCTGATCCCGTGGATCGACAAGGAACTGCCGAACGGTCAGAGCCGCGAAGAGTGGAAGGCCCAGGCCGAGACCAACAAGATCCTCGGTCGCTTCAAGAGCCCGATCCCGGTCGATGGCATCTGCGTGCGCATCGGCGCCATGCGCTGCCACAGCCAGGCGCTGACCATCAAGCTGAACAAAGACGTACCGATCGCTGATATCGAAGGGTTGATCAGCCAGCACAACCCTTGGGTCAAGCTGGTGCCGAACAGCCGTGAGACCAGCATTCAGGAGCTGAGCCCGAACAAGGTCACCGGCACCCTGAACATCCCGGTTGGCCGTCTGCGCAAGCTGAACATGGGCTCGCAGTTCGTCGGCGCGTTCACCGTCGGCGACCAGCTGCTGTGGGGCGCGGCCGAACCGCTGCGTCGCATGCTGCGGATCCTGCTCGAGCGTTGATCGGTTGATGCAATGAAAGAACCCGCGCCTTGAAAGAGGCGCGGGTTTTTTTATTCCTGACAGTCTGAAAGTTATTGATTGCCCATACCGGCCTCTTCGCGGGCAAGCCCGCTCCCACAGTGTTCGGTGTCGAGCACAAGGTTTGTATGCACAACTGAAACCTGTGGGAGCGGGCTTGCCCGCGAAGGGGCCGGTACAGCCGCAGCAAATTTCCGGCAGAATTGCCTGCATGCCCCCCACCCGGTAAAGTGCCGCTCCCCCCGTTTCGCCAGAGGTAAAACCCATGAGCCAGACCATTGATATTGCCGTGATCGGCGCCACCGGTACTGTCGGCGAAACACTCGTGCAGATTCTCGAAGAGCGCGATTTCCCGATCGGCAACCTGCACCTGTTGGCCAGCAGCGAGTCGGCCGGCAGTTCGGTGCCGTTTCGCGGCAAGAACGTGCGGGTGCGGGAAGTCGATCAGTTCGACTTCAGCAAGGTGCAGTTGGCATTCTTTGCCGCCGGCCCGGCGGTTTCGTTGAGTTTTGCTTCCCGTGCGAGCGATGCCGGTTGCTCGGTTATCGATCTCTCCGGTGCCCTGCCGGCCGAAAAGGCGCCACAGGTTGTGCCTGAAGCCAATGCCCAGGTGTTGGCCGGCTTGAACAAACCCTTTCAGGTCAGCAGTCCAAGCCCGTCGGCCACCACGCTGGCGGTGGTGCTGGCGCCACTGATGGATTTGCTTGATTTGCAGCGCATCAGCCTGACCGCCAGCCTGGCGGTATCGGCCCAGGGCCGCGAAGCCGTGAGTGAGCTCGCCCGGCAAACCGCCGAACTGCTGAATGTGCGGCCGCTGGAGCCGAAATTCTTTGATCGGCAGATGGCCTTCAACCTGTTGGCCCAGGTCGGTAAACCGGATGAGCAAGGTCATACGCTGCTGGAAAAACGCCTGGTGCGTGAGCTGCGCCAGGTCATGGCGCGGCCTTCATTGAAGATTTCCGTCACTTGCATTCAAGCCCCGGTGTTTTTTGGCGATAGCTATAGCGTGACCCTGCAGTCCGCGAGTGAAATCGACCTGGGGAAAGTCAATGCGGCCCTGGAAGACGCCCCTGGCATCGAACTGGTGGAAGCCGGTGATTACCCGACCCCGGTGGGCGATGCGGTAGGGCAGGATGTGGTCTACGTTGGTCGGGTTCGCCATGGTATTGACGACCCGTCGGAACTTAATCTGTGGCTGACGTCAGATAACGTACGCAAAGGCGCGGCGCTCAACGCTGTGCAGCTGGCCGAGTTGTTGATAAAAGACCTGCTGTAAAAGATACTTTGCAACAATTTGTCGAATGATTCCGCGCGAGCCTATGCTTGCCGGAGTGCTGAAGGCAGAGCCACTCTGCGGGGCTTTGCCGGGCATCAATGAAATGACCGCGCGCGACGACCCTCGCCGTTGCGTGCAATGCCTTACGGCAGCGACTATCAATACCTTCTCGCTGGCCGAGGAATGTTCAAACTAAGGATGAGCTAATGGTTCAAGTTCGCAAACTGGTGTTAGCAATAGCGGCCGCCTCGGCGCTGTCCTCCGGTATGGCGCATGCCCTCGGGCTCGGGGAACTGACCCTGAAATCGACGCTCAACCAGCCGCTGGTGGCGGAAATCGAGCTGCTCGATGTCAAGGATCTCACCGCCGCCGAAGTGGTACCGAGCCTGGCCTCACCAGACGATTTCGCCAAGGCCGGTGTCGACCGCCAGGCGTTTCTCAACGACTTGACCTTCACCCCGGTGCTCAACGCCAGCGGCAAAAGCATCCTGCGCGTGACCTCCAGCAAGCCACTTTCCGAACCCATGGTGAAGTTCCTGGTTCAGGTCATGTGGCCGAACGGCCGCTTGCTGCGCGACTACAGTGTGCTGCTCGATCCGTCCAAATTCTCGCCGCAAACCGCTGAAGCGGCTGCGCAGCCGACCTCGACGGTTGCCGCGCCCGTCACCGGTGCGACCAAACCGTCCCAATACACCACCACGCCGCGCGATACCCTGTGGGAAATCGCCGCAAAGGCGCGTAATGGCGGTTCGATCCAGCAAACCATGCTGGCCATCCAGGCGTTGAACCCGGATGCCTTTATCGACGGCAACATCAATCGCCTGAAAACCGGCCAGGTGCTGCGCATGCCTGACCAGGCGCAGAGCACTGGCCTGCCGCAAGCCAAGGCCATTGCCGAAGTGGCCGCACAGAACAAGGCCTGGCGCCAGGGTCGCCGTTATGTGGCAAAACCCGGGGCAGGGCAGCAACAGCTCGACGCCACCAATCGCGCTCGTACCGAGGGTGCTCCGGCGCAAGCGGCCACCGACAAGTTGAGCCTGGTGTCTGCCGAGTCCGGCAAGAACCCTGGCAAAGGGGCTGCCGGAGATGCCAAGGCCCTCAGCAACAAGCTGGCGGTGACCCAGGAAAGCCTCGACACCAGTCGTCGTGATAACGCCGAACTGAAAAGCCGCATGGCCGATCTGCAAAGCCAGGTAGACAAGCTGCAGCGCCTGATCGAGTTGAAGAACAACCAACTGGCCAAGTTGCAAACCGAGGGCGCTGCGGCTGCTCCAGCGGCTGCGACCGCGCCGGCAATGTCGGCCGAGCTGGCTGCCAACCCGGAGGCAGCGCCTGCACCGGTTGCCGCTGCGCCTGCCCCTGAGGCAACGCCCGCGCCAGCCGAGAAGCCCGTCGAGGCGACACCGGCGGCATCTGACGATCAGAAGTTCAATGAATTGCTGACCAATCCGCTGTTGCTGGGCCTGGTCGGTGGCGGTGCGGTGATTCTCCTGCTCCTGCTGCTGTTGCTGGCGCGTCGACGCAAAGCCCAGCAAGCAGCCGAGAAACATCTGCGCATGGCCCGTGCCTTGGCCGAAGATCAGCCGTTCTCGGCCGATTTCGACTTGCCGGAAAGCAGCTTCGAAGGCCTGGAAGTTCCGCCGCCGAGCGTGAAGCTGGCGACTGCCCCGACGCCTGCTCCCGCGCCAGCGCCGGTGGTTGCTCCGGTGGTGATGACCACGCCGATCGCCGCGCCATTGGTGGCGCCGGCTGCCGAGCGTTCCGACGACGTGCTGGGTCAGGCTCAGTCGCACATCAATGCCGGTCGCCTGAACCAGGCCGCCGCGTTGCTGGAGGACGGCGTCAAGCAAGAGCCCAAGCGCAGCGATCTGCGCTTGAAACTGATGGAAGTCTACGGCCAGCAAGGCGACCGCGATGCGTTCGTCGGCCAGGAGCGTCAGTTGGTGGCCAATGGCGACAACTTCGCCCAGGTTGAAAAACTCAAAAGTCGCTTCCCGGCCATGGCGCTGGTGGCTGCCGGTGGCATCGCCGCGGCCGCCGTTGCTGCCGAGCTGGACGCGCAATACGTCAAGGAGCTGTTGCTCGATGAGCCGCAAGCACCGGCGCCAGAACCAGAACCAGCACCAGCACCGTTCGAGGATGACCTCGACAGCGCCTTCGACCTGAGCCTGGATGATCTGGACGCGATTACGCCTTTGGCGCCTGCACCTGCACCTGCAGCGGAGCCTGAAGTGGCGGCGTTGCCAGACCTTGGTGAGTTCCCGCTGGACGACGATCTGAGCTTTGAGTCGGTGTTGCAGCAGCAGACTGAAATCAAGGAAAACCTCGACGATCTGTCGGACTTCGACCTCGACCTGGATCTCGGTGCGCAACCGTCGCCGGCGATGCTGGCTGAAGACGATTTCCTGCTGGATCTGGATGAGGGCGTGAAGGATTTCCCGGTTGCCGAAACCCCGGCTGTTCCTGAGGTCGCGCTGGATGATCTGGAGTTGCCGGCCGATTTCGATCTGTCGCTGGCCGAGGAACTGGACGCGCCGGATGCGTTCGCGGCAGAGCTGGATGATGTCAACGCCGAACTGGAGAGCTTGTCCAACAGCATCGGCGAGCCGACCTTTACCGAAGCTGATGCCGCGCTGGATGGCGATGATGACTTCGACTTCCTCTCGGGCACTGACGAAGCCGCTACCAAGCTCGATCTGGCTCAGGCCTATATCGACATGGGCGACAGCGACGGTGCTCGCGACATCCTCAATGAGGTGGTAAGCGAAGGCAGTGCCGAGCAGAAGAGTGAAGCCGAGGAGATGCTTTCGCGCCTGGCTTGATTGATCGGCAGATTGAAAAAAAGCGGCAGCCCATTGAGGCTGCCGTTTTTGTTTGGCTCATTAATGGATGTTGTTTGCTCGGGCCTCATCGCGGGCAAGCCCGCTCCCACAGGTTTTGTGAACAACATAAATCACTGTGGGAGCGGGCTTGCCCGCGATGAGGCCGGGACAGTCAATGGAGAACTCTCTGGCATCCCCGCCCGGCGGCCTTATAATGCCCGCCTTTGGTACATCATCAGGCTGTCCCTCCTTGGCAAATATAGATAACCCGGCCGCCGAAATGGCAGCCGACGGCTTTTTCCGGATCGCGCTGGGCGTCGAATACAAAGGCTCGCGCTACCGCGGCTGGCAGCGCCAGGCGTCCGGGGTGCTCACCGTGCAGGAAACCCTCGAAAACGCCTTGTCCAAAGTCGCCGACTCGCCCGTTTCGCTGATGTGCGCCGGGCGTACCGACGCCGGGGTGCATGCCTGCGGACAAGTGGTGCATTTCGACACTCAGGTCGAGCGCTCGATGAAGGCCTGGACCATGGGCGCCAACATCAACTTGCCCCATGACGTCAGTGTCAGTTGGGCCAAGGTCATGCCGGCGCATTTCCATGCGCGGTTCAAGGCCATTGCCCGGCGTTATCGCTACGTGATCTACAACGATCAGATCCGCCCGGCGCACTTGAACGAAGAGGTGACCTGGAACCACCGTCCGCTGGACGTCGAGCGCATGGCCGAGGCCGCCCAGTACCTGCTTGGCACCCATGATTTCAGCGCTTTTCGCGCCGGTCAGTGCCAGGCCAAGTCGCCGATCAAGGAATTGCATCACCTGCGCGTTACCCGTCACGGCAAGATGATCGTGCTGGATATTCGCGCCAGCGCCTTCCTGCATCATATGGTGCGCAACATTGCCGGTGTGCTGATGACCATTGGCGCCGGAGAGCGGCCGGTGGAGTGGATGAAAGAGGTGCTGGAGAGCCGGATTCGACGGACCGGTGGCGTGACCGCGCATCCATTCGGCTTGTATCTGGTTCAGGTCGAGTACCGTGACGAGTTCGAGTTGCCCGAGCGCTACATCGGTCCGCACTTCCTGACCGGCTTCTCGGAACTTGGCGGCTGACGCCCTCGAACGCTTTTGTTACCATCCGGGACTTTCCCGGATTTGTCTTGGAGTTGTATCGACATGTCAGCCGTTCGCAGCAAGATCTGTGGGATTACCCGCATAGAGGATGCGTTGGCAGCCGTCGAGGCCGGGGCGGATGCCATCGGATTCGTGTTCTACGCCAAAAGCCCCCGTGCGGTGACGGTCCAGCAGGCGCGCTCGATCATCAAGGCGCTGCCGCCGTTCGTGACCACCGTGGGCTTGTTCGTCAATGCCAGCCGTTGCGAGCTGGGGGAAATCCTCGACGCGGTGCCGCTGGACCTGTTGCAGTTCCATGGCGACGAAACCGCCGCTGAGTGCGAAGGCTGGCACCGGCCGTACATCAAGGCATTGCGGGTCAAGGCCGGTGATGACATCGCAGCGGCCTGCGATGCTTATGCCAGCGCCAGCGGAATCTTGCTCGATACCTATGTCGAAGGCGTTCCCGGAGGAACCGGGGAGGCGTTTGACTGGTCACTGATACCGCAAGGCCTGAGCAAGCCGGTCATTCTGGCGGGCGGTCTGACGCCGGATAACGTCGCCGAAGCGATTGCCCGCGTCCGGCCTTATGCCGTGGATGTCAGTGGCGGGGTAGAGGCGAGCAAGGGCATCAAGGATCACGCAAAGATTCAGGCATTCATCAAGGCAGTCCGTGGCACCTTGATGTGACGGCTGGCAGACTGCCGCCGTCCACTGCACTGTACAAAACGGCTGAGGGTCATGGGGTGGTACGCAGGTCACGTTTCGCTGACCCGGCCATTCACTGATCATCGCCGCACACATGAATTTAGCGCTAGGGCATACACGGGGCCGCGAACCAGAGCGTTCGGGCCGCCGGTACTGGAGAAAGAAAGCATGAGCAACTGGTTAGTAGACAAACTGATCCCTTCGATCATGCGTTCCGAGGTCAAGAAGAGCTCGGTGCCTGAAGGTCTTTGGCACAAATGCCCGTCTTGCGAGGCTGTGCTGTATCGTCCGGAGCTGGAAAAGACCCTGGACGTTTGCCCCAAGTGCAACCATCACATGCGTATCGGCGCCCGCGCCCGTATCGACATCTTCCTCGATGTTGAAGGCCGTGCCGAGCTGGGTGCAGACCTGGAACCGGTTGACCGTCTGAAATTCCGCGACGGCAAGAAGTACAAGGACCGCCTGACCGCTGCACAAAAGCAGACTGGCGAAAAAGACGCACTGGTTTCCATGAGCGGCACTTTGCTGGGCATGCCGGTCGTGGTTTCGGCGTTCGAATTTTCCTTCATGGGCGGTTCGATGGGCGCCATCGTCGGTGAGCGTTTCGTTCGCGCCGCCAACTACGCCCTGGAAAAACGTTGCCCGATGATCTGCTTCGCCGCTTCCGGCGGTGCGCGGATGCAGGAAGCGCTGATTTCCCTGATGCAAATGGCCAAGACCTCCGCGGTGCTGGCCCGTCTGCGTGAAGAAGGCATCCCGTTCATCTCCGTGTTGACCGATCCGGTCTACGGCGGCGTTTCCGCCAGTCTGGCGATGCTGGGCGACGTGATTGTCGGCGAGCCGAAGGCGTTGATCGGTTTTGCCGGTCCGCGTGTGATCGAGCAAACCGTGCGCGAGAAACTGCCGGAAGGCTTCCAGCGCAGCGAGTTCCTGCTGGAGCACGGTGCCATCGACATGATCATCGACCGTCAGGAGCTGCGTCCGCGCCTGGGCAACCTGCTGGCGCAAATGATGGGCCTGCCGACGCCGAAGTTCGTGGCTGCCCCTATCGAGCCGATCGTGGTTCCGCCGGTGCCAGCCAGCCTATGACCCAACGTACCCTTGGCGAATGGCTCGCCTACCTTGAACAGTTGCACCCTTCGGCCATCGACATGGGCCTGGAGCGGTCGCAGCAGGTAGCGTCCCGTATGGGACTGGGCAAGCCGGCGCCTCGGGTGATCACGGTCACCGGGACCAACGGCAAGGGTTCCACCTGTGCGTTCGTGGCGTCCTTGCTACGGGCCCAGGGCTTGAAAGTGGGGGTGTACAACTCCCCACACCTGCTGCGTTACAACGAGCGGGTAACAGTCAATGGCGTCGAAGCCACGGATGCCGAGCTGTGCGAGGCCTTTGCCGCGGTAGAGGCCGGGCGCGGCGACACGTCCCTGACTTACTTCGAAATGGGCACCCTGGCGGCATTCTGGCTGTTCCAGCGCTCCGGGCTCGATGCAGTGGTGCTGGAAGTCGGTCTGGGCGGTCGTCTGGACACGGTCAACGTGGTGGACGCCGACATGGCGCTGGTCACCAGTATCGGCGTCGATCATGCGGATTACCTCGGTGATACCCGGGAGTCCGTGGCCTTCGAGAAGGCCGGTATTTTCCGTCAGGGCGCGCCTGCGCTCTGCGGCGATCTGAATCCTCCACAACCTCTGCTGGACAAGGCGCGCGAGCTCAATTGCCCGTTTTTCCTGCGTGGGCGCGATTT
>RCUU01000925.1_pt1 | contig 15001 bp, 11 predicted proteins | sample 2166211 | NCBI WGS metagenome assembly RCUU01 (sample SAMN09932620, study PRJNA488358) | compost metagenome | feature: garden; material: soil; isolation source: compost soil in phenylacetic acid-enriched culture | place: Germany: Experimental Botanical Garden Goettingen | collected 2016-01-27
CGAGCTAGCTCTGGGGTGTTTCTTTCAAACCGTCCTCAAATCGGGTCACAGTTCAATAATAACTCAAGCTGCTGCTTTTTATATGCGTGTACTTAGTGAATTTAGATTACTTTCCCATGGCGTGATACTTGGCAACATTTCTCAGGGTTGTCCAAATATCTGCTGTTTCGCCTCCAATGGACCAGTATGCGAAGCCTGCTATATTATTTTCCAGAGCCATTTTGTATTTAAGCGATAAGGAGCGGGATTCCTCAAGCCAAATTTTATGCTGTGTACTGGACTTCCAATAAGAGAAGGTGTATTGACCTGACTTTTGATCCCATTTTACTGCTGAATTTTTATTAGCAACTCTATTTGCCTGCTCTGATAATGTAATATCCTCGGAGCTTGGAGACAGCCCTTTAGAATTGACGATCCAATCTCTGTTATAGAAGGGCAGCGCCAGAATGATTTTTGAGCCAGGTACGTCAGCAATCAGTGTGTTCAGTCCGTTTTCGACCCAGGGAAGAGAAGCTACGGAGCCGGGATATACTCCGCCTGACCAATGCTCATCGTACCCCATCATCACGATATAGTCCGCGCTTTTTCCAAGTGCCTCGTAATCAAATGCCTCCGTCCAATCCGAATTTAAATTCGGCGAGACATCAACGGACAAAACAGCATTCACTGAATGCAGCTCATTCGCTAATTTTGTAACAAATGCAGTGAGGCTATTACGGTCAGCAGGAGCAACATTTTCAAAATCAAGATTTATCCCATGGAGTCCATTTTTAACTACAGCACTTTTGATTCGAGCGATCATGGCAGACGATTTTTCCGATGAGGAAAGGAGCTGATGCGTAATTTTTTGATCCGAACGATTGCCGAACAGAGCCCAGATCTTTTTGCCGTTTTGATTTCCCCATTTGACGAGAGAGGTGTCGGTATGATCTGAGAAAGACCCGCTGGAGTCCAGAAAATACCATCTCGGCGACAGGATATTAACGTTCGATTGAAGGATGGACGCTTTGAACTCCTCATTAGTTTGACTATACTGCCAGCCGATTTGAATGCCTGGCTTGTACGCCTGATTCAGCTTTGCGGAGAAATCATCATTTTGCAGCAAACGATTTAAAATCATCGCCGTTTCTTGTCTTGTTAGAGCTTGCTTCGGGTGAAACGCGCCTTCACTACCTTCCATGACTCCTAGTTTGGAAATGATAGATACATAGGAACGTGCCCAAGCAGAGATCGATTTATCATCGGTGTACCCTGTATAAGAAGCTCCGTTCGCTTCAGCAGCAGCTTGCTTCAGCGTTCGAACAATCCAGGTGGCTGCTTCTTGACGGGTTACGGATTGATCGGGATTAAACGTGCCGTTGCCGGCTCCTTCAGTTAACCCCAAATCTGTTGAAGCCTGAACAGCTCCGTAGTACCAGGCGGTTTTTTTGACATCGGAATATGCAGGTATTGAAGAATTTACAGGCTCAAGATTCAGCAGGCGAATAAGCGTTGTCATGAATTGAGCGCGAGTAACAGGCTCTTTGGGGGAAAATAAGGAGCTTGATGTACCATTCATTATATTTTTGTTATATAAATTCATAATTGCTTCTTTTGCGTAGCTGTTTGCAATATCGCTGTATGGCAGACCTTTACTGCCAACCTGTGCCATTGGCTGGATTGAAGTGGTAAATAACAAAGTGGCAAGCAGAAGGGCGTATTTGATAGTTTTCATAAATTAAGCCTCCATCCACTGAACTGAATATAGTTGTGTACGTTGAACTAAATATGTTGAACTAATGATTGCATCCAAAAAATAGCCGGGTAAAATGTTCTTTCCATCATAAGACGACGCCTTTTTCCGACTCTGTATTAAGCACCTTAGCTATTGAAGGGATGGGAAGCGTTATGCTGAAGAATTCATAGAATTACTGCAAATGTGCAGGCTTTCTCTATAATCATCTTCAAATTAGACCATTCTGTAAAAAAATTGCTGCACATTTGCAAGCTTTTTTCCGTTCTCACATTTCTACTTTGAAAAAACTGTATATTTGCAGGCTTTCCACGAGTTCGTGGTTACCATTGCTAATAACGATCTAATATTACTAATAACGATCTACACTCCATCGAAAGTTAGACTTTCTGATATCTTATTTAGTGCAATTTATATAGATTGTGGTGATGATGGTCCTTTTATAGCAATCACAGCTATCCTATCAAAAATGACACATATAATCAGTAATAAAAATATGGAAAATAAATCTCAATATCGTAAAAATTATTGTAACTTTTTGGCACTGTTTTTCGTTTATAATGCAAGGACGTGATCACTCTAGATAATATTGGTTATTTTCTATATTGATCTTTACGGTCTGATAGTAGTGTGAAAAATATGATTTAGGAGATCGATACACGATGATGCGATGGTTTCGCAAGGGGGGTAAAACCGCAGAGTCTGAGGAACAGGCCGCTTTGGCAGGAGCGGAAGGTCAAGAATCTCAGAATTTGCCGGGGGAGACACAAGCACAAAATCCTGATGCAATCAATCAGGTAGATCCTGTCGTCCAAAGTGAGCTGGAAGCGGCCGATCAAGAGCAGTCAGTAGCAGAGGAGGCTTATGCTGTTGAGATGCCTGCGCAAGATCAGGAGCCAATTTTGTCCGTAAGGGAGGTACATCGTACTTTTCCCGTGGGCGGGGGAGAAATTCATGTACTCAAAGGGATAAATATGGAGGTCAATCCGGGCCAGCTGGTTATGCTGAAGGGCAGATCAGGGTCAGGTAAAACGACCCTCCTAAATATGCTAGGTGGACTTGATCAACCGACTACGGGTGAGATTATTTTTCGGGGGCAGCCGCTCCATAGTTTAAGCGATGATAAACGAACCGTACTTCGCCGTGACCAGATCGGGTTTATTTTTCAGGCCTATGCACTGCTGCCCTTGCTCTCTGCATGGGAAAATGTCGAGCTTTCCCTTCGTATGGCAGGCGTTCCGCCTCATGAGTGGAAGGCGCGGGTGAAGCACTGTCTTGAATTAGTAGGTCTTGGAAAACGTATGTTTCATCGCCCGTTTGAAATGTCAGGCGGGGAACAGCAGCGTGTTGCTATAGCCAAGGCAATCGCCCACAGGCCGAAGCTGCTTCTAGCGGATGAACCTACCGCGAATCTGGATTCCCAGATGGGTGCTCAGGTAATGGCTGTTTTCAAAAATATTATACATACAGAACAAGTGACAATATGTATGACTACACACGATCCCACAATCTTGGAGGTAGCGGACCATGTTTACGAAATGGTGGATGGAGTTTTTATCTAGTAGAAAAAAAGGTGCCGCAGCGCGTACGCTGACTTTATTGTCATTATGCTTCATTCTTGTTGCGGCAACGGGCTGCTCTTTGCTCCCGAACGAAGACGAAGAAGAGGTATTGCCGGTGATCACGCCGCCGACGATTTCGAAGAAACCGGAATATGATGTGAAGCTGGGGCCGATTGAGCTTAAAGTAAGCGCGGTTGGCAAGCTGATGAGTCAGCGTGAGGAAGCAATTTACTTTACGGAGGACGGTCTTCATATCAAGAACGTTCTAGTAAAAGCAGGCGATAAGGTTAAAAAGGGCGATACGTTAATCGAGCTTGAGACCAAGGATTTGGAGAAGGACCTTCGCAAGAAGCAGCTTGATTTCCGTCAGCAGGAGCTGGCGATGAAGGAAACGCTTCGAACGAAGGAGGAAATGGACGAAATTGAATTTGAAAAGGCAACGATCGTGTTTGAGGAGCAGCGTCAGGAATTGGCTGATCTCCAGCAGAAAATTGCCGATGCTACGCTAACGGCTCCGTTTTCGGGTACGATTGTATCGATAAATGCTGAAAAGGGCGCGGTTGTAAAATCCTACGAATCGCTTGGCATGATTTCGGATACCTCATCACTGGTGGTTGCGGCATCGTTTGCCAAAGAGGATTTGGAGAAATTGTCTGTAGGCATGAAAGCCAAGGTAGATATTAACTCTGCCGGAGAGTTTGAAGGCAAGGTTAAGGTCATGCCTGTGAGCACAACAAATACGAATGATAACAATAATGGCGGGGGCGGAGCTAATAATCCGAATAAGGATTCCTTAGACAAATACCTCATCATTGAGCTTGATAAATGGCCAAAGGATGTGGAGCGCGGTCGACCTCTTAGCGCCACCATTGTAACCCAGCGCAAGGAAAATGCTGTATTGATTCCAATCTCTGCACTACGCTCGGTTGGATCTCGTACTTATGTACAGATAGTCGAAGCCGATGGTTCGAAGCGTGAGGCTGATGTGGAGGTAGGCCTGCAAACATCGACCGAGTTGGAAATCCTTAATGGATTGACGCCGGGACAGAAAGTAGTGGGTCGTTAATGGGAATTCCTCTACTTCGGTTGCTGTTTCGCAAAATGTGGAACACAAAATGGTTGACGCTTAGCACCCTGTTAGGACTGATCGTAGCGGTTTCATTTACGGTCAGCATACCGATGTACTCTGACGGCTCTCTTAAACGGGTCGTTTCCAGCTCCTTGAAGGAGGAGAGCCAGGGACTACCTGCCGGTTCACTGATTATGGGTTACCAGGCTCCGGGAGGAACCAAAACGGATTTGGCCGGCCTTGAGGCTGTAAGCCAATATATTAAGGAAGAGGTTCCTAAGGAGATAGGGTTTCCTTATGAGACCTATATGAATAGTCGTTCGATTCGAAGCACGGAGGTATATCCGGAGGATCCATCCAAGGTTGATGCCAGCCGAACCAGAACGATGACGATTGTGTCTATGAGCGGTCTGGGAGACCATGTCTCTGTAACCGGAGGACAAATGTTCTCCGACCAAATGGATGGCAACAAGCTTGAAGCTTTAATGCTGGAAGAAGCGATGTACCGACAAGACCTGCATGTCGGGGATGTCATTGAATATCCGATATACAGTGGCGTAGACGTTACGCTCAAGGTGAAAATTGTCGGGACATTCCAAGCGAAGAGCGATACGGACCCCTACTGGTATCAAGGCTTCGAAGGCATGATGAACAATCTTTTTATCAGTGAGAAAGCGTTCAATGACGGTCTTTTGAAGAGCTTGTCGATCCCGCTACATAATTCCAGCTGGTATTATGCGTTTGATCTCAGAGAGATTTCAACCAGCCAGCTGACACCACTATCTAACACTTTGGATCGTCTTAATATTGAATTGTACCAAAAGCTGAAGGATACAAAGGTTGATATTTCCTTCGGGAGCCTGTTAAGCGAATTCCGCAAGCAAAGCTTGCAGATGCAGACGCTGCTATTCACACTGGCGGCGCCGATGATCGCCATGGTCTTCTATTATATTGTAATGAATGCTCGCCAGTCGCTGGATAAACAGCAGAGCGATATTGCCGTATTGCGAAGCCGCGGGGCATCTACGAAGCAGATTATTTTGATCTATCTGCTTGAAGGTCTTATTTTAGGCGCTGTCGCTATGGTACTTGGTCCTTTATTAGGTTGGTTTATGTCAAAAAGCATTGGCTCTGCAGACGGATTTTTAACTTTCGTGAATCGGAAGTCAATTCCTGTAGGGTTTAACATGGATGCTGTTGCTTTAGGCGCAGTTGCAGTTGTTATAGCGATTTTAGCCACCCTGCTGCCGGCAATATCCTATGCCCGCGCGTCCATTGTGAATGCCAAGCAGAAGCAGGCACGGTCAGACCGGCTTCCGTTCTGGCAGCGTTGGTTCATTGACATCATCATGATGGGGATCGCAGGTTATGGATATTATTTATTCGTGGAACGTCAGATGCTGACCTTCCAGACAGGAATGACAACGGATGAGCTTCAGGTTCAGCCCTTCCTGTTCTTTGTACCTGCGCTTGCTATTTTTTCAATAGGATTATTCTTTTTACGTGTGTTCCCGTGGCTGCTTAAGCTGATTGGATGGTTAGGGAAAAAATGGCTGCCGGTGCCGTATTACCTCAGCTTGACTCAGCTATCAAGATCGGCGTCATCGTATTACCCGCTGATGATTTTGCTCGTGCTGACACTTGGCCTGGGTGTGTATAACGCTTCGGCTGCCCGGACGATTGACCTGAACTCAACCGAGCGAACGCTCTATAAATACGGGGCGGACGTTATTATGCAGACCGTGTGGGAAGCCACCCCTGAAATGAACAAAAATCAAGGCAAATCCGGTCAAAATGGCGGTCAAGGCGGAGGCGGTCAAGGAGGCCAAGGTGGCCAGGGTGGCTCTGGCGGTGGTCAAGGCTCTCAGCCGACTAAATTGATTTATTCGGAGCCGCCCTTTGAGGTATTTCGTGGGCTCGATGGAGTAGAGCATGCTGCAAGAGTGCTGCAGACCAAGGGCAATATAGTTATTTCCGGCCGTTCTGCAGGGCAGGGGAACGTTATGGGAGTCGACAATGTTGATTTTGCTCAGGTTGCCTGGTTCCGTAACGATTTGTTCCCGGCACATCCGTATCAGTATTTGAATTTATTAGGTATGAATGAGAGTGCTGCACTTGTCCCATCCAATCTGGCTGAAAAGTTCAAGCTCAAGCCGGGAGATGTATTCTCGGTGTCCATCGGGGAGCAAACGATAGATTTTGCAGTATATGGAATTATACCGTATTGGCCAACTCAATATCCTGATGATACACCATTTATTGTTGCCAATCTCGATTACATCTATGACCAGTCGCCGCTTGTTCCTTATGAGGTGTGGCTGAAGATGAAGCCAGGTGCCAAGGTAGCACCGTTAATGAAGACGCTGAGTGAGCAAGGAGTTGAATTGTACTCTGTCAAGGATGTACGCAGTGAGCTGACTGCTCAGAGCAAGCATCCAACCCGCGGAGGCGTATTCGGTATTCTAAGTCTTGGATTCCTCGTGTCAGTCATTGTATCGTTGATTGGTTACGTACTGTATTGGTTCTTTAATTTATCAGGCAGAGTCGTGCAGTTTGGTATTCTTCGTGCAATGGGGTTATCCCGCAAGCAATTAACTTTTATGCTGCTTTCTGAACAAATTTTGACTGCGGGGCTGTCTATTGTACTAGGTATTGTAATCGGCAAGATTGCCGGAAAGCTGTATCTTCCATTCCTGCAGACAGCGGATAATGTTACAACACAAGTGCCTCCGTTCAGAATTGTCTTCAATTCCTCGGATACTTTACAGCTATATGTTGTCGTGTTCGTCATGCTGCTGCTAGGGGCGGGACTTCTGTTCTGGCAGATCCGTCGTCTTCGCGTCCATCAAGCAGTTAAGATGGGAGAGGAGCGGTAAGATGATTCATTGTGAAGGACTAGTAAAAATTTTTAAATCTGAGGATATCGAGGTTGTTGCGCTTCAAGGGCTTAATCTTACGGTTGAGCAGGGCGAAATGATGGCGATTATCGGCAACAGCGGCAGCGGCAAATCCACGTTGCTAAACATTCTCGGCGGACTTGACCGGCCTTCAGCTGGTCAGGTTAACGTCGGAGGCTGGGATTTGCTCAAAATCCGCGATGACCAGCTTGTAGAATACAAACGGAATACGGTAGGATTCGTCTGGCAAAATAATGCGCGAAATTTGCTTCCTTATTTAACGGCGCTGGAGAATGTGGAAATGCCAATGCTGCTGACCGGTAAGCTTGATCGTGCCTATGCCAAGCAATTGCTGGAATGGGTAGGTCTGAAGGATCGTATGCATAACAAGCTGCACCAGCTTTCAGGTGGTGAGCAGCAGCGTGTCGCGATCGCAATATCCCTGTCTAATCGGCCTAAGATGCTGTTAGCTGATGAACCTACCGGTTCCGTAGATACTTCGACCTCGGATCAAATTATGAAAATATTCCGTGAGGTCAATCGTGAGATGGGCATTACGATCGTTATTGTTACGCATGACTTGACGCTGGCGAGCAAGGTAGACCGGGTTGTTGCGATTCGGGATGGGCTTACGAGCACCGAGTTTGTAAAGCGTAACCCGAATCTGGACTCGGCAGCAATGGAAAATATGAAGGGCGGATTACAGGAGATACATGAAGCTTTTGTAGTTGTAGACCGTGTAGGAAGACTTCAAGTACCAAAAGAGTATTTAGAAGCCGTTGGCATCGACGGACGTGCCAGTATGGAGTTTGATGGTGAGAAAATTGTCATTATGGCACCGAAATCATTGGAGGGGAACGAATCATGATGAAGAACAGGCTTAAAAAAATGGGAAAGGCATTAACGGTATCTCTGACTGTTGCTTTGGCTGTAGGTTTATTGGCCGGATGTAATGGAACGAAGAAAGCAACCACCAATGAAGAAAAGGTTCTTCGTATTGGGGTCTTGTACGGAGGATCTGATGATTCATGGCTTCGCCAGCAGTACACGGATATTTTCGAATTTACAAACAGCAATGTAAAGATCGAAATTGTTCCGGCAGTGGATCAGAATCAATATCGTTACAATGATGGAACCACGCCGATTGAGCAGCCCGATTATATTGAAAGCATGAAGAAAATTATGACCGGCAGCAATCCTGTTGATGTCGTGATGGGCGATACCTCTCTTTTGAAGCAATTAATTCAGGAGAACATGCTGAAGGAGCTTGATCCTTTGATCCAGGAGGATAAGTTTGACACAACAGATTTTGTTCCTTCCGTAATTAATGGTCTTAAGGATATTGGTGAAGGCAAGCTGTATGCTTTGACGCCTTCCTTCTCTTCATCGGCATTATACTATAATAAGAAATTGTTCACTGACGCAGGTGTAGAGCCTCCAACGGATAACATGACCTGGGAGGATATGTTTAACAAAGCTCGTCTGGTGTCCAAGGGAGAAAGCAAGGATCGCGTGTACGGCTTCTCCTTCAACCGTTATATGGGTAATGATCCTTTCTGGGATATGCAGTATAACTATATCGGTGGTTTACAGCTTAAGGTTTACGATGATAAAGCGGAAACGATGACCGTAAATTCACCCCAATGGGTGAAGGTATGGGAGACGATCAGCAAGCTGGTTAAGGATGATATTCTTCCTGATGCTACCGCTACTGATCCGAGCGCCAGAGATACGTGGAGCCCTGTTTCAAATGACATGTTCCTCTCGGGTAAAGTTGCGATGACTATTTCTGAGAGCAATTACGTTAACGAAATTGCGGATGCCAACAACAATGCTGCAAAAATTAAAAACTTCACTCCCATTGATTGGGATGTTGTAACAGTTCCTGTGCATCCGGAAAACCCTGATGTGGGGGGAAACATTTGGTATAACTATACCTTCTCCATTAACAGCAATGCGGCAAATCCTGAGACAGCATGGGATTTCGTCAAATTTGTAAATGGTGAGGAATACGCCAAGCTGAAATCCCGGAGCAATACGTATGAGATGGTATCACGCAAATCATATATTCAGCCAAGACAAGGACTTTCCTATAACATTCAAGCATTCTATTTGTTGAAGCCATTTCCGCCAACTGATCCGAAGTCGGATAAGCTGATGTCTGAAAAGCCAGGGCTGTATGGAATAACCGATGTAGGTCGCAGATCCTTCAATGAAGTACTGGAGAACAAAAAGACTCCTGAAGAAGCACTTAATGAATGGGCTGAAAAGGGCAACAAAATGCTTCAGGAAATTAAACTGAATCCTAAAACTCAATTCCAGGACGATGGAACTCCATATATCCCTGAAGAGTATAAGGGGTAATCAGATATTTGATTTTTATGTTACAAGGCCACCGATGCTTCGGTGGTCTTTTTTTAAAATCATTACTTTTTTTGAACATTATTGGGTAATCTATAGTCAGAGACAAAAAACAACATTGCCCGAAAGGAGCAGCATAGGATGCGCTGGATCTATTTTAATAAATTATACCGTACGAAGTTTCAAGCAGGTTGTCTGGCGAAAAGATTGGAGCAGGATGGCTGGATTTACGGATTTGACGAGATGAGGGAGATCGAAATTTTTCGTTCTCGCAGAGGAAAATATGGAGTAAGATTTATTCCATAAAAGACTTGACGAACCCCTAGGTATTCATGTATATTATTTATTGTCGCTGTTTACTGACGCGGGGTGGAGCAGCCCGGTAGCTCGTCGGGCTCATAACCCGAAGGCCGCAGGTTCAAATCCTGCCCCCGCAATCATAGTAACACGGGCCCTTAGCTCAGTTGGTTAGAGCGGTCGGCTCATAACCGATTGGTCGGGGGTTCGAGTCCCTCAGGGCCCATATGAAGTGAAACCCTTGCATAGCAAGGGTTTTTTGCTGTGTATATACTCTATTCAATCACATAAGTTGACTTAAAAATTGACCGGACATGATGGTTTGCTAACGCATTTGCTAACGGCGATTAAAAATCGGCAGGATCACTTCGATTTTTCAGCATGCTTTTTCATTCAGCTTCGATTCGATCCACCGCTTTGTCTTGCATCGTGGGGAGCAGGTGAGAATATCGCTCGTTAAACATCGCTGGTGTCATCCCTAAACGCTCGGCGGCGACTTTAGAGAATTAATACGAGCTTTTGGTGTCGGTGAAGTTTGTGCCAGAAAAATGAAGAGATTCCAAAGCTGTCTCAGTTGACTGAGCAAGAATGGGCAGAACTCATGGCAGCCCTCGCTCTTTAGAAAAACGACTCCAAACAAAAAGCATAGTATATTGCTGATCAGGTAGGTGAACTGGGTAAGGCTCGCGAAGAGGCGAAGGCGGAGAACGTTCAGAATTGCTTTACAACCGTGACGCAAGAACAGGCAGTCGAAATATCACGCTTGAGCTGCAGTCATTTCTGAACAAGCCGGCGCCCGCATCTCGGAGTTGGAGAATAAATTTGTCGGCTAAAGCAGGGGCTTGCAACTGAAGGTCAGACCAGTAAAGTTGTAACGCCGGTTTTCGGTTCAGCGGTCTCGCTGTACGTTTCAATCACCGCCGGCACTGATCCCCTCCAGGAGGGCTGAGCGTATACCGTGGGCTGGATGCCTTTGGAGGCACGTTCGAATCACTCGGCTTGGATCGGGGCGTATTCATGCGTGAACTGTTTGACCTGATGCAGATGATTGTCCGGTTCGTGGCCACGGATCTCGCTGAGCTGCTTCCTGTTCTGGATGTGATGGAACATATACAGAAGTTCTTCCATGAGCATAATCGACGAGACAAATAGTCAACAAGAAGCGGTGTGAACTGTGAAATGAGAAAAAAGATAATAAATACCTGATTCCGACTAGTTGCCATATTGCAGTAGTAGCGTCATTTATACCAGCAATGTTGGGTTTGATTGCAATATGGGTGGCCTCACATATAAGAAAAGGAAACATGTATCCATCAGTTTAATTTAGAAATTCCTGGACCTTATCACTGAATGGTAATTCTAAGACTTGCAATTGAAACCATAGAAAAGGCGCAATTGAAAACATGTGAAATGAATTTTGTAAAGTATAATAATACATTAAGGCATTTTTAAGATGGCATCAATTATGCTAAGGAAGAAAGAATACATTTAACTCAACCTCTCGTATATATTATCGGAAGTTTGATAAAGATTGATAAGCAAAAAAGCCCGAATATCCTTGGCTGGAGCGGGAGGCGATTGTTAAACCATTTCTCTGAAAATTATACCACAAAGAGGAATGAGAGAATGGCGATGGCATGGGACAAGGGGAACTCTTTCCAAAAGCAAGCGAGCAGGAGATCCAGTGAACAAAGTTCCTGCTCGGCAAATATAAAAAGATGACAATGCTTATGCAAGATTTTTGAGGGATACGAAGAAGAACTTAGGAACGTGGCCATCGATGATGAAGCAACTCGTCGCATCGACCAGGAAGACCTACACGCGGATAAAACAGCAAATGCGATAATACTGATCAAAAACAACGTTGGTGTACCAACAGTATCAATTTTATACGCAGCAACTCCAGCGAGCCTAGGCGTTAATAAAGGATCCGGAGGGGAAACCGGCAATTGAATATCGTTATATCAAAGGATATTCCCTCAAGGAGACACTTCTTTTCTTTCGACACAGCATGAGTAATAGTACAATTGGTCGGAGAATTGAGGAGACGGAGAAGAGCATTGCAAACACATTGAAGTTAATGGGTTTTTTCGAGAAGAGTAACGAAAAGTTTGGAGAATAATTTTCGAAATTAAAAAACACAAATAATTTATTGCATTTGAATATTTTGCAAATCTCATAAATTGTGGTATATATATGTCATAAAAATTGGTATATAATTATAAATATTCCATAGGAGGTGATGTAATGCCAAAAATTTTTGGCAAATCAATTATTAGTGTCGCTTTGTCTGTATCAGTATTTTTTGGAGTTGCTGTTCCTGGATACGCTCAGTCTAATCAAGTACCGCAAGTCAGTACTACTTCTTTGCAAAAAACTCTTTACACTGCTGATGGAGAGACTTTAGGGTCGGTCAAAGAAGACACCAAAGTTAGCATTACTAGAAGTGTCGATCAAATAACTATTAAAGTTACGAAGAATAGTGATTACGAACTTGAGCGTAAATATGCGAACATTGAGGAGTATCAAGAGAGATTTATTGATGGTTCTAAAACAGAGACTTTCATAATTAAGGATGATCAACTTTATCATGACGGAAAGATTTTAAACTCAAGCGACTTGTCACTTCGTTCTACGACTGATACAGGCGGAATTCCTGCCATATCGCACTACAATAGTACTAAAGATTTGAAAGTATATAATTTTTCAACGTATGATGACGTAAAATTCAATGCTTTTAACGCTGTACTTATGAGTCCCGCTGGCAATAACATTACTAGGACTACTTCTCCTTCCCATGCTTTCTTTAATTCAGCAAAAAGTGCAGTTGATAACTTCTACAATGATAATCAGGATTACGTATTTGCAATTAGTGGCTTTTTAGTAGCATCTGGAACAGCACTAGCTACCTGGGAGACGATTATTGGAGCTATTGCAGGTGGAGGAGCAGCAGCTCTTGCTGCAATACAAGTAGTAACTAAATTTAATGATTGCAAAGATGATGTATCCGATGCATATTTGTATATATCACAGTTCTAATCTTTAACAACTAAAAAACCAGGTATAATGGCCATATTTCTTTGCTATTATGCTTGGGTTTAATTATTATGATTATAAAAAAGGTAGTGTGAAATGTTAACAATTTTAGGGGTTGTTTTGAGCTTGTTTATTGTTGCTCTTGTAATTTTCAGGCTATTTAAATATAGATTTAAGAGGTTTAACAGAGAAAATTTAGGACTTGTCATTATAGCAGGAATTGTAGTACTAATTACTGATATCCCATCCTTTTGGAATTTTGTTTTAATTATCTTGATTGCTTTTGTTTTACTTGTACTTTGTATCGGAATGAAAAAAATAGAATAAAATAATTGAACTTAATAACTTAGAAAGTCACTCTATTCAGATTGTAGAATTTTATAGTCTGTCCAGAGTTTTTTTGCTTTATTAGATTTTTTGAAAAATGACTGTAAATTGAATACAACTAGACTGTAAATTGAATACAACTAGACTGTAAGTTGGACATCACATGGTGAATTATCCATGATAGGATGTAACCATAGAAAGGGCGAGAATGACACGCACGGCTGCATGATTGCGGCGTTGAACCGGGGCGTAACTCTTCTCGCCTTTTCTATTCCATTGCAGGAAGATAGTCCCAATTGTCGAATCATTGTGAAAAGATAAAATTCGATGGGGGATTATTATGGCAAGAAGAAAGAGTAAAACAAAGCAGCAAGAGGAATTTATTCAGGGGTTATTCGGGCTTCTATTGTTCGCTTCGATTTTCGGTACTTTTGGTCTAACACAGTCGTTCCAGGTGACCATTATTGTAACGGTGTTGGCTGTGGCAGTTTTTATTGCAGTGCTTACCGTAATTGGTATAAAAAAAACTGAGAGGCTTAAACGTTCCGGGATTGCGGACATTGACAAGATGGAAGGCGTTCAGTTCGAGCAATATCTAGGCCATTTATTCCAAGCTCAGGGATATAAAGCACAGGTGACCAAAGCTGCTGGCGACTTTGGCGCCGATCTGATTATCCAGAAGAAGGTTGGTAAGAAGATCATTGTTCAGGCGAAACGATATAGTAAGAATGTCGGAATCAAAGCAGTACAAGAAGCGCAGGCAGCTATTGCTCATTATGGAGCTTCTGAGGCATGGGTTGTCACAAATAGCGATTTCACCGCTGCAGCTTATGACTTAGCGAAGTCGAATCGAGTCCGTTTGGTAAATCGTGAGGAATTGGTTGAAATGATTCTTGCAATGAACCCGGGAACTGCTCCGAAACCAAAGGAAGTTATGGCTGCAATATCAGTTGACGAAATGACTTGTCCAAAATGCGGGAATAAGTTGGTGCTCCGGAAGAGTGCAAAAGGGCAATTCTATGGTTGCAGCAGCTTCCCAAAATGTAGGTACATGAAGACCAGTAAAGTCGGATAAAAACGAAATAGTGAGGGTTTTTCATATTTAGGTGGACAATACGTGGTTTTTAGACGAATTCGAAGTAAACATATTTGACCCGATTATAGCCTGCCCGTTAAAATGGTCTTGTTATTACTCAATAGTTACTAAGTACGTACTCTTTAAGCAAAGAGCGCAGCGTTTTTGCGGCGGCCAGTATGGTCGCAATGATCTAGTGGGTCTCTTTGCTCAGCATAACTCCATAAAAAAGTCGAAGTCGTTCCTAATGATATGCTCCCATCATGGTAGAGTAGAATTTTGTTATTTCTACTGTCTACTATGATGGGAGCATATAAATACAGGATTGACAGCTGGGTTAACGCCAGAAGAAATTGTTGAAACCTTCATACATTTACTCTCATACACTGGTTTCCCACGTGTTATCAATGCAATTGAAGTAGCTAAAAAGGTTTTTGAACAACAGGGAGTAAATGATTCTTGCGATGACCCCAAGAACCGCTCCGAAACCAAAGTTTGAAGTCGTTCCTTCCCGGAGCGGCTTTTTTGTTGAAGTGAGCGAAGGCATGATTATAGAGTATATTGTTTCAAATCATTTGCCTTTATTAGAATTTAATTTCGAAATAAAATTGACAGTCGGAATATAATTCATTAATATTATAAAAT
>RCUU01000926.1_pt1 | contig 14994 bp, 12 predicted proteins | sample 2166211 | NCBI WGS metagenome assembly RCUU01 (sample SAMN09932620, study PRJNA488358) | compost metagenome | feature: garden; material: soil; isolation source: compost soil in phenylacetic acid-enriched culture | place: Germany: Experimental Botanical Garden Goettingen | collected 2016-01-27
GTATATGCCGGGCAGTGTTTCGTTTGCGATGGACGGCAGCGGGAATCATTATATTTTTGATATGCGGAAACCCCAGGATGGCGGAGAATATCCTATCCTTCTAGCGCATTCCGGCAATTTGGATTATGAGGAGAGCACATATGCGGCTGATTCATTCCTTACTTTGTGTGCAGAGCGGGAAGAAATACAGCTTTAATGTAAAAAAAAGTGTTCATATATTCCAATATAAAAGGATTGGCTGCACAAACTGACCCGCCCCTGATGAATCCGGCTGCTGCGCTTAGGGCTTACTCCACTTCTTCTACAGCCAACTGATAGAATAGGGTTCCTTCGCATGGCAGCAGGCAATCTCAGCAGCCTGACTGCCAAAAAAAGCACCGGACGAGGCTCCGATGCTTTCGGAAATTGTGGGTTTGTCTAAAATTCAGATCAAGCGGTACCCGGCAGGCAGGTTCCCGGTATCCCGGATGTTGCGGATTTGGGTGAGTGTCAGGCGCTGATTGGTCGAAATGATCGATTCGACGTCGTTGCCGTTGATATAATCATCCAGATCGCGGATATTGCGGTTGCCGCGCAGAACCCTGAAGCTGCCGCGGAAGCGTGTGCGGGTGAAGAGGACCAGTGTAGCGTTGCTGCTTGTGGAGAAAAAGCGCAGGCTTTCAATGCCGTCCAGAATAGCGTCGGTGTTGCGTATGCCCAGGTTGCCCGTATAGATTCTGCTGCGGCCCAGGTGATTTTCCTCACTATATACAGTCAGGCGGGGGTAGGTCTGGGAGATATGAACTTCTTTTTTCATAGATGATTCCTCCTTTTGCTTGTATTATATGTTTGCCGCAATGAAATTTTTGGATCAGGGTCTACTAGAAAACCCAATATTATCTATACGTCCGTTTTGATCCCGATTTCACGCGGGCTTCTGGACTGATCTACGAGGTGGATGAAACATGAATGGTGAGCTGCATCAGCTTTTATTGATTACAGCACTGGGGAATGGGAATTTGATTAGTGGGGCGGATGCTTCCAATACTGAACTGGAGCATACTGACTTTTTAGAGGTGCGCTTCATCGGGGAAGGAGGCGGGCAGAGCTGGACCTGGCCGGAGTGGCTTGCAGAGCTGAAAAACCATGGCTGCCTGCGACTAATGCTAAACGGCACGGCTTCAGCATCTGCCTGGAACAATAGTGGATATAGCGGAAACGGGGCGCCCGGTGGAGTTACTTCACTTGGAACCTCCGGTGAGTCCCTGTGGAAGCCTGAGTGGCGGATGGATCAGTACCGTTCGCAAACGAAATGGAAAGTTACCTATACCGAACATAAGATTGTTGACGGGCAGCAGGGCACCCGCGAATTCCTTCCTTTGACTGATTTATCCAGGATGCTGGAAGAAGTGCTGCGGCAGATTGGGGAATTGGCCGATGCGATTGAGGAGAACTTCTGGACGAGCAATTTCTTTGAGCCTGCCAGGGGGATTCTGAATGAAAAGGGTCCTGCGGCGCAGCTGTCGTTTCACTTACCGGCTGTCTATAAGGATCAGGCGCGCACTCTGCTGAATGCGGTCTACAAAGCCTGGGTATTCGGAGGTATGGGCTCATGGAATGACAGTCCCCCGTATTCCGCCCATCTGCATGACCGGGAGCAGGAGTACAATCTTCTATCCGCCCGTTTATATGAAGCCTTGGTACAATGCGCACGCGGAGCAGTAAATTCTGTGGTGCTGCTGTGAAATGCGCGGTCCCGAACATTCATTTCATGCCTATTGGACAGCCTCTTGCCTTATTGGGGCCACATAGATCAGGCGGCTCTGAAAAATAGTATAAAAGTAACATCTGTTAGAATATTTCGATTGACTAGAACTTCCTGCATCCATATAAAGACCTGGTATTTAGGTGGATTATAACCTCATTGAAGATGAGACGAATCTGATATAAAAACCGAATATGCCAAAAGTCGTATTTTCAAGGCTTCATTTGTAAACAACCGGTTTTCAGCAAATTCAAATTTCCCTTCCCTTCATCCGATAAGTATACAGGGTTCTCCAGAATCTGGATGAGTATGAGCGGGAGGAGAAATGTAGTAATGATTACAGCCATCGATACAGCTGGCCAACTTGGAAAGGAAGACTGCTTGTTATCGAATCCGCAGCAATGTAACCGGAGAAATACTCCGAATCAACTTTTAATTGAAGTGTTCCAGCACTGCATATTCAATATTAAGGATCATCTTTCCGGTACATATTTATTTCTTCTTACGGATGAGGAGGGAGCTCTGCTTGCGATGGATTACAGTCGTAATCTGGAGAACATTGTAAGCAGATCTCCTATTCGCTTGGGGATGACTTTTACAGAAGAAAGCTGTGGGGTTAATGCGATATCAGAGGCTATTGCACAAGGCTGTCCCGTATATCTGCCGCCTGAAGATCATGAAAGTCCTGTTTTTAAAAATTGGCATTGCTTTTCGGTTCCCCTAAATGCCGGTAATGAAATTGTTGGTTATCTTGATGTTTCAACGATTGAAGCGGATATGAAAAGTGAACTGATAGCCATCGCCAAGCTGATTCCGGCAGATATGCTGAACAGTTACCAGGTCCAGCTCGCGAGCCAGGCCGCCGGGCAGCTTCCTGCACCGCTGAGTGAACGTCAAGTAGAAGTCCTCCAGCTGATTTCACAAGGACTGACAGGGAAAGCGATTGCCGCAAAATTAAAGATCAAAGAGTGTACAGTGAACCACCATAAGAAAATCATTTTTGAAAAGTTGGGGGTTCAATCCAGCTCAGAGGCTGTTTCCGTTGCGACTCGGCTGTTATTGTTGTAGTATTCCCTATAGTTTTATATAGGTGGAAATACTAACACTACATGTTAAACTTTTCTGGTGTCTACAAAAGAGAGAAACATCAGGAGGGTAATATGAAGAAAAAAATCGGGTTATTATCAATGGCAATGCTGTTAATGCTTGTGATGGTTACAGCATGCGGAGGGAAAGACAAAGAAGTAAGCTTAGGTGTGACCGAAAGCGGTTCTTACACGAATGACTATTTCGGGTTGTCCCTTAATTTTCCCAAAGAGTGGGTTTATCAGGACGCAGACCAGATGATGAAGCTTATGGAGGCCGGTCAGGAAGTGGTTGCCGGAGATAATGAAGCCAAGAATAAAATGCTTGATCTGGCGAAGACCAAAACGCTTAATCTGCTGATGGCTTCGGAATTTCCGCTGGACTCAGGCAAAACCGGGCCTTCCGCTATCGCAGTTGCCGAGAAGGTAAGTATGCTCCAGGGCATTAAGAACGGAAAGGACTACCTGGAATCTTCGAAAAAGCTGATGGTTGACACCAAACTTCCGTATGAATTCGAAGATATCAAGACGGTTAAAGTCGGTGGTAAAGATATGGACCTGATGAAGACTTCGATTAATACGGGAAATGGGGTAGTCAACCAGGAATATTACAGCACTATTATTGATGGATATGCCTTGAACTTTATACTTACTTACGTAGATGAGAAGTCAAAGGCTGAAACAGATAAGATTCTGGAGTCGGTATCCTTTAAATAAGCAGCAAAAAAGGAGTATTCCCATTGAGGAATGCTCCTTTTTTTTGTTAACACTCAACGAACCAATATTTTGCCTTCCCCGGCCAACCTGCGCAGCACACTTGGAAGACGATCACGATCAGCTTCAGGAATGTCCAATTGAATACCGTAATGAAAGGTGCCATCCTGTTCCTTGCTCCATTTCAGCGTTCCTTCTATGTACATAGACTCTAAGGAAAGGACCATCTCCATACCAACGCGTACCAGGTTAGTTTCAGGATTGACATTCAGAGGAAACGCCAAGTGGCATCCCGAACGGCTGATGTCATACAGTACAGCACTTACGGGTTTGGGAGGAACCGGGATTCCATTAATAGTAAGGATATGAAGATCAAAGGCAGCAGGCTCTTTTAGGGTGTATCGAAAAGGTTCGGTTCTGCGGTTACTGTTCATAGGCTCCTCCATACTTTTCCATGTGTATGCTAAATTTATCGACATGAAAGAGGGAGAAGTGAAGAGCTAATATCTCTTTGAATGTTAGGTTCATGATCTCACGCTTGTAAATGAGAATAGTTATCAATTATACTTTGGGTAACTATAAACAAACGGAGTGCTGAGATGAAACTGGATGATCATATTAAGCTATGGAACCATGCGTCGATTAAAGTGCTGGATATCCGCAGCAGAAGGCTGGAGCCAGGAGCCGAAATTCCACTGTACCGGCTGCCGGCCAGCGCTTTTGTGTATGCGTATCAGGGACATGCCTGCGTGAAGATGGATGATATGCGGCTCACATTGAGCAGGAACCAAATGCTGCACGGAGGCCGTGGTGCTGTTCTTCATATAAAGGCGGAGGAATCCTTTGAATATTTCCTTGTTTTGTACAGGGCGGTTCTCCTGCTGCCCTCGTCCGGCAAACTGCTGCAGCAGCTTGAGCAGGATGATCCTTTTAAGTATCAATACAGCTTCGATCCGCTTTATCCCTTGCCGCTGCTGAGCAAGCTTGAGCAAATGTATGGGGACTGGATGACATTTGATCCGCTGCATTCCCTGCATGCGAGGTCGCTGTTTCTTCAATTCATTCATGAGCTATTATGGCAGATGCAGCGTAAAGGACTCGAACCGGTCCAGCCGGATTTGCTGGCTCAGGTGCTTCGTTATATGCAGGAGTATTATATGGAGCCGATCACACTGGAAGCTTTGGCCGGGCAGTTTGACTGCAGTGTCAGTTTTTTAAGCAAATTGTTCAAGAGCCGGATGAATGAAGGGCCAATTCGTGTATTAACGCAAATCCGCTTGGAGGCATCCGTGAACCTTTTGCGATACAGTGACATTTCTCTTCAGGAGGTGGCTGAGCAGGTAGGGTATCCAGATGCGCATACATTAAGCCGAAACTTTAAAAAGCAGTATGGCATGCCGCCGTCACAATACAAAATGCAATTTGGCGGAGAAGGGCTTGTACCAGAATCGCCTGTTTTTCATCCGAAATCTGCCCTTGTAGCGGATAATTCCCGGTGCTATAGTATCAAAGGTAATGAGAATTATTATCATTTACGCAAACGAGGGGGATTACTAGTGAAAAGAGGAACGAAGCCGGCGTCGGTCACAGCGGCATTATTGTTATGTTTTACGTTGTTGATTAGTGCTTGCTCCAATACGGCGGGTCCGGCAAACAACAGTACCGGCGGCAATGGCACACAGGCAGCAAGTACAGCCAACCAGGAGGCAGGGACCGCCAAAGAAAGTCCTAACGCAAGTAATGCGGCTGCAGCCACCAAGACCTATATGGACAGCAAAGGAGAGGTGACGATTCCGGTCAATCCCAAGCGGATTATTGATTTGACAGGCAGTGCGATTGGGAATTTGCTTGTGCTGGATGTGAAGCCGATTGCGGCAGCCGAAGACTCCTTACAAAATCCGTTCCATGCAGGACGCCTGGATAATATTATCAATATTGGCGTAGAGCCGAATCCTGAAGCCATTCTGGAGCTGGACCCGGATCTGATCATCACTTTTGACTATATCGAAGAGTCTCAATACGAGCAGCTGGCGCAAATCGCTCCGGTGGTCAGACTGAAGTATGGTGCGGGCACTCCACAGGATTTATTATTGGAATTTGGAAAAATCACCGGGAAAGAAGCTGAGGCACAGCAGTGGATAGAAGAGTGGAATGCCAAAATTGCTGAGGTTAAGCCGCAAATTGCCAAGGTTGTCGGTGATAAAACCGTATCGATTCTGCAGCCCTATGCGAAAGGCATCTATGCCTGGGGAGACAAGGGAGGAAGAGGAGGGGAGATCCTTTACAGAGATCTTGGGTTAAAGGCCCCGGATATTATCCAAAAGAAACTGATTGACGGAGAGGAATTCGGCGGAAATTTATCGCTTGAATTACTGCCTGAGTATGCGGGAGACTACATTTTTACAAGCAACTGGGGATGGGATGATGGAGATGCGAATGTCGTCTATGGAAGCAACATATGGAAATCGCTCCCGGCGGTAAAAAATAACCAGGTCTACTTCATTGATGAAAAGGGTTCTTATTATAATGATCCAATTTCACTAGAAGCACAGTTGAAGTTCATTGTGAAGAGTTTCCTGGGGGCTTGAATTCTTGTGCAGTTATAGGTTTATCCAGAGAGCAAAGCCTGCGCCCAGCGCGGGCTTTTTGCCTTGATACAATTTCAATGCCCGCCGGATTTGGTACTTATGCTAACAATTCGGACAAGTCGCAGATTACGGAATTGTCAGCCTCCACCGTTGAAGTCGTTGCAAAAGTATGTATAATCGTTGACGACCTATATTAGAAGAGCAGCAAATTTTCTTTATACTATATTTGAAAGCGATTACACATAACGTTGGGGGGATCACCGATTGAATAAGAAAAGAGGGTTTACACTATTGTCCGGTATTCTGATGCTGTCACTGCTCAGTGCGTGCGGGAACAATAACGGCAGCGCCGGAGGGAGCAAGACAGAGCCGCAGACATCGGCAGCCACGACGCAGGCGGCGGGAGACAGTAAGCAGGCTGCGGGAGATTCCGGTACAGTGGATACATCCCAGCCCGTTACGCTGAAGATGATTTTTGTGGGGCCCAAGCCGGTTGACTACGATACAGTGTTTGGGGAAATCAACAAGAAGCTGAAGGAGAAAATCAATGCGACCCTGGAAAGCGAGTTTCTCGACTGGTCGGATTGGGCGCAGAAATATCCGCTTAAATTCGCTGCCAACGAGGATTTTGACCTCATCTATGCCGCCAACTGGGCAGGCTATAACGATCAGGCCATCAAAGGCGGTTTCCTGGAGCTGACCGAAGACATGCTGCAGAAGTACGCTCCGATGACTTGGAAAGCGATGCCGGAAGTAAGCTGGGGTCAGGCAAAGGTGAACGGCAAGCTCTATATGGTGCCCCAGAACCGCGGGGAAACGGTCGAGAAGCTGATTCTTTACCGGGAGGACCTTCGCACGAAATACAGCCTGCCGGAGATTAACAGTCCGGAAGCCTACGCAGCTTATCTTAAGACCATCGCCGAGAAGGAAAAGGGCGTCATTCCGTTCACACCGGAAACCGGAGACTGGAAGTTCCACAATCTCGACCGTGTCCTGCTGAAGCAGCAGAATGAATGGAATATGCTCGACTTCGATCTGCCGGTAGGTTTCAAGCTGACCGATCCCGCCGGTAAAGTATTCAATGTATACGAGACGCCGGAATTTAAGGAACTGGTCTACTATTATAAAGATCTGGCCGATCACAATGCCTGGTCGAAGAGCGCGCTGAACAGCAAGCTGGACCACCAGCAGGAGTTCCGGGGTGGCAAGACGGCGTCGATTTCGCACAATCTGGGCACGCTTGGCGCATTAATGACCGACATGCGGGAGAAGAATTCGCCATATGAGCTGGCACTGGCTGACGTTACACCGGACAAGAAGAAGTCGGTGGCTGTCTCTACGCAGAACGGGATTGCTATTCACTCCACCTCCAAGAATCCCGAGCGGGCACTGATGATGGTCGATCTGCTGCAGAACGACAAGGAGCTGCACGATCTGATCATGAACGGCATCCCTGCTGTTCATTACAATCCGGTCGGAGACGACAAGTACACGAACGCGGAAAAGAACGCGAATTACACCGGATTTTCCAACTGGGGCTTTAACTCGCCACTGAATCGGGACAACGATTCCTTCCCGGAAGAAGCAAACGCGTTGACCGATAAATGGGAAGGGGAGGTGTATCACTATCCACTGGAGACCTTCGTGTTCGATAACAGCAAGGTGAAGACGGAAGTCGCGAACGTTGGCAATGTGATGCTCCAATACGGCATTCCGCTGGAATATGGCTCAGTCAAGGATGTAGACAAGGGGCTGGCAACACTTCAAAAGCAGGTAAAGGCCGCCGGCATCGATAAAATCATCGCAGAGGTTCAACGTCAGATCGACGAATTCCTGGCCAAATCGGCTCAATAACACGGACAGAATCCGTTATTTGATTGATCTTCCCTCATTCTGGACTCAAACGACGGATATAACGGCTCCTGAGTCCGGATCATCCAGAAAAGCAGGCTTTTTCGCAAAATAGGGTCTTCTCAGTCCGTTTCACTCCACAGATGGGCCCCGTCACTCCTGCACCACCTGTATCACTTGAAGCTCCCAAGATATCCACATTTTTTACATTGTATAATTTCCTATACAACTAGAAAGCCCGTGCTGGACGCGGGCTTTTTGCCTTTGACTTTTTTCTAGGAGTTGATTCCCATGCGGGTTTCATGAATCCAATCACTTTCGATAAAATTTATTTTGCATATTCAGAATTAGCCCATTCTCTACACGGGTGCCCTTCATACGATGTATGGTCATGATATTCGACTATTGCATCGTCATTATTTACTCAAAGGGAGATGGGATTAGTGAGATCCAAAACAGAGCTTACCGGGCGGGTTATTTTTAAAGGAGACCCGGGCTATGATCTGGCACGTAAAAATTGGGATCCCCATACTGACAAATTCCCAAAGGTGTTTGTTTTTGCCCAAAGCACACGAGATGTGTCAAATGCCATCAAATGGGCCAACGACAATAATGTCCCCATCCGGCCGCGAAGCGGAAGACATTCTCTGGAAGTCAATCTGTCACAGGTCAACGGTGGAATTGTCATCGATGTAAGTGACATGAAGAAAGTTAAACTGGATAAAAAAAATGGAACGGTTATTGTTGAGACCGGCAACAGAATAGGAAGAATCGTGAACATGCTTGCCCGGCAGGGATTTATCGCTCCATTTGGTGACAGCCCTACTGTTGGAATTGGCGGAATCACACTCGGAGGGGGAATCGGACCGCTCCAACGGTCGATTGGTCTTGTCAGCGATAATCTGATCGAGCTCGAAATGGTTGACGCAAAGGGAAAAGTAATTCGCGCTAACAAAAATAGTAACGCCGATCTCTTCTGGGCTTCCCGCGGTGGTGGAGGTGGTAACTTTGGAGTATATACCCGGTACAAATTTAAAGTGCATCGCGCTCCAGCCAAGGCTACAGTATTTCGCATCACCTGGCCATGGAATCAATTCGAAAAGGTGTTCAAGGCATGGCAGCAATGGGCTCCTTCCGTCAATCCCAAATTGGGCAGCGAATTAACTATCGGTCCCAAAAAGGGAGGCAAAGTCACAATGGTGGGGCTGTTCCTGGGACCAAGAACGGAGGCTATCCGCCTTTTGAAACCCATTACGGGCGCCGGAACGCCCACGGGCCAAATCATCCGGTTGTTGCCATACACGCAAGCAGTGAACTTTTTATTACCTCCCGATCCGGTGCTTACTCAAAAGTTCAGCAACCAGTTCTCTTCCGGTTTTGCCAGACGGCCGTTCCCGGATCAGGCAATCAAGTCTATGCGTGAATTTTTAGAGAATGTAGAGGGGGAAGACGCGGGGTTCTTTTTCCTCAACTGGGGCGGAGCTGTAAGCCGCAAATCCCCTAAATCTACGGCATTCTTTTGGCGTAAGGCGAAATTTTATGTCGAGTGGAACAGCTCATGGATCAAGCAATCGGAAGCCGCTAAAAATATCGCTATAGTTCGCAATACACGCCGGAAGCTGCAGCCCTTTATCGTGGGTTCCTATATAAACGTTCCAGACCAAGGGATTAAAAATTCCGGACCGGCATACTATGGAACGAACTTTCCTAGATTACGGAGAGTAAAGGCTAAATATGACCCTGGAAATGTGTTTCAAAATCCTCAGAGTATTCCCCCGGCCCGTAGAGCATAAGATTCTAGAGGAAAAATGAAGGCTCCCAGCAAAACACACAGTGTCGACGGCTAAGAGTAATAAAACTGTGGGTTTTGTTTGGGAGCTCCTTTATTTCTAGACAAGTGTGTACATAATCGTCCTTAGAGAACGGAAGAATGTTGAATGAGAATCAGTTCTTCCAGACTCCTTTCTTTACATCCGGTGTAAGATTTATAGAATTATTTAATTGCCTGTTAAAAAATATTTGATTGGCAAAATGATGTCAGGTTCTATAGAATTCTCTTTAAAAATCTTGTTAAAATTTTCTGTAAATTTGTAAATAATCTGATGTACACGTTAAAACTTTAGTTAAAGGGAGTGTTAAGAAGTGTCAATTGCTATTTCGGGATCAGCCGCACCGGCAGCTGAATATGTACAAAGGATTTATAATCAGGTGATCACCCGTGATCCTCATGAACGTGAGTTCCATCAAGCCGTCAAAGAAATTCTGGATACACTCGTTCCCGTATTGGCCAGGCATTCCCGTTACATGGAGCATGGTATTCTTGAGCGCCTTGTTGAGCCGGAGCGCAGCATAACCTTCCGCGTGCCATGGGTGGATGATTCCGGCAGCATTCAGGTCAACCGGGGCTTTCGCATTCAGTTCAACAGCGCCATTGGTCCATACAAAGGGGGCATCCGTTTCCATCCTTCGGTGTATTCCGGGATCATTAAGTTTCTCGGTTTTGAGCAAATCTTCAAAAACGCACTTACAGGCCTGTCCATCGGCGGCGGCAAGGGGGGCTCGGATTTTGATCCCAAAGGAAAGTCGAATCAGGAGATCATGCGCTTTACCCAAAGCTTCATGACCGAGCTATACCGGCATATCGGACCGGATACCGACGTTCCTGCTGGCGACATCGGAGTCGGCGCACGTGAGATCGGTTATATGTTTGGACAATACAAACGTATACGCGGAGGGCATGAATCGGGTGTGCTTACCGGAAAAGGACTCCAATACGGCGGAAGTTTGGGACGGAAAGAAGCTACAGGCTACGGCTGCGTATACTTTGTCCAGGAGATGCTTGCAGCAAAAGGTCTCAGATTCCGGGACAGCCGGGTTGTCGTATCCGGTTCAGGCAACGTTTCCATATATGCCATCGAGAAAGCACAGCAAATGGGAGCACGAGTTGTGGCCTGCAGCGATTCTAACGGATATGTTCATGATCCGCTGGGCATTAATCTGGAAACGGTAAAAAGACTGAAAGAAACACAGCGGCTGCGGATCAGCGAATATGTCAAAGAGCACCCTCATGCGGAGTATTTTGAAGGCTGCGCCGGTATTTGGAACCTGTCCTGCGATATCGCGCTTCCTTGCGCGACTCAGAACGAGCTGGACGAAGACTCTGCCCGGAAACTGATACATAACGGAGTCAAGGCGATCGGTGAAGGAGCGAACATGCCATCTACACTCCAAGCCATCCAGCTGTTCCTCGACAATGAAGTGTTGTTCGCACCGGCCAAAGCGGCTAATGCCGGGGGTGTGGCCGTCTCAGCGCTGGAGATGAGCCAAAACAGCATGCGCATCGCCTGGACGTTTGAAGAGGTGGATGACAAGCTGCGGCAAATCATGAAAAATATATACCGCAGCGCAGTAGAGGCAGCGGAAGAATATGAGGTCCCCGGCAACCTGCTGGCCGGTGCGAATATTGCCGGCTTCCTCAGAGTCGCCGATGCGATGCTGGCTCAGGGAATCGTCTAATTCCTGCCGGGTACACAGCCTTTAACAAAATTATGACCCGCAGAGAAGTACTTCTATTTACTCGAAGTGGCTCTCCTGCGGGTCATTGGTGTTCGTCTGACTTTCAAAGGCTGGCAGTGCCTGCTTCCTGTAAAAGCTTATAACAGCCCGCGGCGCAGCTCTTCCGCAGATTTGGGCGATAAATACCCGAGCGGAATATCGAATACCGTCTTGGCTCCCCGCATGCCTTCCTGGCTTAAACGGCAGGCCGCTCTAGCATACGCAACCAGGACGCTGGCCGTAAACTCAGGGTTGCTCTCCAGCTTCAGACCGAATTCAGCAATTTGCTTGCTTCCACTGCCGGATGCACCGCTGCGAATCACAAACCCGCCATGCGGCATACCGGAATGCTCCGCTTCAAGCTGTTCTTGGGTGATGAAGGTAACCGTCGTATCGTAGTCAGCGAAGTAATTCGGCATGGTCACAATGGCTTCCCGGATTTGCTCGCGGTCGGCGCCTTCCTGAGCTACAACAAAACATTCTCTGCGGTGTTTCTGCCGGGTGTCCAGCTCCGGTGTTTCTCCGGCCCGGATACCATCAATTACTGCTTGTACTGGTACGGTGTATTGAACGCCTGCTTGAACGCCCGGGACGCGGCGAATCGCATCGGAGTGGCCTTGGCTGACTCCAGGCCCCCAAAATGTATATTCCTGTCCTTCAGGCAGCACAGCTTCCATCAGAAGCCGGTTCATGGAGAAGAGACCAGGATCCCAGCCTGTTGAGATTACACTTAACGTCCTTCCTTCAAGAGCAGCCTGATTGACAGCCTGGAAAAATTCCGGAATTTTGGCATGCGTATCGAAGCTGTCAACCGTATTGAACATTCTTGCAAGCTGTGGAGTCTGTTCCGGCAGGTCGGTTGCTGATCCGCCGCACAGAATCATAACGTCAATCCGGCCTATGTATTGCTCTGCCGCAGAAATATGTTCAAAGTGTACTCCAGGGACCGTTCCAAGCTGCTGCGGGTCTCTGCGTGTAAATATCGCCACAAGCTCCATGTCCGGATTTTGTGCTATCGCCTTATGCACTCCTTTGCCCAGATTGCCATAACCTGAGATGCCTATCTTTAATGTTGTGTCCATAATAATCCTCCTTCGCTGGAGCCAGTCTCCAGAATATAGTAAGCCTCTTTCTAAATTATAAGTATATAGACATTACACGAAATGTAAACAATGGGGGGGCTGGAGTCCGGCTTTATCTGTGCTGGGAAAGCAAATATTTGAAAAATTATGCTTTGCGAAAGTTAGATATTAGTGTACTATTTAACACCGACAGGGTAAGTAGCGGAGATTGATCAACCTTATAAGATGTGATGTGGTTTGATCTTAATTAAGAATTGGAGTGTGAGTACACTGAGGCGACGGATAGTTAAAACTGTAATTCGACTGCTGGCAGCTCTTATAACGCTAGCCTGTATAGGAGCAGTGTATCAGTGGCACGGAGCTGCTCAGGACAGGAAAACCTATCAGCCAATTGGAAAGCTCTTTGACGTGAAAAGCAGCAAGATGCACCTGTATACGGATGGAGAAGGGGATACGACTGTTGTTTTTGCATCCGGCTGGGGAACGGCAAATCCTTATGCGGACTTTTATCCTTTGTACGCGGGATTGAGGCAGCATGTGAAAATTGCCGTTTATGACCGGTTTGGTTACGGTTACAGTGACGTGACAAACAGAAAACGGGATATAGATTCGATAACCAGTGAAATCCACGAATTGCTCCGGGTTTCTGGGCAGAAGCCACCGTATGTTTTTGCCGGGCATTCACTAGGTGCACTCGAAACGATCCGGTATGCGCAGCGGTATCCGGGTGAAGTGAAAGGCATTCTGCTGATTGAAGGGGGGGGTCCGGAGTATTATGAAACCAGCCCGGAGCTTACGCTAGTGTCAAGAATGTACAAGGGGCTCCGGGTAACGGGGATGCTGCGGGCATTGTACCATGTGAATGCATTTGAGGCATGGGCGGCTAATGAAAGCAATGGGGAGAAGCTGCTGCCGGAGAAGCTGAAAGCATTGAACCGCAAAGCGCAACTGCTGCTCGCCGGCAACCGGAACATGACGGATGAAATACACCAGAGTCAAGAGAATGCCCGCTTGGTGCTTTCGGGAGGGAAGCCGCTGTCAATCCCTGTGACTGTCCTGACTGCCGGCTATTTCGGCAAGCTGGACGATGATCAATCATGGAAGGATAGTCAAGCGGCGCTTCCTTCTTGGTCAACTGCAGGGAAGCAGATCATTGTACGGGACAGCTCCCATTACATCCACAGTTACCAGCCTGAATTGGTTGTGGAAGAGCTGCTGCAATTAAGCAGAGGCCAATAAGGGGGCACGAAGAGCCGCCCGCGCGTTTGCAAACGATTCATCATTAAGCTGATGTATCTAAACATTCCATGCACATAAAGTTACTTTTTCAAAAAACGCATTAAATAGTCCACAGTCGGTAACCCGTACTCTTCCTCACCAACCTCCTCCATAATAAGACAATTGATGATGTAGAAGTGCCAGGCTAACAGCTTCCGCGGATCTCCCGGGGAGAATTCTCCAGCTTGCTGCCCTTGAACAAAGATTGGAATCAGCCTGTCGAGTACGACATTCACTGAATGCTGTTCAAGAATCCGTGCGGCCTCTTCTGGAATATCACCCGACTTACGGGCTCTTAGAATGAACATAAAAGCATATTTGCTGCTCTCGTCCAGCATGCCTCCGGTTAAGGCTTTGATTTGTTCAAACGGAGTTCCGGACAAGTATTGGAGGTTCTCGGTTTCCTTCTTCGCTTCTTCGGTTAACTCCTGAACGAGTATGGTGAACAGCTCGTCTTTGGACTTGAAATATCGGAAAATAAGACCCTCGCTGATACCGGCTTCCGCAGCGATCATGCTCGTTTTCGTTCCCGAGTATCCGTGCCGGGCAAAGAGCTTAAGCGCAGCTTGCTTAATCTGTTCTCTGCGTTCGTCGCGAATCTTATTCAGTTGGTCTTTAGTTAAGGGGGACAATGATCCTAAACCTCCAAACTTATTAAGGAATTATCCTCATAGTACCACGAAATCTCCAGATTTATTATCCCCTCTGTAATCACTGCTGCGGTGCCAGAGGACGTACCCGCTTAATAAGTTCCTCCAGGAATTGCTCTGGCCGGGCAAAACAAGCAAGATGGCCGGCATTGCGGATCAGTACATATTCTTTGCTGGGCGCTTCAATCTTGTCGAAGTATGCTTTTGCCGTTACGGCCGGCGTTATAATATCTTTTTCGCCATGCATAATGAAGAAGGGCAAATCAAAGCACAATCCAACCTTGTTGAAGTCAAAAGTAATTAACTCGTCAAACAAGTGATCCAGGGAGAAATTCATTCCTTTGAAAAAATCGATCAGATCGCTGAACTTGTGTTCAGGGGACGAGAGCATAGACGGCAATATGAGGTCCATAATCATATTTGGCACATCGTTGATCACTTTAACGA
>RCUU01000928.1_pt1 | contig 14992 bp, 13 predicted proteins | sample 2166211 | NCBI WGS metagenome assembly RCUU01 (sample SAMN09932620, study PRJNA488358) | compost metagenome | feature: garden; material: soil; isolation source: compost soil in phenylacetic acid-enriched culture | place: Germany: Experimental Botanical Garden Goettingen | collected 2016-01-27
TCCGGGAAGCAGTCCTGCGGTAGAGGCACTGCGGCGCGCAACCGGATATATGCAGGAGCATTTCACCGAAACTCTGCAGATGTCCAACATTGCCCATGTCGTTGGCTACTCGGTGCAGCATTTCATGCGGATTTTTCGGGAAGCCTACGGCATTACACCGCACGCTTATTTACAAGGGCTGCGACTGAACCAGGCGGTGAAGTGGCTGGAAGAGCATCAGGATGTGCTGATCAAAGAAATTGCCGGCCGCCTGGGGCTGGAGCCGAATTATTTCATCCGCGCCTTCAAGAAGGCCTACGGGACAGCACCGGGAATGTACCGGGAGAAATTATGGCGCAAGGTTCAGCCCTAAGACGCAAAAAGCCCAAGCGGCGCTGCAATGAGCCGCTTGGACTTGGGGCAAGGTATTTAGTGCTGAGCCGTTCTCACAGCTTCTCGCTAACTTCTCCGTTCGCCGCGATCCGGGCATTGAACGAGAGCTGGTTCATCCGCTTAATGGTGTCTTTATTATAGGCCTCGCCCATAAAGTTGGGCTGGCCGCCGATAATTTTGACCGGCGTAATCCGGCCTTTTACACTATTATTGCTGATCTCAAAGTTAACCACCATGGAATGAAGAGTCTTGTCGCCGCCGCGTGTGGAACGGTTGAACACAAAATTGCCCAGTGAGTAATAGATCGGCTTATGCTTGTAATACTCAATTCCCATCAGGCAGTGGCTGTGGGCGCCGATAATGATATCTGCACCGCTGTCGATCATCTGCTTCGCCAGCTTGCGGGCGTAAGTCTCAGGATAATCCTTGAATTCGTTGTTCCAGTGGATGTACACGATAGTGTAGTCATTCTCTTTGGCACTTTTCTTGATGGCACTCAGCATCGGCTCAGGCGTATAAGCCGAAGCTGCACCCGGACTGTTTTTCCCTGCATACCAGGACGGGCTGGAGAGCACGCGGCTTACCCCCAGTATGGCGATTTTTTTGCCTTTTACCGTCTGGGTGTAGGGTTTGAAGGCTTCATTAACATTCTTCCCCGCCCCGGTATGGCCGATCTTGTATTTATCCAGATGAACCAGCGTATCCAGCATGGCCTCCTGTCCAAAATCAAGAATATGATTATTGGCCACGGTCACGCCATCAATTCCCGCATAATTTAATCCCGCCAGTGCCGTTGGTTTAGAACGGAAGGCAAAGGTCTTCTCTGCCGCCTTCCCTCTGACCGACACCGGGGTTTCAAGGTTGGCAAAGGCAATATCCGCTTTTTTCAGAACAGGCCCCACCTTGGCAAAAGGAAAATTGACACCGTACTTGGCGATCTGATCGCCGACAAAGCCATCCAGCAAAATATCTCCGGCAAAAGCCAGGTTAATCTTCTCCTGTGCGGAAGCTCCTTGACTGAAAGCCGCCTGCCCGGGAATCAACAACAGCAAGATCAATGTTATGACTGCAAATCTGCGCAAAATCTATGGACCCCTCTCTCTTAATCTGCCAATTATTCTACTATAATAGAGGGAAAAATCCAAATTAGGGATTGGAATCCTGCTAGATTCGCGCCTTTTTAAGCACTGCCCGGAAACAGTTGAGCCCGCCCCGCTGCTCCGTACGGACAGCATCCGCCGGAAGCTTGAAATCCGTCTCGCCCCAATATTCAAATCCGGCCTGCAGCAGCACTTCATTCATCCGCAGCAGATTTACGGTGGGGTAATCAAAGGTCAGTACAAGCAGTCCCTCTCCATTCAGTGTGCGGTGAAATTCCCTTACGGCTCGTACAGAATCCTCCAGTGACAAATGCTCCAGGACCGAGATGCAGAATATAGTATCGAAGCTTTCGTTCTCATAAGGCAGTGCGGTCAGATTGGCCTGCGCCAGATGGAGGCGGGTGGTCCGTCTGGCCTCCACCAGCCGTGCTGCTTCCTCGCCGATGTCGTCGGCAATGTCCTGCATAATGGCATCCCGTGACAGGATCCGCGCATCAATGTCACAGGCATGCACCTCCGCGCTGTAGCCGGCCAGGTAGAACTTGAGCGGATGGGAGATCCCGCAGGCGGCATCCAGCACCACATCATGGGGTGATACGAAATTTGTGCACCATTCGTATTCATAAGGCCGGCTCCACCAGGATTCCGGCAAATCATAAATCAGCTTGTTGCGGCGGGCATCGGCATTCACAAAAAAACGGGAAACATACGGATGTGTTGGCATGGCCAGGACTCCTTTTAAAGGAAATTCGGTAGTGAGAGTATATTCAGGAATCCCTGTTTCATGCCATAACCTTACACCGGTCTGCCCGCCAAGCAGCATTTTGCTAATAAACAAGGCTGCCCCGTCCTCTGCAGGATGGAACAGCCTTGTTGCTGACTCTATTCAATAACGCAGGTTTTACACGTAAAAGGAGAGCGGCTTCGGCGGAACGCCATGCTTCTCAATCAGCTTATCCAGCATAACTCCCCATTCAGCATCTACGGAGCACAGCTCCGGGTGCTGCTCGAACCAGGCCACCGACTGCTTGACGCCTTCCGCAAAAGGAACGGCTGCCGAAAAATCCGGCACCAGCCGCTTAATTTTGCTGTTGTCGAATACACTGCTCACCGCCTGGTCTCCGATCAGTCCATCCGCCGTCCCCGGCGGAGCAAAGGCAGTGATGAAATCGGTCGAGATATGCACAACCTGCGGGTCATGCCCCGCAGCCTGTCCAATGGCCGCATAAATCTGATTCCAGTTCAACGATTCATCGGACGTAATATGAACCGCTTCTCCAATGGTCCCGGGATGCCCCAGCAGACCAACGAATCCTTTGGCGAAATCCGTGTTGTGAGTCAGTGTCCACAGCGATGTTCCATCCCCGTGAATCACAATCGGCAGCCCTTTGCGGATGCGGTCAACAAGCGACCACGGATGTGCCCAGCTCGTTAATGCTGCCGGTATCGCCGTTACCCCATAAGTATGGGAGGGACGGACAATGGCAGCTGGAAAACCGCTGTTCCGGTGCGCTTCCAGCAGCAGCTGCTCGCAAGCGATTTTGTCACGCGAATACTGCCAATAAGGATTCACAAGCGGCGTCTCTTCGGTAATCAGATAATTCTGCTGCGGCTTCTGATAGGCGGATGCAGAGCTGATGAAGATGTACTGCTTCGTCTTGCCCGCAAACAGATCTATATCATTCTTCACATGCTCCGGGGTAAAAGCAATCCAGTCCACTACGGTGTCGAACTCGTAGTCTCCCAGCGCCTCAGCCGCTTCTGCCGGATTGCGGATATCGCCGCGAATCACCTTCGCGCCCTCCGGCACAAAATCGTCCCGCTGGCCGCGGTTGAACAGATACAGCTCTATGCCGCGCTCCACAGCCAGCCTGGAGACAGCCTCGCTGATCAGTCCTGTTCCGCCAATAAATAATACCTTCATCCGTACCCTCCTCCTGCCTAGCCGATTATGGCTTCAATGGCTGTCAGAACCTCTGCGGAAAGCTCAATGCCGGAAGCCTGAACGTTCTCTTCCACCTGCTGCGGGCGGCTTGCGCCGACAAGAGCGCTGGCTACATTCGGCTGACGCAGAATCCAGGCCAGGGCCAGATTACCCACAGAGATATTAAGGTCAGCTGCGATCGCGCTCAGCTCGTTGACCTTAGCGATCTTCTCCTCAGTAATCCCCTTGCGCATCCAGTCCAGCTTCGCTGCGCGGCTGTCTTCGGGAATATCCGAGACCGAGCTGTATTTCCCGGTCAGCAGACCTTGCGCCAGCGGCGAGAACACGACCTGCCCGATGCCTTTGCGCTGACCCAGCGGAATAATCTCTTTTTCGATATAACGTTCGAACATATTGTAGATCGGCTGATTGACCACAATGTGATCCAGCAGATACCGGTCGGCCACCGCCAGCGCTTCCGCCATTTGCGCCGCCGTCCATTCGCTCACGCCGACATACAGAACCTTGCCCTGACGGACCAGATCATCCAGCGCCCGCAGCGTTTCCTCAATCGGTGTCTCCGGATCATAGCGGTGGCAATACAGGATATCCACATAATCTTCTCCAAGCCGTTTCAGGCTGGCATGGCATTGTTCCGTAATATGTTTGCGCGAGAGCCCGCGGTCATTAGGCCCGTCTCCCATTACGCCGTACACTTTGGTAGCCAGCACGTAAGATTCACGGGGATAGCCGCGCAGGGTTTCCCCCAGCACCTTCTCGGCTGCGCCTTTTTCGTAGACATTGGCTGTGTCAAAAAAATTAACACCTAATCCGTAAGCGGTTTCAATGGCTTTGACAGCATTGTCCCGCTCCACATATCCTCCATAAGTCAGCCAGCTGCCCAAGCTGATCTCGCTCACCTTAAGTCCGGTTCCACCCAGTCTGCGGTATTTCATCTTGTATTTGCTCCTCTCCATCTCCGGCTCTGGCGCCGGTTGCTATCGTTTCATATTCATTCTAGAATAGTTTGTATATAATAGAAAGAAGTGAAAAATAGTTTATTATATGATTCCTTGTATAGCTGCTATACCCGAGTATAGTACCCACAGAAAAGGAGGACATTCCTTGAAATCAGTTGAATCTTCCAGCAATTATATCCCCAAAATTCCCGACTTTATCGAATGTAATATAGAAAAAACACTGGAGGTGCTGGGCGGCAAGTGGGCCTTCCTCGTTCTGCGCGAGCTGTTCAACGGCACCAAACGGTTTGGTGAGCTGCAGCGCAGCATTACCGGGGTCAGCCCCCGCGCACTCACCAGTACGCTGCGTCATCTGGAGGAGCATGGTGTGCTGGAACGTCAGGTTTTTCCGACTGTCCCCGTGACCGTTGAATATACGCTGACGCCCAAGGGCGAGGATCTGCATCAGATTCTCAAGGAAATGAAGCTGTGGTCAGCAAAATGGACCTGAATGCACACGTTCAGGCCGTAATCAAACAGCGCGCCGATCGAATTCCAGCGCGCTGTTTCGTCTGTCCGCTTGCTACAGCTGTTTGACCATAAGCACGTGGGGGATGCCATCCTCCATAAAGATCGGTGAACTCGTCTCATACCCCAGCCTCTGATAAAAGCCCTCCGCCTGCTTCTGTCCATGCAGCTTGGCTTGCCGGTGCCCCCGGTTAACCGCCATGTTTTCCAGTGTTCCGATAATAACAGACCCCAGTCCGCTTTTGCGGTAAGGGGAGAGCAGACAGATCCGCTCAAGCTTAGCCCAGCCGTCCACACTCCTGAGTCTGGCCGTTCCCACAGGAAGCTCTTCCTGATAGATCAATATATGCTCCGCCTGCTGCTCATGATCATCAAATTCATCTGCCAGCGCCACGCCCTGCTCCTCCACGAACACTTCCCGTCTGATCCTGAAAGCTTCCTGCAGCTGTTCTTCGGTGGTAACCCGCTCTACCCGCATCTGTCATCTCTCCTTCTTTATGTCTGCTTAATGCCTGCCCAGAATATCTCCCCGATATCCTTCAGGCGCCTCCCGAATTCTTCCCGGCTATAAAAAAATATAATTAAATATTGTAAGTTAGTGACTTTAGTACTAGAATAAAGCTTGCAAAAGTTTATATACCTTAATCTTTAAATATGAATTCTTCTTTTTTTGTCGATTTTAGTCAGGTAAAGTGCTGATTTCGGCTAATCATTGATTCATTTATAACGGCAAACTATCTGAAAAGATAGGACGCAAAGCAATGGGCCTAAAGATGTGAACATCCGCATCCACGGCTGCCAGGCTGCCAAGAAGACGCTGCACTGCACGGGTATCCATAGGGATGCCGTATCTGCCAGCCAGGATACTCTTATGTCCAAATGCCCATTGATTATATAAAAAGGAGCCAACTGCAATGCCACAGCGCATTACCGAGAACGTATTGAATGAGACTAGTGATCGCACACAGGATCTCAACGGCATTATTATTGTTCAGGACAACCAATTCTATATAACCTCCCCTTTGCCCGGCGGCGAACCGGCCGTTCTCTCAGCGATCCCGCCGGTCATGCTGAAGGTCAACAATCAGCCCGTAACGGGTCCCGTTCCCGTGAAGGCCAGTGACCGGGTAGCCTGGTCCATCCAGGAACCGCCTCCCTATCAGATCACCGTTTCCGGGGACAAGCTCCAAGCCTTTTTCACCCTGAACCGTGTAGAGCAGTATGTCTGGAACCTGGTAGACTCTCCTGCATCCAGCCATCTCGCGGTAAGAGCTGAAATGGACCGTTCCACCCTCCTGTCAACGCTCAGCATCGAACAGATCATTGCCGATTTCGAGAAAAAATCGGTTAAGCAAAACCTGAATATTCCCGCCATTTATGCGGAATTGAACCATCCGACCTATCAGCCGGTTTGTGTGGCGGAAGGCAAGCCGCCTGCTGCAGGCGAAGATGCGAAGCTCGATTTATTATTTACCGGACATACTGAGAGTCCTTTCAATGAACCAGAGGGGGATGCGGATTCCCCCAGCTACCTGCGGATTCCTTCCGCAAAGAGAGGCGATGTCATTGCCCGCAAGCATCTGCCGCGTGAAGGTGTGCCCGGGTACGATGTATACGGCAGTATTCTGCCCGCCGCACCCTCCCGGGACATCGAAGTTGTGGCCAAAGAAGACGACACCCTGCTGCTGCCAAGCTATGAAATAACGGCACTCAAAGAAGGGCGGCCCCGTATTACCGGCACAAACATCAAATATTTCGATATCTCAACCGCTTATGTGGTTCCGGGCAGTGTGAACAGCCAAACAGGCAATATCGTATTCCCGGGCGATGTCATTGTGCACCAGGACGTTGAGGATAATACAACAATCGAGTCTTTGGGAAATGTCTATGTATACGGCAATGTCTATAACTCTGCGATTGCAGCAACCGGGAGCATTCTCGTCGGGGGCAAAGTGAGCAACAGCCAGCTGTATTCGGGTTCCTTTGGCGTCATATACAACCGTCTCTACCATCTCTCCCAGAAGCTGACCGAAGAAATCAGCCTATTGCGGGAGGCCTCCAGCCTGTTGGCCCAGGAAGTTCAATCTCGGCAGCGGACAGCAAAATTCGGGCAAGTCATTCTGCTGCTCATGGAGAGTAAATATAAGAAAATTCCCGTACTGATCCGTGATCTGCAGTCCGAAATAGCCAACATCAAGCATACATATCATCAGGATACCGAACAAATGAAACGGATGCTGGACATTTTTTTACGGCCAGCTCAGTTTATTGATTTTTTTAATGATGCCGTGCTGGTCTCATTTTTGAAAATGCTGAAGGATTTGTCTACCGGGGTAGCCGAAATGGAGGAAACCAATGTCCGCGTTGACATCCCGCAATGCCAGAACAGCATCATCAAGTCTAGCGGCAGCATTTGCATTCATAAGGAAGGGACGCTTCAAAGCGATCTGCTCTCCTCGGAAGACATCACCTTCCTGATGCCGGATGCGCACTGCCGGGAATCGCAGCTGGAAGCAGCCGGAACTGTCACCGCACAGACAGTAGGAAGTGAAGCAGGCGCAGGTTCCACACTCACAGCAGGCCGTAATATCATTGTCGGCAAAATGTATGCAGGCACAGTAACCGTAGGCAGCTATTCCGAAGAGATCATCGAGCCTGTCAAGGATATGATCTTCCCCCCGCAGAATCTGCAGCCTAATAAAACCATGACTCAAACAGACTGTTGACCGGCTCATAAACTATCATCACCAGGTACAGCGGGCTGGGAACTTTGATTTTATTCAAGGAGCAGTAGACCGCAGTAATGCCCAGGGTCCAGAATAGGAGCCAGACCAGACGGTCGCGGCGTTTGTTTTTCCGCTTCAGCAAAGGCAAATCGATGGCTGCGCAGACCGCCGCAAGCACCAGAAAAAAAACAAACATCATGTGGCTCACTCCTTCATATCACCAATAAAAGATTTATCTGTAACGCCGATCCGGGTGATCGTGACACTGGCACTGTAATGAATGGGCAGCGACTTCAGGTAATTGTCTCCCTTCATCCGCTTCAGCCTGGCCCAGGCCCCAGGATTGGCACGGTAGATCATCTGTCCAAAGCCCATGATATCCACATTGTAATCCTCGTTAATCTGCTCAACTGCCGATTTCATCAGGAAGATAATCCGCTCTTCCGATTTCTTCTCCAGCTCGGTGATCACCTTCTCCGACCCCAGATTATCTTTGCTCTCTACCTCTTGCACATTGCTCTCCGCCTGTACATGAATGTAAATATGCGGCTCGCCGCCGATTATCTTAACTTTACGTTTAGTGGATGTATGCAGCGCTTCAATAACAATGGGCCGGCCATCGTCTCCTATTACAGGTCCCGAGGCATTGACAACGTTGTCGGAGATATAATTGTAGCCGACCACCTCATTATGGTTTAACCACCCGATCATCTTGTCCTTCTTGAATACAGCTACACTGCGGTAACGCAATGTGGCTCTGGGGGTACTCTCATCAAGATTGCTCTTCTTGTCACCCTCTTTAGCATTGCCAGTCACCTCAACTCCGGTCAGTACCGGATTTATTCCTTCATAGATCAGATTTTCAATAAATTTGTTCAGAGGAACAGCGACTGTCCTGGCGGATTGCTTATGGGATTTGTCCATGGCGTTAAACAATTTATTCGCCGGCAATTTATCCATCGGGGTAAGGATCTTCAGGACCTCTTCTGCGGTGGCGTCTTTCGCGATCATGACATAGTAATCATTTCGCGGCTCCCGGCTCCGCATCAGCACATCAAGAGTCTCGGCGATACCGGCCCGGGCGAGTTCCTCTCCGATCACCAGCACGCGGATATGCCCTTTGTAGCCTGATCTCGAACTGAGAAGACTGTACTGCCGGTCAGCTTCATAAATTGTTGGTACTGTGAAGGCGGATACAACCACTGGTACCGCCCCCCCTCCCGTTCCTCCAACCGTTTGTGAGGAAATCGCGGAAGGAATAACCACCTGCATCGTAACCCTGTAACCGGATTCCGCCTTATCCAGCCCCATTCCCAGCACAAAAGCCATCTCATTTAATTCCCTTCTTTCCCAGCAGCCGCTGAGCAGTAAGGGTGCGAGAAGGGCAAGCAGCAGCATAGAAAGGGTTCTACTTTTTTTAGAGCTCATAAACAGTCCTCACTTGGTTGTGTCTTGACGGTTAGGGTTTTGAATTTTACTGTTTGCCGGTCTGGACTTTAAGCGCGGCCAGGGGAAGCGGAAGATGGAATCCTTCAGATCTTTGGAATGGTATGGACCGATTGGACTCATATACGGCATCCCGAAAGAACGCAGGCTTGCCAAATGCAGCACGATGATAAAGACACCGAACAAAATGCCATACAATCCGATAAAGCCAGCCAGGACGATTAGACCAAAACGAATGATTCTTGCGGCAATGGCCATTCCCGTTTCAGGGATCACAAAGCTGGAAATGGCCGTAATGGAGACGATAATGACCATCGCCGATGAGATAAAACCCGCTGAAACCGCCGCCTGGCCAATGACAAGCGTACCGACGATGGAGATGGCCTGCCCTATATTCTTCGGTATTCTTACACCCGCTTCCCGTAAAATCTCATACGTCAATTCCATTAGCAGTACCTCCACGAAAGCCGGAAAAGGAACGCTCTCCCTCTGTGCAGCAAGGCTGATGACGAGAGTGGTAGGGATCATCTCCTGATGATAAGTAGTGACCGCTACATAAAAAGAGGGGGCAAGCATGGTAATGAAAAAGGATAAAAAACGGATAAAACGCAGCAAGGTACCAATATCAGCCCGCTGATAGTAATCTTCTGAAGATTGAAAAAAGGAAACAAAAAAAGTGGGCACCAGCAGGACAAACGGCGTACCGTCAACAAGAATCGCCACTTTCCCCTCTAGAATTCCTGCCGCGATGGTGTCCGGCCGGTCGCTGTTATAAATGGTCGGAAAAGGTGTAGCCGTCGTATCCTGAATAAACTCCTCGATATATCCGCTCTCCAGGATGCTGTCTGTATCAATTTTGTCCAGCCGGCGTTTTACCTCCTGCACCAGTTCAGGGCTTGCAATATGGGTTAGATACATAATGGATACGCTGGTCTGGGTCACCCTGCCGATCTGGAAGGTCTCCAGCCATAGCTGGCTGTCTTTGATTTTTCTCCGGATCAGTGCCGTGTTCGTCCGTAAATTCTCCGTGAATCCCTCCATCGGGCCCCGTACAACCGTTTGCGAGCTTGGCTCGCTGACATTGCGGTCCTCCCACCCGGGCAGTCCAATCCGCAGAGCAGCCGGTGTTCCATCCACCATTACCATCACATTGCCGGACAACAGCTGGTGAACGAATGGTTCCAGGTCATGGGTGACGGACATATCTCCTGCCATTAGTATGCGTTTATGAAGAAGCTCAAACTTCTGCCCGGCATCCAAATCCCTCAACTGGTCCGGAGTACAGCCTTCCTGAAGCGAAAATAGGATGGAATTATGCAGCACTTGGGTATCTATAAGACCGTCGATATAAATCACGGCGATTTGCGTAAAAGGATCCGGCTGCAGTTCTTTGATGATCAGATCGGTGCTTTTCCCGAGAAGCTGAACCAACTGCGTCTGATTATCCTTAAGACAGGATGACAGTGTGCCAAAGTTCGTATCCTTCAAGTGCATCCTCCACTTTCCATAGACAAGGTGTAAATAGTATGATGCATAATTTGATATTTATGCCTGCCCATCCCAATCCCGAGCTATGGTGCATAATTGTGGAAGATCTTTGCATGCTAAGGAAAGGATAAAAAATGGCTGAAGGACTGCTTGCAGCCGATACGGAGGAATCTCATGAGTCTTGAAAGGGACCGAATCAGTTCGGCTCAAATGATCATATTAGGACTCTTCACACTAATTGGGGATATGGCGCTTGTATATCCTTCAGTAATGGCAGCCGGAGCCCACGAGGATGCGTGGATTGCCGGGCTCATTTCTATTGTGCTGGGGCTGGCAACCGTTAAATTAATGATGTCGGCAGCAAATATCAATCCAAATAAAACAATTATCGAGCTTTCAACACAAATCCTAGGGAAGTGGTTGGGCGGAGCTGTAACGGTGAGTTATTTATTCTTTTTCCTGATGGCCGCCTCCACTTATGTCAGAGAAATTGAAGATTTCATGTGCACACAAATTTACGAGGGGACACCCGGCGGGGTGATCCGCTTCATGGCCATTGTTCTGCTGGTGTACGGCTTGCGGCTGGGTCTTGAAAATCTGGGCCGGGCGGCACAGATATTTTTTCCTTTTTTTGCCCTTTTCCTGATTTCCCTCGTCCTGCTGTTTCCCAATATCGAAATGGATCGGATCCATCCTATTCTGAATACTCCCTTTCCTGATATGCTGCATACTATTATGTTCGGCGTATTTTATCCTTACGGGGAAATGTGCGTGTTCTTCATGGTCTATCCCTTTGCCCAAAAACACAGCAAAACGAGCCGCGATATATTCATCTCCCTTTTCATCGGAGCACTTGGCCTTAACCTGATTTTGTTTCTATCGCTGACGGTACTCGGGGCCTATTTTTCCGAGCATGAATTCTATCCGGCCTATATTCTTGCCCAAAGAATCAACATCGGCAATTTTCTGCAGCGGATTGAAGCACTGCTGGCCACCACCTGGATTATCAGCACTTACTTCAAAACAGCGCTATACTTCTACGCCTTTGTCCTAGGAACAGCCCAGTTGCTGAACCTGAAAAACTACAAGCATTTGATCTTTCCGGTGGCTTTTCTGATTTACGGCATGACTGATCTTCTGGCAAAAGATATTATCTTTTACGTTAAGGAAATCCCCGCCTATTGGGTAGATTGGGACTTCACCTATGCCGTGGTGTTCCCTTCCCTTCTGCTCATTGTTCATTATTTCAGAAAGCGCTCCAGCCCAAACAGGGAGCATGGGTAAACTAGAGACTTTTTGTAATAACTAGATATGGATTCACTTTGTCCGTTGAGCAGTTCATACATCCGCATCTATAATGAAAGTGTTTTTATAAAGCGAGGTGGGCAAAGTGGAAGACAATAAGAGGACCATTGCCGGCGGGAGGATTAACGGACCAAAGGCCCCCAGGGACCCGGTGGAAAAAAGAAGCGGCTTTTTCGTGCTGTTCGAAACAGCTATTGAGGCAACAGCCCGGGCCGACGGCAGGCCTTCACAGGAAATATATCTGGAGGGCAGCTATCTGACCGATAAGGCCAGATATATAGGCGGGGTTACGGATGAGCAGATGCTGGCTCTTCTCTCAAGCTGGGCTGGATTCCGTAAATTGGTTCACAGTATCGGGATCTCCGTGAAGACGGAACGGGAGCAGGCGGAGGTCTTTTTTCTGCTGCAGAACTGGGGCACAGCGGGCAAATATGAGACGGGCACCCGGCTGCTTGTTCCATGCCCCGGCGACGGAACGGAACTAATTCTCATACTGGAGGACATCGCATGGTCCGGGGATGATGAGGGTCCCGGCAAATTCGCCTTTGAATTCAGCCGTGAAGGCGAGCTGGCAACGGCAAGTATTATTTTCTATCTGCATGACGGCTACACTGTACCTGAACTTACGGCTGAGCCTCCGGTTACATTTGGTTCGAATGAATACCGGGACATGATCGGGAAATCTTTGATCCATTCCGGGAATAATACAAGATTGAAGACCGCCATTGCAAAGGCAGTACAAGGCGAAGACATCACGATCGCTTACATCGGAGGCTCCATCACCCAAGGCGCAGGCGCCAAGCCGATACATACCGGGTGCTATGCCTATCAATCGTATTTGAGATTCAAGGAGCTGTTCGGCAAGGACGGCGGCGAGAACATTCACTATGTGAAAGCCGGAGTAGGCGGTACGCCATCGGAGCTTGGGGTCATCCGTTATGATAGGGATATTCTCAGGGACGGCGCCGTAACGCCGGACATCGTAGTGGTGGAATTCGCAGTAAATGACGAGGGCGACGAAACGAAAGGCAACTGCTTCGAAAGCCTTATCCTGAAGATCCTCTCCGCTGAGAACCGGCCGGCCGTTATTCTGCTGTTCAGTGTTTTTGTGAATGACTGGAACCTGCAGGAACGGCTCTCTCCTGTGGGCTGGCACTATAATCTCCCCATGGTCAGCATCAAGGATGCGGTAACCGGGCAGTTCCGCCTGAGCAAGGCTGAGGGTAACATCATATCGAAACGGCAATTTTTCTACGATATCTATCATCCTGCCAATGACGGTCACCGGGTAATGGCGGACTGTCTCGCCTTCCTGTTCTCCGAAACCTCTCAATCTCTTATGGACGACGCAGATATCACACTGGATAAACCCCCGGTTCTTGGAAAAGATTATGCCGGCACCCGTTTGCTGGACCGCGGGAACCGCACAGGTGCTGTTGTTGAAGCGGTAGGCTTTACAGGAACGGATACGGAGCTGCAGATGGTCGAAATGGATATGAACCCTTTCGGGACTCCCGAATTTCCATATAATTGGATGCATACGGCATCATCCGGGCCGGACAGCTTCAAGCTCACGATAACCAGCAGAAACCTCATCCTTGTGTATAAGGATTCGGGCAGCCCCGGGTTCGGGAAAGCGGATGTCTATGTGGATGGCCAACTGAGGCTCACCGCTGATCCGCATGAGAACAACTGGACACACTGCAATCCGGTGATTCTCTACCAAAATGAATATAATCAGGAGCATGTAGTAGAAATCAGGATGGCGCCGGAAGATCAGGACAAATGCTTTACGATTCTTGGTTTCGGCTATAACGGTCATTGACAGGGAGCGTAGCTGTGGCCTGCAAAATGGACAGAAGTGTAGATATCATCACGAAACCTGAAGGTATGAATAACGTAGTAAAGGGTAATTAAAGAATAAGGCCGTGTTAAGCGGCTTATACAATAACCCTAAAGGAGGAAACATGATGCTAAAAAAACTTCTTGGTAAAGTACTGCACTCCGTCGAGCACTCCCAACATGGAGGGCGCAGCAGATATTCAAGCAGTCATAAAGGGAGGCCTGTATACGGCAGACATTCAAGCAGCAGCCGCGGTCACAAGAGCTACTCATCTTCAGACTCACGCCACGGAGGAAATGGACATAAATATTATAAAAATCGCTACGGCAGCTCAAGCTGATTCCTTGCTTGATCCTTCTGCACACATCTCAAGGCGCCTTTCATCCTTTGGCTGAAGGCGCCTTGAGATGTGCGGGTATCACCGCAGGCTCTCATGCAAAGCTTCGGCCTCACGGACAAAAGCAGAGGTATCTTGATAGGTTTCCTGCTCTCCAAGAAGCCTGGAAAGGAGATGCAGCATTCCCGGTGACAAATTCAGTTCTTCCCGCCAGCTCCGCTCTTCCCCTGCCGGTTCAGGCCGGTAACCGGAATACAGCATGAACAGCATTAATTGTCCTACATCATACAAATCCGAGGCGATAACCGGCGGCATCCGTTTCGGCAGCTCCTCCACCTTCGGCTTCCGCTTCTCAAGTCTGTCCTCTTCCTCTCCGATCCGCCTGGCCAGCCCGAAATCTATTAAGTACATTTCTTCCTCCTGAAGGATCACATTAGGAATCCGCAGATCCAGGTGAACATATCCGCGCGAATGGACATGGGCTACCAGTTCCATCAGTCTCAGGGTCGTGGCAACACACTCTCGCTCCCCGTAGACGATGTGCCCATCGAATATCAAATCTTCCAGCGTCTTTCCCTCAATATAATCAGTTACCAGCCAGTTGGAGCCCTTATACTCAAAATAATCCCGGCACGCAGGAATGTGGGGATGATTCATTGCCCGTAAAATATTACCCTCCTTGTCAAGCATAGCCCGGCCTACCGCTTTCTTGCTCGGTCTGGACTGTTTGACGGCCAGAAGAGCTCCATCCCTAGTATCGCAGCATAGGTAAGTAAGCCCGTAGCTCCCTTCCCCCAACAGAGATACTATCTTATACCGCTCACCGATCCGGGCCCCTTCCGGAAACGGGTAATCCCGCCAGGCCCGGACAAATCCGCGCCACCGTTCAAATACCATTCCTCTTTTCTTCCTCCGTTCTCTACAATTCAGACTGTTAATATAAAAAATTATATAACTAAATAAG
>RCUU01000932.1_pt1 | contig 14932 bp, 10 predicted proteins | sample 2166211 | NCBI WGS metagenome assembly RCUU01 (sample SAMN09932620, study PRJNA488358) | compost metagenome | feature: garden; material: soil; isolation source: compost soil in phenylacetic acid-enriched culture | place: Germany: Experimental Botanical Garden Goettingen | collected 2016-01-27
CTAAACTTCATCCTTGCGTGTGCTTTTCTTTAGTTGTTCCTGTCTTTGCGCTTCCGCATTGCGTTGATACGGGTTAATCGCATTAATACGTCCGGTCTCGTTAATTTTCATAACTTCCACCTTCCTTCTGGTATAAAAAAGCCGATAATCTTTACTAAGTTTATCGGCCATCTTTGAAACATTTTTTATAGCTGCAAGCGTTTTTTTGCAGATTTAATTATTCACGGAGCTTGTCGACGGCCCGGTATGCGCCTTCTCCAGGCTTTTTGGCAGGTTCGGTTGCCGCGCTTTCCTTAACCATATTTGAAATATCCTTCCGCAAACGGCTGCGGCAGCTGTCGCACATATGGCCATCCCGGATTAGGGTTCCGCAGACTTCACAAGGGTACATCATATTCGGCGCATTCGCTATAGAAATCCGGCCTTCACGAATAAAACGGGTGATTTCCTTAATCGGAATTTCCGTTGCATCGGACAGCTCCTGAATATTAGTGCCTCTGTTTTCACGCAAGTAATTCACGCAGATTTCATATTGATGCTCCAAATCCTTGATACAGGGCTGGCACAGCTCCATGATGTTTTTGACGTATAACCGGCCGCACCGTGGGCAATTGTCTAGATTCATTTCAGCAGCGGCTCCCTTCCATACATTATGTGCAGCGTTAAAGTTCTTATGCTCCTAGATTACATGATTGCTGAAGCTTCGTCTATGATTAGTATCGGCTAATAAGACGCTATGTTTATATCAGTTTTACAAAATAATGCTAAATACCTGCGGAAGATATGCAGATTTAAGAACGGGCCCAGGTCAGGCTGTAGATTTCGGCAGTCCAGCCAAGGCTGGAGGCCAATAATGTAATGGTTTCTGCACAGGCGCGAATCGTGCTTCCTGTCGTGTAAATATCATCAATGATGATGATCTGTACAGGCTGTGACTGCATCTTCTGCCTGGATGATTCAAGCCAATCGGCAAACTGTGATCTAATGACCGGGTCGGGATTGGCGGCAAAGGCATGCTTCATGTCAGCCAGCCGTTCGGACCGGCTTTTGAAGCTCTGTTTACCGGTATGGTGGGTGCGGACTAGGAGCGGAAGCTGGGGAATCCCTCTGCGCCGGGACAGGACATCCGCCAGCCGCTCCGCCTGATTGAATCCGCGTTCAGCAAGCCGGGAGTCGCTGACGGGAACCGGAACCAGCAGATCGGCTTGCCACAGGCTGGTGCGATTGCTTTTGAAAACGGGAATTAGTGGATGCTGTTGCTGCGAACTTCCCTCACGAGGCGTCCGCCCCCGCTCAGATTGGAGGATTGTATACGCCTGATCCAGCATCAGACCCAGTATGGGGGCCAGACGCTCGTTCCCGCGATATTTATACTGTCCCAGGACTTCACGCATCTCGCTTGTGTAGGCCACTGCACTGCGGTTGCATACAATCGGAACCGGATCGCTGCTGCGGCTGCAATCGGGACACCCTACATGGCGGCCGCATTTGGGGCAGCGCGGTTTACGAATCCAGGGGATGGAGGTTTGGCAGCTCTTGCAGACTCCCGGAAGCTCTGAGGAAGCTCCACTTTTTTTACCGCAGATGAGACAGTCCGAAGCGGACGGAGCCAGCAGGGACCGCGCTGCTCTGCTCCATGTTCCCCTCAACATCATAATCTCACTTCCTTGCGTATGTACCCCTGTCTGCGGGCAATCGTATTCATTGTTCGGATCTGCGCGGCTGCCCCCCGTTGTGACCTCGTCCATTGCGAAGAAAGAAACCAAACGCTTCCGGCTGGGTCTTCCTTGGAGCGTCCGGCTCTTCCGGCCATTTGCACCAGCGAAGCTTCGTCAAAGAGGCTGCTGTCCGCATCCAAAATAAAGACATCGCTGCGCGGGACGGTAACTCCCCTTTCAAGAATGGTGGTGGTAACGAGAAGCGAGATTGCCCGGCTGCGGAAAGCCGCAACCTTTTCCGCTCTTGCCGGGTCCTGGGAAGAGGTGCCGTCCATGGCAGCTCCGGGAAAGCTCTGGCGGAGAAGGCGCAGCAATCTTTCGATATGGGCTATCCGTGACACAAAAAGAAAAATCTGCGCCTCACGTGCGAAGGACCTGCGAAGTGCATTCAGCAGCTTCTTAGGCAGAGCCCCGCGCTTCAGCCAGGTCTGTACCGGAGGCACTTCCAGATGCCGGGGCACCGGCAGGGGATGCCCATGGAAGCGGACGGGTACCCTGGCATGCGGCAACTTGCCGGAGCGGGCCAAACGCTGCAGCTCTTCAGGCGGTGTAGCCGACAGGTAAATGAACGCCCCGCCCGGCTTGCAGGCATGCTCCGCCGCATAGGCCAGCATAGGATCGTTATGATAGGGATAGGCATCGAGCTCGTCGATGATAACGAGGTCAAAGCTCTGATGGAAGCGCAGCAGCTGATGGGTAGTGGCCAGTGTCAGCTGGCCAGGGGTCCAGCGGTCTGGGCTGCTGCCGTACAGCACGGCGAGGGGCTCCGCCGGGAAAGCCCGTGCGAGCCGCGGTGCAAGCTCCAGCACGACGTCGCGCCGCGGCGTCGCAACAAGCGCACGGCCCCCGGCGGCAAGCACCGCCTCCAGGAGCGGGAACGTGATCTCCGTTTTCCCCGCTCCCGTGACCGCCCAGAGCAGGAACCGCTCTGGGCTAAGGGCGGCGGAGCGCTGCCGCGGCTCCGCCAGGAACCCCAGCGCAGCGCCGGCGGCCCCCGCCTGCGCCGCGCTTAGCCCCCACCGGCGTGCCGCCACGGTGGGGGAAGCCCCGGCCGTGCACCGCACGGCCGGAGAAGCCGCGCTGCGCAGCAGCAGCGCGCAAGCCCGGCTGCGCCCGAGTGCGAGGCAGGCCTCGCAATAGGCGCAGCCCGCAAGGCCGCACGCGGCGCAGGCCGTGCGGCCGATGGCGGCGCTGCCGCAGCGCAGGCAGCGCACTCCCGCGCGGCGGGCGGCAGCGCCGCGCCAGGGCAGGCGCAGCTGCGGCAGGCGGAGCGCCGCAGCGCGCAGGAGGCCGGCGAACGCAGGGAGCCGGCCTGGGCCAGACAGGCGGCGCGCGGAGGCACCGCGCGCCGTGCAACTGGCCAAGCTGCGAAGCGCAGGAGACGCACCAACAGCGGCCTCCACCTTCAGCCACCCTTGCAACTGGCCAAGCTGGGCCGCGATACGCCACTGCCCGGCCATACCGGGAAGGCGTTCCGCAAGGAGCGCCTCCACTTCAGGCTCCAGCAACGAACGGCCCTCCAGCGCTTTCACCAATTGTTCTGCCGCTGCGCCAAGAGCATTGCGCCTTCTGTCTACTTCAGTAGCCATAACCGTACTGTATCTTTCTGCCTTAATGCCCATCTTCCCATTATGCAGAGCGATATCATCCACTTCTTTCAGCAACTCACAGACAGAAACTTCTTTATGCAGCCAGTCTTCGTCCCACTTGCCGCCGGCCTCCCGTTCCCCGGCAACCTCTGCCTTGAGAACCTCTGCCATATATGTTTTCCAGTCTTCTATCCGCCAATGTTGCCCTGCCCGGGATGAACCCCAGCTCTCTCTCAGCTTCACGGCCCAACCCAGGGGTAGCGCGGAAGAGAGAACCACCAATTTGTCCGCAGCCCTGTTATTCCAGCCCTCCCGTTCTTCTCCAATTCCGCTCCACCATAACCTGTCTACATCCATATCGAGTGAAACCCGTATCTCCCAGTCCTCATCAAGCCTCACCGCATATACTGCTGCCTGCACCTGCTCCACCTCCTAAAAGTTTTGCTGCACAAAAAAGCACACTCCCCCATATTTGGAGAGTGTGCTTCACCCATTTCTAGCATTGCTTGCATATGATATGATTATTCGCCTCGCTTTGCTCTGCATCCCTTGCTCCACGGCATTTGCAGAAAAGGCAGCGGCATAGTCTGCCCCGGCTCCCTTAAATCCACTATAATGCCAGGCTGAAGTCCAGGATCTGATTCCAAGATACCGATAGGAACAGCCGGGGCAAATTCGAGTGCAGAACCGTTTTGGGCAAGCCGTAAGGCTACATCCATCGTTGCATCACTTGACCCGTCGTCCATTAAAGTTGCTTGAAGCCTCTTTCCGCTCAGCAAGGCATGGAAGGTCAGCGCCCGGATATACCACTCCACGACATATTCATGATTACGGGTGATAAGAATGTAATGAAGCCGCTTGCCAGACTGGCTGCGCTGCCGGGATTTCTCCCGTTTATGCAGAAGATGAACCAGCAATACCGCAAAAACATAGATGGCCGCAATCCATATTAACTGGGCTACCATGGAGATACACCTCCTCTTATACCGACACTATATGCCGATGATAAAAGGTCGGTGACTGCCCAGGGCAGACTGGTTGCCTGCCCGCTTCACACAGACTCATACAATACTTTGACTGCAGCAGAGAGCTGCAATCATTATATGTAATGTTCTAAAGATGAGTACACTTTCTAGAGGGTTACCCACCCATATTTAATCGAATTAATTACAGCCTGCGTACGATCGTCAACCTCCATTTTTTGCAGGATGCTGCTAACATGGTTCTTAACGGTCTTTTCACTGATAAAAAGATATTCTCCAATCATCTTGTTGCTCTTGCCCTCAGCCATCAGCCGCAGCACTTCTGCCTCACGCCGGGTCAGCGGATTGTTGTCACCTGCAACAAATTTGACACCCGCTTCTTTAACAGCAGTTTCAGCAATAGCTCCAGTCTCATTGAGGTACGTCATACGGCGCAGCTGGTTAATCAGCTTGCCGGTAACCTTCGGATGAATGAAGGCATGTCCTTCACAGACAGAACGGATCGCATTAATCAGCGATTCCGCCTCCATATCCTTCAGCAGATAACCATTGGCACCCTTGCGCAGCGTTTCAAATACATAGCTCTCATCATCATGAATCGATAAAATAATCACTTTGACATCCGGGAACATTTCACGCAGCTTTTGCGTGGCTTCCACACCGTTTTCAATCGGCATATTGATGTCCATCAGTACGATATCCGGTTTGTTTTCATTGCAGAATTCAAGCACCTGGATACCGTCACCGCATTCCCCAATGACCTCAATATCTTCCTCCATATTCAAAATCCGCTTAAGTCCTTCACGAAACAACTGATGATCATCGGCCAAAAGAACTTTAATGGGCAACTTGCCAGAATTCTGGTTTTCCATCACATTACTCCCTTCCTTTTTCCACATTCGTCGGAATGTGAATTACGATTGTTGTGCCCTGATTTTCGGCGGACAGGATTTCCATTCTTCCTTCAAGCAGTTCCACGCGTTCCCGCATGCCGACCAGCCCAAAGCTTTCCCGGTTCGCCTGTTCACTGGTTTTTTTCACATTGAATCCTAACCCGTTATCCTTCACGACAATCTTGATCAGCTGTGCCTGATAGGTGATTTCCACCAATACGTAGCTTGGAAAAGCATGTTTGGCCGCATTCGACAACGCCTCCTGAACCAGACGGTACACCGCCGCCTCCATGGCTGATGACAGCCTGTGCTCCTTGCCCCTTGTTTCAAAAGAGGTACGGATCTTCGTCTTTTCCTCGTAATCATGCACGTATTTCCTAAGTGTCGGAATCAGTCCCAAATCGTCGAGCGCCATTGGACGAAGATTAAAGATCACCTTCCGCATTTCTTCCAGGCTGTATCTTACCTGCCCTTTCAAGTCTACTACTTCGTCCTGCACCAACCCAAATTCCTGCTTTACCAGCATTCTTTCTACAATTTCCGTCCTTAGGACTAGATTCGCCAGCATTTGAGCGGGACCGTCATGAATTTCCCGGGCAATTCTCTTCCGTTCCTCTTCCTGAGCCAGGATTATTTTTAGTCCGATCATCTGCCTGTTCTTCGCAGATTCGACAATTCTCGTCACTTGTCCTAGTTCTCCGGATAGATATTCCAGAACAACGCTCATTTGCGAACCAATAGATTCGGCACGCTCTACCGAGTTTTCGACACTGCGGACACGCATCTGCAGCTCATCACGTCTGCTCCGGAGATAGACCTCTCTCTCCCTCGTCATCATGAGTTCAAGCTGAAGTTCCGTTGCTTTCTCATAAGCAACCCGGATATCCTTCTCGGAGTAGCGGACAAAATCCCGGCTGACCTCCGTCAGCCGGATGCGGGAGCGGTGGTACTGAAGCTCAAGCTTGTCTACCTTTTGCAATGTTTCATCCGTTTCATCCATAACCCGCTGCAGTTCTTTGGTGAGTGCAACAAGCTCATCCCGTGCAACCTGCAATATTTCAAATATCTGATACTTGCTGCTCTCCATCACGTCGATGGTATTCTTAATGACGCGATCTATCGCATCGGCTTGAAATTCCACGGATGCTTGCCCCATTTCTATCGGATCGTATTAAAGGCTTTCCTTTAATATTACCATATCACGATTCGATAGTTACGGTCTTCGTTTTCTGTTCCCATTTTACGGTTAATCCCAGCTGTTCCGAGACCAATCTGAGCGGTACTAAAGTCCTGCCCTGTAGGATTAAAGGCGCTACTTCAGCAGTTTGACGTTTACCATTCAGTACAAACTCCTTTTTGTTTACCGTCAGGTCAAGCGCCTTCGCTCCACGCAGCACCATGATTTTTTTGGTATTCGGATCCCATGCTGCACTGCCGCCAAAAGCATCCAAGACCACTTTTATCGGCACATAGGTGCTTCCATCTTTGACAATCGGAGCCACATCGATAGCCTTCTTGGTCCCGTTGACCGTTATGGACTTGGAGCCGATGCTCATTGCAGCGGTTCCCTTTGGAAGCCCGGCTTCACTGGAGAGAGATGGCATTACGAATGATATATTGTCAAAAGCAACCGTTCCTGTCTTGGCCCGTTCATCCTGGCCTTCTTCCACATTGACCACATACAGACGTTTCATCGTTGCCGGGAACTTGATGCCGGAGCCTGACAAATCAATATTGAGGTTCTTCCAGCCGTTCCAGTCGATTACCTTGGCCAGATCGATATAGGATATTGTTCCGCTTCCGTCTACCACTTCAGCCCGGAGCCAGTTAAGGCTCATATCTCCCATCACATCAACCGACATGGATGTTGCCGCAGCAGGGATGTTTTTACCGCTGGTTCCATTCAATTGCGCGTAAGCATACATTTTCCCGCTGCCGGCAGTCATATCGTAGCTGAGCGACAACACTTTGGAGCCTGCTTTTTCTGCACTTCCGGCCACAACTCCAGCTGTTCCCGTTACACTGCCCACATTGGATGTAAAAGCTACTGGATAGCTTACATTTTCGAAGTTTTCCCACGGGGTAGCCGCTGCTGCCGATAATACAACTGCTGTGCTGAATCCGTCATAACGGGCAATAGCATAACCTGTCGTAACTCCAGGGTCCACTGAATTGACTGTCAGCTTGCCGTCCTGCACGCTGCCCTTAAAACCGATAAGCTCCCATTTCAGTGATGCTGGAGGAACGATAAGCGATGTTCCATTTTTAGCTAAGGCTGTCACAGGAACCGATACAGATGCACCCGCTGTGAGCGGAGCTGTAGAGGTACCCGCCGTTAGGCTGGACAAATCCTCTCCACCCAGTACCGTAACCTTGGTCGAGGCACTGGCAGTGCCGCTGGCGGCCGTTAGGGTGGCTGTACCTGCTTTGACTGCAGTAGCTTCCCCGCCATTTACTGTTACGCTGCCGTTGCTTGCAGTCCAGGAAGGATTGCCTGAAGCTACATCAATTGGATTATAGTAGGTATCATAGCCTTTTAATGAATAGGTTGCCTTTTGTCCGATGAGCAGCACTGTGCTGCCGCTAATCTTGATTCCTTTCACTTCTCCCTGTGGCGCCGAGGTATACACGCCAAGCCCGTTGACGATACTGCGCTGCTCTGTGCCATATTCGGTATTGAAGGTAAGTGTGGTGGAAGTTTCAGCAAGCGGCCGGTCTACCATCGTTGTAGAGCCACCTCCGTCCAGATTTATTCCTTTCCAGACGCCGATGTCCGTCATGAAGTTTTGCAGTTCGGTCAGCGACATGCCGGCGCTATTGGCATTATCTTCAACCGCTACTACGTATACGTACTGCCCACTCTGTGAGTAGCCCAGTGCGGTACGGGCACGGAAGCCCCCGATACTGGAGGTCGAACGGGAAAAGGTTGCCGCTTGTCCATTGTTCACCAGAATGGTGTGCCCTCCGATCATCATCTGCAGGCTGGCCGGATCAAGTTCCTGCTGTGTGGTTTTGGACTTCAGAGTGTAGGCACTGCTAAGCTTTTGCCCTACAGCCAGATGGGCTTTAACAAATTGCGCCGCCAGCCCATGTGTCCGAAGGATGTAGGCTCCTTTGGGGACAGTGATAGGCAAAGCCTTATCTAGTGAAATCTGGGTAATGATATCATTCTCCACAAGCACCTCGGTAGGCGTAGTCGAGCTGTTCTTAGGCCGGTCCAATGCGGTCCAGGCATCTGTATAGATGTAGGCTGCATTGGCATGGCTGTACGTTGAACTGCCATCCTCTGGGCTGTATGCACCTTTATTGATGCCTGACAGTGGAAACTGTGCTCCGTCCTCTGCAGTAAGCAGCCCTTCGAACGAATACTCATCGATTACGGGCTTGCGGTCCTTGGTCACGGCAAAGGCGTACATTCCATTGAGCTGCGAAGGTGTGGATACCAGAACCCCGCCGGATACCTGTCCTCCGATAGGGGCACCTTCCCCGCCTGTATTGAAATAGTCACCGTTTACCGCAGCTACTGCTCCTGTCTCCGCAGCCATTCCGCCGGTGCTTTGCCGTGTAGTTAAGTTGCCGCCCTTGCCGGTCATTACATCAAGCGATACGTAAGGATTGTTCAGATCTACGCGGATAACATCGGCCAGACCGGTCACCGTTTTTCCGGAACGGACTGTTGTAAATTTATACTTCATCATAATTGCGCCAGAGGTAATCACTTCCTCACCCAGCTTGGTTACATTCAAGGAGGAGGCTGCCTGGGCAACAGATGCCGGGCCGGAAGCCCATTGCGGCATCCCCTCACTGCCCAGAACAGGCATGATCCACAACACTCCGGCTAATGAGGCAGCAATCCATTTTTTGGCCGGCAGCTTCTTCATTCCCCGCAGCTGCTCTTCGTTCTTCTTCCCCGTGAAAACTTCATTCATTTCAGCGTAACTCTCCCATCTCTATTTTTAAATATAAGAGTCTTTCAAAGGCTGGAAACGCGCTCCTAGTTTCCCGCTATACCTTTAATAGACTGATTTTGAGAGGAAAAGTTGCGAATTATTGCTAGATAGCGTCCAATTGGGCCACTTATTGAACCTGTTCATAGAACGCAAAAAGGCCCCGAATACACGGGGCCTAAGTACAGTATGATTCCTTTTATAGATATCCTGCCATGCTAAGCATCCGCTGCAGCATAACCGCAGCTTGGGCACGTGTGGCATTACCCTGGGGCTGAAATTCAGTGGTTGTCATACCCAGAATAATTCCTTGCTGCACAGCCTTCGCCACAAATTCAGCAGCTTGGCTCTGAATCTTGGAACGGTCCTTAAATGCAGCCAACGCAGAAGCGGAGGTTCCATTTAAGGTTATCGGATGTCCCGTATACTCCATAGCCCGGATAATCATAATTGCCAGCTGCTCACGGGTGATATTATCATTTGGACGGAACGTTGCATCGGTATTCCCGGTAATAATTCCAGCTTTGGCAGCCGCACCAATATAATCGCCGGTTTGTGTGGAAGGCTGGACATCTCTGAAACGCTGCGCCGTCTCGCGGTCGCCCAGCAGCCCCAGCCCACGGCTTAGCATGACGGCAAATTCTGCCCGGGTAATCTTCTGTTCTGGCTTAAACGCACTTCCATAGCTGCTGTCGATAATATTTTTGGCGGCCAGCTCTGAAACAATAGATTTGCTCCAATGGCTGTTCATATCTGTAAAGCTCCGGGTGGAGAGGAATGTACCCACGACCTGGTTGCCGTTAGTACTCGCTGTAATTACTGTATAACTGCCTGCCGAACTCAGCTTGGTAGGAAGATAAGCGGCATCATAGTAGGCAAGATCCAGCCGGGCCGCCGAAGTCTGACCGCTATTTAATGTAGCTGTTGTACGCACTGTATATTCTGCAGGTACGTTAAGCGCAGTAGTGTTGGCGTAATTACTGCTTACCACAGCGCTCAAGCGGATATCCACGAGTCCAGTTATGGTCTGAAGCCCCTGTGATTGAAGTTTTTGCTCAAATGGAGTGAAGGTACCGGCCGGCACCTTTTCCAGCCGCAGCACAAGCGAAATATTATTGCTATCTGCAATCAAAGTTGCGGCAAGGCTGTTCATATTCACATCATTCAGCGCGAGACGGTACAGATGGTCACCATAACGCACAAGGAACGTTGCCTTATTGTCACGGTTGACTGCATCGAGCAGTGGTTTAAGCGGTATGCTCACATAGGCGGACAGGTCGGTTAAAGGCACCTCAAAGGCCACTGCAGAAGTACCTAGTTTGTATACATAATCATAGCTGGCTGCGAGGCGTTCAGCCGTCAGATTATATCTTTTTACAGATTGACTGTATACCGAACGATCATCTGCTGCTGTGGAGGAGTCACTTTTGAGCAAAGGATATTCTTGACCAAACTCACTTGCTGCGAGGGTCCCCAGATATGAAGGACGGCCGGCTGTCGAAGAATTGCCTGCCACTCCAGTCAGATTCTGTACCGAGAGCGCGGTAAAGGAAGTCAAGAGATTCCCGCTTTGATCTGAGATCGTCCCTGAACCAGATATGTAGGACAAATCAACCTTTTGACCGCTCTTCACTACACTGGACAACATTAATTTAAGAGAACTGCCTGACATATAAAAGGATTGAACACCAACGGTGCTGCCGTCAAATCTGACCCCGAATTGGTTCGCGTACAGTGATGAGGAAGCCTGCATGGTTTTGCTGAATGTCAATGTCAGTTCGTCCCCCGTTATTGTTGCTGAGCTGATGTCTGAAACCGCGGTTCCTGAAATGTTTACTGGCTGCAGGTTCAGATAGGGGGCGCGGTTGCCGTTAAGATCGATGATTCCTGAAGTTCCCGGTACATACGAGATTGTAGTCGGCTTATTAACCTCCAGCGCACTCTGGAGCGTCAAGGTGACTTGATTGCCTCCAACGGCCACGGCCGTAACGTAGTTAGGCGTACTGCCTACGAGAACAGAAAACTGGCTGTTCATCGGAAGGCTGGCTGAAGATAGTCCCTCGTTATACGTCAGTACGATTTTGTTGCCGGAACCGGCAGCATTCTGAAACGCCGGAGCAACCGTATCCCCACTGTTGCGGATAAAAAAATCACTGAAATTTGCTACATTCTGTCCATTCGTATCCACTACGGGATAAGAACCCGCAGAATATGCCACACGGATAACCTGGGCGTTAGTCGCAGCATTGTCTAAACTCAAATTCACCTTCGAACCACTGGATGTTATAGCGTTTACCCCAAGAGAATAACCATCTGCATAGACATTGAACTGGCTGTAGGCATTTGGATTGACGGCTTGCAGGGTATCATTAAAATTCAGCAAAACGGTTTTCCCGGTAAGTATCCCGTCTTTTAGAGTGGTCAGTGCGGATTGGACCCCATTTGTAACCTGATACAGAGAGAAGGTACTGGCAAGATTCCCGCTCAAATCCTGAATGGTGCGAAGTCCGCCTGAATAACTGACCTTGATAACCTGGCCAACAGCCACCCCTGTACTTAATGTGATATAGATACTGTCTCCCTGGATAGAGATGCCGTCAATAGCACGCTTCTCATCATTTACGGTGACTGCAAAGCTGGAAGGCAGCAGCGCAGCCTCCGTTTTCAGCACTTCGTCATATTTGAGGCGGATCGTACGGTTATTTTCCACCTGGGCCAACTTGAGCACGGGCGCGGTCTTGTCCAGTGAAAAGGTCTGAAAGCTCCAGGCATTTTTGCCGCTCAGTCCGCTGTAGACCACCTGGCTGTTGTTAGCATCCACAAAAGCACCATTCGCAATATCCAAGTAGTATGACGTATTATAATCCAATGCTGCAGCAGGTGTTACGACATACTCTTTTGCTGAGGCACCCGCTGAGAGATTTGCTTCCAGCTTCGTTCCATCCCCTTTATACAAAGTCACAGGACTTGCCACCGCATTATTCAGAACAACATTCCGGTTAAATGTAATTTTGATAGCTGGAGTTAGACTTACAGATTCACTGCGGTCTGCCGGAGTAAGTGACTCAATGCCAAATCCCTTAACTTCACTTGTTGTATAACTCCATGTAAACGGACCCGAAGCAGGGAATAAATTGCCGTCCTGGTCATAAAAGGCTCCTTGCGGCACAGATACAGTATACATGGTCTTCTCCAGCAGCGGATTCGCTTCTGAGGCCGCATCTACTCTAATCGTTGGCGTACCGCCTCCTGTAACCACTGTAGAATTGACATTGAAATATCTTGCACCACCTGAACCGTTAGCCGGTGTCAGTGAGATCACTCCCGCATTTGGCATCATCGGGCGGTCAAAGTTTAGCTGGAGATCACTTGTAGGATTTACTCCAGTAGTACCTCCGGGAGGTGAAACACTAGCTCCTACACCACTGCTTTTGGCTGTGAAGCTCCACACACTGCCGCTGGAAACCCCGGAAAACGTTCGATTGTCATCATCTTTGAGGGCATAGTTATCGATCAATACATAATATGTACTCCCTGGGATCAGCTTATTGGATAATGTCATACTTACGGCAGTAGTAGTGCCATCGCTCTGCACATAAACATTTGGTTCTCCGTCCTTGAATTTGAACTCCTGGATAAGTGTATTATCTGCTGAAGAGATGAGCTTCGCGGACCCTCCGCCCTTTTGCAACTTCTTATTGAGCTTGAAGCCCAATTGATACAGCGTTGTGGAATCCGCCCGCGAATTATTCGCCGGTGAGAACTCCGTTATGGATACTCCCTGGCTAGTTTCCGGAGAAGTAGTAAAATCCCAGGAAACTGCCTTTGACTCCGCTCCTGAGCCGTCTTTGAACAATCCCTTGGGGATGGATACGGTATAAGTCTTATTGGGCTCTAGCGGTTTGTCAGCCCCCCATCTGATTTCATAGTAATTGGAGCTGCCGACTAGACCCAAACTGCCAACAGAAACAGTGACAAAGGGGTTTCCTGCCTGAGTAATCGTGATGTCCCCGCTCTGCGGATTTACCACATGGTCAAAACTCAACTTGATCGAGGAACCAATGCTGATATTCTTCTCCCCTGCAGCCGGTGAAGTCGCAGACATTCCAAATTCACTCGCAGCATATACAGACGGTGTGCCCAGTCCAAGTGATGGAGAGACTGACCCCAATAACAAATCCCCTGCCAGAATGAGTGCTGCCCATATGGTAATTTTTCTTTTCATGTGGTGATAGACTCCTCTCAAGCCATACTTTCGTTTTTACATATATTCTTATATTTCGGCTAAAAGGCTTCCAAAGTTTAGAAGACATCCTAGTGGGATATAGGTGAATGCAATTCCTCCAATTGCTGAATAAACAAAAAAAGCCCGCGGCAGCAGGCTCAAAGATCGAAGCGCTGCCCTGCGGGCCTACATATAATAAGGAAGAAATTCAATGTAAAAACAACATTCTTACACCAAATCTGTCAATGTTGTGATTACCTACTGTTAGCTTATAGTCCTGCCTGAGCCTTGAGCATCCCTGCTTTGTCCACACGTTCCCATGGGAGATCAACATCCGTCCGTCCAAAATGACCATAAGCGGCGGTTTGTCTATAGATTGGCTTACGCAAATCGAGCATTGAGATAATACCGGCTGGACGAAGATCGAAATTGCTGCTGATCAGCTCAGCCAGCTTTTCTTCACTGATTTTGCCTGTTCCGTATGTATCTACATTTATCGAGACAGGATTCGCTACACCAATGGCATAAGCCAATTGAATTTCGCATTTGTCGGCAAGACCGGCAGCCACCAGATTCTTAGCTACATAGCGTGCTGCATAAGCTGCGGAGCGGTCAACTTTGGTTGGATCTTTCCCTGAAAAAGCTCCGCCTCCATGACGGGCATACCCGCCATAGGTATCCACAATAATCTTACGTCCGGTTAGTCCAGCGTCACCTTGTGGTCCACCAATGACAAAACGTCCAGTGGGGTTAATGAAATATTTAGTGTTTTCATCAAGCAGCTCAGTTGGAACCACTGGTAAGATCACATGTTCCTTAATGTCAGACTGAATTTGCTCAAGCGTTATTTCTTCGGCATGCTGAGTAGAGACAACTATAGTATCCACACGCACCGGTCTTTCATTGTCATATTCAATAGTGACCTGTGTTTTGCCGTCCGGACGCAAATAATTGAGCGTTCCATCCTTGCGCACCTCCGAGAGACGGCGGGCAATACGGTGAGACAGCGCAATCGGCAACGGCATTAATTCAGGTGTTTCATTCGTCGCAAACCCAAACATCAGACCTTGGTCACCAGCACCGATATTCGCAGTTTCTTCTGCAACCTGTGCAGGATCACGATTTTCCAGCGCGGCGTTTACTCCTTGTGCGATATCAGCGGATTGCTCGTTCAGCGAACTCAACACTGCACAAGTATTGTAGTCAAAACCATATTTTGCGCGTGTATAACCAATCTCTTTGATCGTATTACGGACAATTGCCGGGATATCTACATATTCCGACTTGGTGCTGATTTCCCCAATGACCAATACCAGACCGGTGGCAACAGCTACTTCACAGGCTACACGGGCATTAGGATCATTTGCCAAAAACGCATCAAGCACTGCATCGGATATCTGATCGCAGATTTTATCGGGGTGCCCCTCTGTTACGGACTCTGAAGTAAATAAATGACGTCCTTTAATAGACAATACAACAACCTCCCATATTGTTAGTCTGACACTGTATAAGGGGATTCTTCGTGGCTACCAGATCAGATAAAATGAATGATAATAGACCCGGCTAGTCCGCTTCAG
>RCUU01000933.1_pt1 | contig 14915 bp, 13 predicted proteins | sample 2166211 | NCBI WGS metagenome assembly RCUU01 (sample SAMN09932620, study PRJNA488358) | compost metagenome | feature: garden; material: soil; isolation source: compost soil in phenylacetic acid-enriched culture | place: Germany: Experimental Botanical Garden Goettingen | collected 2016-01-27
TTTCTCAGCAATGCCATTTGGTGCATTCTTTGGTGGTTTGTTCTTTATCTTGCTGGCGATTGCCGCTTTAACTTCTGCCGTATCCCTGCTTGAGGTGCCAGTATCTTTCGCGATGGAGCGCTGGAATTGGAGCCGCAAACGTTCGGTTTGGATTTTGTCTTTAGTATGTTTCCTTCTCAGTATTCCTTCGGCGATGTCACTGGGAATGTTCCCTGAGCTATCGTTTGGGGGCAAAGCGCTGTTTGATTGGATGGATTTTATCACCTCTAACATTATGTTGCCATTAGGCGGTCTGTTGGTTACTATCTTTGCCGGTTATTTCTGGAAAGGGGCAGCAGAAGCGGCTGGACTTCAGGCACGCTGGTTCCGCGTTTGGTTGTTCATGCTCCGGTATGTTGCGCCAATTCTGGTGTTCCTGGTGTTGCTCCATACCTCGGGAATTCTTTCTTTCTAGATAACACAGTCAGTGTAACTAGCGAACGGTACAATAAGCTCTACGGCCCTTGTGGTGGTAGAGCTTTTTTTGACAAGCCCATCAATATAGAGTAATATCCACATGTGTTTAGATAACAGATATGAGACAAGACTCTCTCTATATATACGGAGAGAGCTTTTTTGCATTTTGCTTGATAGAAACTCGGTTTTAGGAGTGAGAATGGTGGATACTATGAATCGTAATCATGTGCTTATTGTGGAAGATGACGATAATATTAGACGTTTCATATCAATTAATTTAGCGAATAACGGATTTGTAGTTCGTGAGGCAGCCTTTGGAGAAGAAGCACTGCAGAACTTCGAGGTCAGCCGACCAGACGTTATAGTTCTGGACATTATGTTGCCGGATACCAATGGATTCGAAATCTGCCAGAAGCTTAGAGAGAAGGACCCAGCGGTCATCATCGTTTTTTTAACAGCACGTGGACAGGATCTGGACAAAATCAAAGGTCTTGAAATCGGTGCGGATGATTATATTGTCAAACCCTTTAATCCTCTAGAACTGGTGGCACGAATTAAAGCCATTTTGCGTCGGACAGAAACGGCTGTAAAACCGCTAAGATCCATACTTCAATCTGGACCGCTCCGGATGGATCTGAACTCGAATAAGCTGTTTAAACATGATGTCATGATTGAATTAACACCAAAGGAATTCCAACTGGTCAAGACCTTTCTGGAACATCCTGAAACGGCACTCTCTAGAAATGAATTGATGAATCTCGTATGGGGAGAGGATTATATAGGAGATCCTAAGACGGTGGATGTTCATGTGCGTAAGTTAAGAGAAAAGATTGAAGATGATAGCTCTAACCCGCATTGGATTGAGACGGTCTGGGGACTCGGATACCGCTTTAGAAAGGATAGTTGAAGAATGGGGATTCAGAAAAGATTAGTAGGAAGTTTTTTTATAGTTATTTGTCTTACTGTTCTCATTCTTGAGATTTTTCTCAATGTATCTGTGCGATATTATTATTTTCATAATATTGAGCGAGCTTTGATGAATCAAGCAGAGCTTTCGGCTTCTTTTTTTCAACAGTATTTTGCCAATGAGGATCTGGAGGAACAATCCGAACGGTTATTGAAAGGCTTTGCCAACAATTCCGCCGCTCAAGTGCAGATCATTAACCCTTCTGGTAGGCTGTTGCAGGACTCCAATGGACTTCAGAGCGGTTTAAGCCTGGCTAAGTACGTTGATGTCCAAGCAGCGATAGAAGGGCAGCCTGGCCGTTGGAAAGGTGAGGACCCTGCAACCCAGGAGGCCATTTTTGCCGTATCCTATCCTTTGCAGGCGAATGGGAACACCCTAGGGGTAGTCAGGTTTATCACGTCTTTAACAGAGACAATACATACGATTAATCAGATTGCATTCTTACTGATCGGGGTGGGTATGCTCGTCATACTGATTGTAACCCTTCTAGGACTATTATTGTCTTGGACCATAACTAGATCCATTAAAGATCTGAAACAGGCAGCAGACCAGATGACAGAGGGAGATTTCAGCATCAGAGTACAGAAGCGCTACCAGGATGAGTTGGGTTCATTGGCGGATACGCTAAATATGATGGCAAGTCGAATTTCGAAGAGTGAACAGCTTAAGAATGATTTTATCGCATCGGTATCCCATGAACTACGTACACCCTTGACCTCAATTAAAGGCTGGGTGATTACCTTGAAGGCGAATGGGGAAAACAACTTCCCCCTGCTTCATGAAGGACTTGATATTATTGAATCCGAAAGTGACAGGTTAACTCATATGGTGGATGAACTGTTGGATTTCTCCAAATTGGATAACGAAAGAATCACCATGGTTTTCACATCAGTGAATCTAAAGGAACTGTTACAGCATATTGGCAGACAACTATCCCCAAGAGCAGCCCGCCAAGGCATTTCCCTTGAAGTAGACGTAGACGAGAATCTGCCAATCATTCAAGCGGACGAGAATCGTGTGAAGCAGGTCATGATTAATCTTATAGATAACTCACTTAAGTTTACGGCGCCTTCAGGTCGAATTCTTATCACTGCCCATGCCATCCAAGGTAAAGTCGTGATATCGGTTGAGGATACAGGTTCCGGCATCACAGCAGATGATTTAGAGAATGTTCTGCGAAAATTTTACAAAGGGAATCAACATGCATCTGGCAGTGGCTTGGGTTTATCCATCTCGGATCAGATCATTAAGCTGCACCATGGAGAGCTGAGAATAACCAGCGATGCAGGCAAGGGAACGATGGTTCAATTTGACCTGCCTATATGACAAGTCTCAAATTTAACTATTTCATAACCACTTTCATCTTTTTCACAGATATACTATATAAGCGGATAAGCGAGGAGTTGTTGATCATCCAAATGCCGAGCAAATTCATAAAAATAGGGACCCTGTTGTTAACGTTATGTTTTCTCGGAGGATGCGGGGTTCCGGCGGCACCTGGAGAGCTGATTAAGTCTCCATTATCGGAAGCAAGTGTAGAGCGATACAAAACGAGTCAGGAATTAATCAAGTTGCTGCCAGACAAAGTCCAGTTAGTAGCCCCTATGAAGGGACAAGAGGGTGATGATATCTCATACGGAGATATGGACGGAGATGGCATCAAAGAAGCTGTCGTTGTCTATGAGGATAATAAAAACAAAGGTAATTCATTAAAAGCGGCTTTATTTAGGCAAGAAAATGAAGGATGGCAGAAGATTACAGAGGTCAAGGGGTTTGGTTATGGACTGGAATATGCCGAATTCTTTGATTTAGATCATGACGGTCAAAATGAGCTTGCACTAGGCTGGTCATTAGGTGAGGCAGGCAACGGTGAAGATATTTATACATTAAGTGTAAATGAGTTGAAGCTGTTATCTAAGAAAGCCTATCCGGGTAAAATTGATTTAGAATAATCATCTGTCAGACATTGTTAAACATAAACATAATAGTCCGTAGCACTACGTCATGAAGCAAGGCGTATTTGCGCTCATCGGATTATTTGTGCTGCTCATTTTCGTGTGGATCAATAACTCCAGAAATTCAACAAAATAGAGGTTGTCATATGTTTATCACCACGAAAATTGCAAAACTGGATAAATCAATACTTTACATTGTAGCAAGCCTTGTTGTTATTGGTACAATTGCTATTTATGGAGCTACAACGGATACACGGTTAGAGGGTCTTCAGATTAATTATCTATATTTGTTCGCTTCATTTTGCATTCCGATGACACTTGTCGCGTTGGTGGATTATAAGATTTTATTAGGTAAGCTATCGTATCTTTTCTATGGAATCGGCTTAGGGCTGCTAGTGTTAGTCAAGTTGTTTGGAGAAAATCTCAACGGTGCTGTTCGCTGGTTAACGATCGGGAGCTTTCAGCTTCAACCCTCAGAGTTGGCAAAAATATGTACCGTGCTGCTTATTGCTCATTTATTAGGTAAAAGAGAGGGCAAACCGCTCCGTTTTTTTCAAGATTTAATGCCGGTTTGCTTCGTTTTTTTGATTCCCTTCATCTTAATTATGGATCAGCCAGATTTAGGCACTGCGCTTGTTTTTGTGGGCATATTGCTTAGTATGCTTTGGATTGGTAATATCCGCGCTTTATATATGATTCTAATCCTCGGAACGGTGATTCTTTCGATCGGCACCATACTATGGTTGTATTATGCTAACTTCGATTTGCTATCCAAGATTGTAGAGCCCCATCAACTGTCCCGAATACAGGCTTTTTTGGACCCAAGTAGTGATCCGAATAAATCTTGGCATGTTAAAAATGCAATGATCGCGATAGGTTCTGGTGGATTATCAGGAGGTGAAGGCACTTCTTTGCGAAATGGATATATTCCATATGCGTATTCGGATTCAATCTATGTGGTCATCGGGGCGAAGTATGGGTTTATAGGTTCTGCAGTATTGATGCTGCTTTATTTGCTGCTCGTTTATCGGATGATCTTTGTTGCTTTGGAGAGTAGAGAACGTGCCGGATCTTATATTGTTACCGGATTTATTGCCATGTTTATCTTTCAAGTTTCCGTTAATATTGGCATGCATATCGGCTTACTGCCTCTGACGGGTATTTCATTGCCTTTTATTAGTTATGGAGGCAGTTCATTGCTTACCAATATGATTGCAATTGGTTTAGTGCTAAGTGTCAAAGTTCATAAGGATGAAATAGTCGATGACCGATCCTGAGAAATAGAAAGCTGAACTAACACAATAATAGAATGCTATTGGAACTGAGTGGAGGAAATCATGTCTATCAAACGAAAGAGATCATTAACCCGTAAGATTCTGACGACCATTGGCTTGGTCATAGGTGCAATCATATTAGGAATTGGAGTGTATTTGGGGTATTTATACCAAAAAGCTGATACTGCGATTGAACGAATGGCAGCTCCAGCACCCGCTCAGCCTGTTAATCTACCAACGACGGAAACAAAGGTATCGGTAGAACCTATGATATTTCTTCTTGCGGGTTTAGATAGCCGGGCTGGTGGTGACGGGGTGATGAATACCGATGTTCTCATGCTTGTCAGTTTCAATCCGCAAACCCGTTCAACCAGTCTTTTATCACTGCCAAGGGATTTGTTGTTAAAGCCTAAATCATTGCCTTCACGTAAAGCCAATTATTATTATGCTTATCACTACATAAAGAATAAATCAGAGGTCATTCCTAAGACTAAGGAATTTTTCAGTGATTTACTGGGGTTGCCGATTGATCACATGGTTGTGGTAAATTTCGATGTGTTGCGGCAGACGGTGGATCTGCTGGGTGGACTGACTATTGATGTCGATATGGATATGAAATATACCGATAACGCCGATGGAACTCATATTGATTTGAAAAAAGGCTTGCAGAAGCTGGATGGAAAACATGTCCTTGATTTTGTACGCTATCGTAAATCGAACCAAGGCACGGGAGAATCCTCCGATTTCGAGCGGAATAATAGGCAGCAGCAAGTGATCAAACAGATCTTAGATAAGCTGGGTGCTTTCCAAGGCGTTTCTCAATGGGGAAAAGTATTGGATATTATCGGCGATAATGTAAAGACCGATATTCCAGAAGCGGATCTTCAGCAATGGGTATACAGTTTTCCTAAAATTAAACCAGAGCATATCCAATCCTTACAAGTAGAATCCCGTTGGAAGAGTCCGTATGTATATTTGGATAAAGAGGAGCTGAAGCAAGCCCTTACCACTTTGCGTGATGAGGCAGGGGTCAGTTCCGAAAGTCCATTCCATTTGGAAGCGGTGGGGACGATGGATTAACCCAAAAAAACTGCCGGCAACTCCCTTATGAGGGGAACTGCCGGCTTTTTTGAAATGACAATTCCTTAATACGCAATAACTATCCGCTATGTTTACTTTGATAACTCTACAAAACCTTCTCCAAACACATCTCTAACATCATGAATGGTGAGGAAGGCATCTTTATCCGCATTTTCAACGATTTTCTTGAGTGTGGACACTTCCTGTTTGCTAATGACAATGTAGAGCACTTCTTTGGGCTCTTGGCTGTAGTAACCTTTTCCTTGCAGAACGGTCACACCTCTGTCCATGATTAAGTTGACCTGTTCGGCGATTTTGTCCTGCTGCATGGAAATAATAGTGACTGCTTTTTTAGGGTTCAGTCCTTCTATAATAAAGTCCATCACTTTGGTGCCGACATAGAGCATTATGATGGTTAACATAAGTTTCTCTGTCCCGATAATGAAGAACGAGGAGAATACAACAATCAAATCAAAAAATAGGAGCGCGTAACTGATATTCCAATGAAGATATTTATTGGCTATCTTTGCGAGAATGGTTGTACCTGCGGTACTGCCCCCAACTCGGATGATTAGCCCAATGCCTGTTCCGACAAGTATGCCTCCAAATATCGCATTCACAATCAATTCATCAGATTGAATATTCCAATCGTGGGTAAGGTGTAAAAATACGGAATTAAGCAATACGGCAATAATTGTATAAATAATCATCTTCTTATCCAGGAATCGATATCCGAAAATTAGCAATAAAGCATTCACTATTAAGTTGACTAGACTGGGTGACCATTGAAACACATAATATAAAATAATGGAAACCCCTGTAACTCCGCCCTCACCAAGTTCATTGGGAATGACAAATACGTTGACTGCTAAGGCAAACAGAAATGCACCAAGTACTAAGTAAAATAAATCGTGAGTTAGTTTCTTTATCATCTTTACCATCCTTACATTATGCAATAATCAAAATACTATATCTCATATGTGTGAGCTAAGGCAATCTCTTTTTTTCAAAGACTATGAACGCATAGAAGTTTAAAGATCCCTAGTAGATTATGAATATGCAAGGTTCTGTATAATGGATAAGTTGCAAAGTGGATCAAGTTTCAGACAACTTAACAGGCTGGAAGAAGACGATTAATAGTATAATAAAACGATAATAGCTAGGAACAGTTTAGAAAAAGGAGAGCAGAAACATGAAATGTCCTCACTGTAACAACGATTTGAGTGAACTCCCATTATGTTATGGAATTGAAGCACCACATTACTTTTACACGGTACCAGAAGAGAAAAGAACAGAATTAACTGAAGATTTTTGTGTCATTGACGAACAACATTTCTATATTAGAGGACATATCGAAATACCGGTCATTGATAGTCATGAGAAGTTTATTTGGAGTGTTTGGGCATCCCTGAGTGCAGAAAACTTCTTGAAATCTAATGAATTATTACTTGTTGAAGGAAGAGAAGATGAAGAACCTTATTTTGGTTGGTTATCGACCGAACTTTCGATATATCCAGTAACTACGTTGTCTTTAAAGACAAGGGTACATACACAAGAAGTAGGTGCGGTTCCGTTAATCGAATTAGAACAAACGGATCATCCGCTTGCCGTTGAACAAAGAGAAGGAATTACATTAGAGAGAGTGAAAGAAATCGCCCATTTAATAAATCATGGTGACTTGTAAGGTTGTATAGCTAGTCTCGATGTCATACAGTCCTAATAGTAGTTGACAATGAATACATCCCAAAAGACGACTTTAAGTCGTCTTTTTACTTATATCCTTCAGGAGGTAGTTCTGAATTCGCCTCAAAAGTCGCCAACTTATTTCTGCCTCTCGATATTCTGCCTTCGGTTTCCGCCCGGAAGCGAGCCAATCCCGATCTGTTGAGCCGTTCCGCCTAGATCGTGTAAAAACTGTTCTGCGTGAATCGAATTATGACGGTTCAGTGATCCGCTTCACTGCCCACGAGAAGTTTGAGGAAGATGCCCGATGGATTGTGGACAGACTTGAGCAGTGGAGTATTAAGGTGGAACTAAAGATTCTTACATGGGAAGATAAGCCTGGTTGTGGCAGTCCACTTCACGACGAGGATTTGATGATCGTAGGATTCGTCCTTGCTGAAGACGAGATGTGTGAGATTGAAGTTTATGAGCAAGGGGATAGTCCTTTTCAGGCGTATTTGGACGACGAGCTTCTGGGTTGGATCAACGGAAGAATTGACGATGCCTTAAGTGCCGATACCGAAGCTGGCAGACGCCAGCATTTGAAGGGGATTGAGGAGCATTTGCGCGACGAAGCCTCAGTCATTTTTCTCCATCATAAAGAATTTCGGACCTACCTGCATCCCTCAATCCGTGGCGTCCATTTGAATATACTTGGGTGGATCGATTTTAAGGATATCTGGCTGGAAAAGCTGAGCTAAGCAAGTATCCTTGAACACGTTAGACAAAGTTCTGAGAACTGACAACATGATGAAGCGGCTTACCCCAGAGCAGAGTTTTCTGCAATTGGAAAGCCGCTTTTTTAGTATTTTACCAATGAGGTCAGGTGAAAGGGAGGCATTTAATATGAAGACAAGTAATTCATTAGGGTTCTGGTATTCTTATGCTGTTGTATAATAATACCATATGAATCTTGAGCAGAGATTAACTCGATGATGGGAGGTATTATGTTGCGAAAAATACTCATTATTTTGATATTGAATGTGATAAGTATTTTAGCTGTAGACGGGATGACTTTTAAATATAGTTCTGGCGGGAGTATTTCAGGGAATGGGAATCCAGGTGTTATCGTATTGGCCGTAGGATTGTTGTTCTTTATCATTTTATTATTTAATGCAGGTGCCTTAATTCGGGGATTCATTAGTAAGAGCAGAAGCAGACTCGTAAATATCATACTCCCTTTAATCTCCATACTTATTTTAGGAATCATGATTAAGGGAGAAACGTCTAAAATTCGTTCGTTAGCTAACAATCTCAATGGATTTACTAACAATAAAGACTCAGTAGTATATCGTTTCGGTTGGATTAACCAATATACAAACAATCTGTTTTTTAATGGGTACATTTTTTTCGGTGGTGTGGCACTAATGATTTTCATCGTTTGGGTAGTGACTTCTCCACGACAACTCAAAAAAATTTGATAAACGCGCAGAGAAATTCCGGTGTATGGCGTCAAATATAAGTAGACGTTAAGAAAAATTTAGTGTGGTTCATTACGTTCCTTAATTGCAGTCGAACAGATCTTAAGATTTTTGTAAGAAGCGGATAAGAAAAAAGATAGTTCCGTTATGTACAATGTATGAAATGAGAGACAAAAACCTTTTGAAGGATGGTGAATGAGTTGGGTTTCAAAATACGTAAAACCACGGTGCAGTCCGTCTGGATGATGTGGGAAAAAGCTTTTGCATTGCTTTCACATTTTCGCGGATCGCATAAGTCGCAATTTGGTATATGTACCGTGATGCTAAAAAAGCACCGGGGACAGCCTATTGTATGCCAGGACGCCACGGTCATCCACCAGGGAGAGTGGGTGGGAGAGCTTCACCTTGACAATGGAAGCATCCTGAAGTTGATCCGATCCGAAGGATCGGATCGTGCTGCACTCCAAACGGCTCGTATGCTACGCAAATCAATGAAGCAAATCAATGAAGCCTTCGAATCGCAGTCTGAATTCAGGCAGGTCAAGGCTTTATTGGGTATTACACTGCTCCATCGGGGATTAACACACGGTCTTGGGTTTGAACAACAAAATATAAAGTCCGGTGTTTTTGAACGCATCACGACTATCTATCTTCGATTGCTGCTGTCTGCCATGCATCCGGAAGGGAGACAAAGAATCAGTCGGCGAACCGAACAACTGGTCCCGATGCTGCTGATTCATTCAAGGGCCTCACTGAAGAATCGATTCTCACCCGGACAGAACTACTCTGGATAGGTTTTAGCTTATTATATGGAGGTGTAATCATACTTACATATCTGATAGGAGGAATACTGTGTACCGCTACTCTTTATATGTTTATTCCGAGTTTGATTACGCGGGTAAGCGGTTTGGGTGTCTTTCGCAAAGGAACGGTAAAAAAGCAGGTGGCATTCACTTTTGATGATGGGCCACATCCGCAATATACGCCGAAATTACTAGATTTATTGAAGTTGCATCAAGTGAAGGCTACTTTTTTCGTGCTTGGATCGCGAGCGGAGCAGTATCCAGACCTGATCAGAAGAATGGATCGGGAAGGCCATCAGATTGGCATCCATAATTACTGTCATACATCTAACTGGCTGATGCTGCCCAGTACCATTAGGCGAGAACATCTGGACCGCTCCGCTGATATTATAGAGTCTATTGTCGGAACTAGACCCAATCATTACCGTCCACCCTGGGGATTAATCAATCTATTTGATTTCTTTCGGCATAAGCAATATCGGATTGTTCTATGGTCGCTGAAGGCGGGAGATTGGAACACCCGGGTCTGTCAAACCCGGATGCAGGCTATTCTGTTAGGTGGAATCACCGATGGCTCTGTTGTCTTACTTCACGACAGCGGCGAGACTGTGGGTGCGGATCGGTATGCTCCTTTTTTTATGCTGCAAGCTTTAGAAGAAGTGCTAAACCAACTGCAGGCAAGAAACATGCAATTTGTTCGCGTTGACGAAATGACTTGACGGGGTGAGATTAGGCCATTTTTTTCTCTAATGATTGGTATTCAAGTGATTTTGCTAGTAAGACTTAAATTGTTTGCGGAAGCAGAGCGGCGAGATGCCCATCATTAATTTGAAGGTTCGCCCGAAATGGGAGCTGTTATCAAACCCAACCATTCCCGCAATTTCAGTAACATTAAAAGAAGAGTCAACTAGCAAATCTCGCGCTTCTTTAATACGGATGTTATTGATATATTCAATGAAGCTGAACCCGGTGGATTCTTTAAAAGTTCGGCATAGGTAGGAAGAGCTTATGTCGAATTGCCGTGAAATCTCGCAGAGCTTAAGCGGTTCCATATAATGTTGGTTAACATAATTGACGATATCCAGGACTTTTTTGTGTGTACGATTGGACTCCACCAATGGGGCTACACGGCTGTCAAATAGTTTACGATTAAGATAGAGTAGCAACTCCACCAATAATATTTGTTGGTACTGTTCATATCCGCGGGCTTGCTTCTTCCCCTCCTGGATCATCTTCTGAAACAGCTGTTCGATGAAATACTGATCCTTCCCGGTCATCTTCAAAGCGCGGTAATCACTTCTGAACAATTCGAGTAGTTCCTCACGTTGATCTCCGGTGCAAAAATGCTGCAGGAATTCTTTTTTAAACAGCAGTGTAACCCGTTCATACATATGGCAGCCGGAATTAACCAGTTTGTGCATTTCGTGAATATCCATAAATAGCAGTGTTCCGCCCGCAACCTGGTAGGTTCTGTCCCCTATAAAATAATAAAAATCCCCGGATATTAAATACAGAATCTCATATGCATCATGATAGTGTCTTGTAGGCATGCTGGTGTGTACCTGTTTCTTGCGGCTGACGTCAAAAAGAGTAGACTCATAAAATACCGGCTCCATTCAGCACCTCCTAAGAGGATTGTAGACTTAATCTATGGTTTGTAGCAACATATGTATAAAAATTAATAATTTACAAGAAAATACGTGCTGTTTAGTCAATCTTTATGAGATAAGCTTAAATTGAATTACCAAGTGTTGGGAAAAGGAGGGCTGTCATGCTCAGATAGGTTGGGGACAAGGTTAACTGCCGCTCAAAGTTAAAGCGCTTAAACTATTCAACTAAGGGAGAGATTGCGGTGTTTAATTCAACGAATAGTAAGGTTTCCAAAAAAATGAAATTTTCATTGTTGATCCTGCTCAGTTTTTCAATGATTTTTTCTTATGGCTATCTGTCCAATGGGTCTCAACAGAAAAGTTATGCTGCAGGGAACCCTGATTCTAATTTCTCACCGGCAACACTTCAATTCTTGCGTGACAACACAGGTCTGGATGGAGAGCAGTGGAACAATATTATGATGCTTGTCAACAAACCGGAGCAGGACGATCTGAACTGGATCAATTTTTACGGATATTGTGAAGATATTGATGATGACCGCGGGTATACGATTGGAATATTCGGTGCGACTACAGGCGGCTCAAATGATACCGGTCCCGACGGTCCGGAACTGTTCAAGGCATATGACGCTGCCAAAGGCGCGAGTAATCCTTCGGTTAAAGGTGCATTGGCCCGGATCGGTGTCAAAGGCTCGATGAAAGGGAAGATCCTCGAAATCAATGAAAGCGAAGAGAGCTTCTGCAGAAAAATCGGTAATTTGCAAGGTGATCCCGAGTGGAGAGAGGCTATGTGGAAAACATTCTACAATGTCTATATTAAATACAGTGTGGATCAGGCCCGCAAACGCGGCTTTAATTCGGCATTAACCATTGGTTCCTTCGTGGATGCAGCGCTGAATCATGGGGCTACCGGCGGCTCCGAGACCCTTCAAGGGCTTTTAGCTAAATCAGGAAGCAGCACGGATGAGAAGACTTTCATGACCAAGTTCTATAAAGAACGGACCAAGATTGTAGATACTAATGAGTATAACGATCCGCCAAACGGCAAGAACCGTGTGAAGCAGTGGAGCAATTTACTGAACATGGGTGAGACAGACCTGAAGAACGCAGATTCGGCAATACTTCAAGTCACCGACTGGGAACTTCAATAAGAGGATTGTAAGGGTAGACATAACCGCCGTTCTTCTCGGTGACGGGGGTTCAATGATAAGTGAAATTAATGAAGAGGGAGATGGGTCGAATGGATAACAACCAATCTTATCTCAAAAACAGATTCTCCAAGGTAATCAGTCTAATGGTTATAGGTTTGCTGCTTGCCATGGAGTTGACCGGTTTTGTCTCAGCAGGAAGGGAGGAAATTGAGGAAGACCTCGCAAGCGAAGCAACTGCAGTTCAGGAAACGATTGCCCAGTGGATTTTTAAAGACAAAGGCGAGAACGGAGTATTTCCGGCTACCGGCGGGGTATATCAGACGGCTTCTTCCATTCGTGATGTAGGAACTAATACGGATGCGTACACCTATGAGTCAGGTGAGAACAGCGTGCGCAACCAAGGCTGGCATGATGGAACGGGCCTTAAATACTGGCTTGCTACGCTTTCTACCAAAGGCTTCGAAGGTATCTTCCTCTCTTCACAGCAAACTTCTTCAAGTACAGGACCCAGGGATTTTAAGGTCCAATACAGTACAGATCAGCAGGAATGGACAGACGTTACGGGCGGCAACCTTGTTCTAGCCCAGAACAATTTTAATTGTTCCAATAATTCCTGCAAATTAACGAACCTCGCATTGCCTGCGGGAACAAACAATCAAGATGTACTTTATATCCGCTGGGTGGTAAACTCTGCGAAAAGCGTAAGCGGGGGAACGGTGTCCAGCTCAGGCTCAAGCAGAATCAAAGATGTGCTAATTAAAGGAACACGCAGCAGCGGCGAACCTGGAGACACTCCCACACTTGAGGTAAGCAAAACTCCTGCTTCAGGGGCTGCAGATGTTTCCCTTAACGCAGAGATCACAGTGAAGTTTAATAAAGCCATCAGTCTCGACAGTGGTTATCAAGTTGTAATCACGGAAAACAATGTCTCTCTTAACAACATCTCTGTCTCGCTCCTCGGTCAAGACACGGTTAAAGTCAGCCACCCTAATTTTACAGCCGGCAAAACTTATAAGGTGACCATCCCTAAAGAGCTTGTTAAGGGTGCTACGGACGGCCGGACACCCGACAACGATATGACCTGGAGCTTTAAGACGAAGTCTGCGGATACCGGCAACAAAACACCAACGCTGCTGAACATGACTTTTAATGGGGACCCAAAGACAAGTATCGCCTTTGACTGGTATACAGCCGAAACCGTCAGAGGTACAGTAGTGCAAGTGGTGGAGGCCTCCAATGCAGGAGGAAGCGAGTTCCCGGAACAACTGGCAACTTCTTATGAGGGTAGTTCAACAGTTATTGAAACCTTAATGACTTCTGGAGACAGAAGTTCCAAGAAGTATAAAAAGTTCGCTAGCCACAAGGTTATTGCGAGCGGTCTCCATCCTGGAACCAAGTATATGTACCGGGCCGGTAACGGAGATGCGGACGGTTGGAGCGAGCCGGGTTCTTTTACTACGGACAAGGCGGTTAATCAGGATTTCCATTTCCTCTATGTAACCGACACCCAAGGCTCAAGTAAATCGAATTTCGATCTGTGGCAGGATACTTTTAAGAGAGCTATTGAGAAAACGATAGATCCCAAGTTTGTTCTTCTTACAGGGGATCTAACGGATGACGGTGATCTGGAGCAGCTGTGGCAGTGGTTCTTGGGTGTGCCGAAAAAAGAATTTGCCAATGTGCCATTTGCACCGATTATCGGCAACCATGAGATAGAGGATTATCCGAATAATAACTTCTATAACCATTTTAATCTTCCAAAAGATGTCGGGACGGGTGCTCATGACGGGTCGGTATATGCTTTCGAATACGGTGATGCCTTGTTTATGCAGATCAATTCCCAGTACGAAGGGGAGGTCAAGCCGTACAAAGCGGATATTCAGTTCACGAAGCAATTGGAATGGATGCGGAATCAGGTGGCAAAGACCGACAAGAAGTGGAAATTCGTCTCTATGCATAAGGGAGCGTATTCTTCAGGGGATAATGCTTCGGCAGAAAGCGACCGGGTAGAATTTTACCGGAAATATCTGATTCCTGTATTTGATGAGCTGGGTGTGGATATGGTGTTTGAGGGACATGACCATATGTATATGAGGTCTTTTCAAATGCTGAACAACGTTCCGATTAAAAATGTCATTACCGACGAGCAAGGAAATGTGCTGAATCCCAAAGGGACCGTGTATCTAATGGGCAACTCGGCCGCTTCGAAATTCTATGCTATTAATCCAGATGCAGACACTTTTTTTGCAGCAAAAAACGATCAGCCCAACAAGAAAATGTTCGTGGATGTTTCCATTACAAGCGACGTGCTGAAATTCACTTCCTACACAGCAGTTAAAGATAAACCCCTTGCCGTTTATGATGCTTACAGTATTAAACGGACTGACGTCAAACCCGGCATTGTCGAAAATCCAAACGCAGTAAGACAGTCAGGGAACCGTGCTGTTCTTTCGTGGAAAGCACCAGCAAATAGCTC
>RCUU01000935.1_pt1 | contig 14898 bp, 13 predicted proteins | sample 2166211 | NCBI WGS metagenome assembly RCUU01 (sample SAMN09932620, study PRJNA488358) | compost metagenome | feature: garden; material: soil; isolation source: compost soil in phenylacetic acid-enriched culture | place: Germany: Experimental Botanical Garden Goettingen | collected 2016-01-27
CCTTTTGAGGCACGGCCATGAACATTCCCATTCCGGCTGAAACGCCAGACCCCAACATCGACGACCCGACCTTACCGCCGCCGGAGCCTGAGGAAGAGCCTGATGAATTGCCAGTCAAACCCACCGTTCCACCGACCGTCGGCGACCCTCCCAGTGACGATCCACCGGTGCTCGGTAAAAAACGCAATAGCTCAGCATAGACAGGCTTTGTGACAATGTGACTGATTAGTCACTTTTTTTTCAAAAACCACAAGGTCAGACTTTTCGCTCAAGAAGATCAGCCGCTTCCCAAGCCCGTGCGCGACATAATTCGGCCCCTTGTACTCGCAGGGAGCGGGGAGCCGAAATGCACCTCAAGCTGTTCCATTATGAAATCCGCCTGTTCGACCGAAACGAAATGGCCCCTCGCACCCAGGAACTGGCCGAGTTACGTTCGGCCGAGCTGGTACGGGCGCTGGGTGAGTCCAGGACATTGCTGGATGATGTATTTGCACAGCCTGATCTGGAAACAGGCGCCAGCGGGTCCGACAGCGTCAATCCCGTTGATTGTCCGCAGACCCGTTCTTGTCCCCTGGATCAATCTTGTCCACCACCCAGGGCATCACCCCAAGAATGATCAGCGCCAGCACCGTGCTCAGTACTGCCGTCGCTTCGCGGCCAAGGCCGGCGCACACTCCGATGGCGGCCGTCATCCACAGGCCGGCAGCCGTGGTCAGGCCCTTGACGTGTTCTTCATCCAGGTCGTGGCCCTTGAGGATGGTACCGGCGCCGAGAAAGCCGATACCGGCGACGATGCCTTGCACCACCCGGCTCAAGGCCTCCTCGCTGGCACCGGCCACTTGCGGTACCAGCACGAACAAGGCCGCACCCAGGGCAACCAGCATGTGCGTGCGGATGCCCGCGGCCTTGCCCTTGCGCTCGCGCTCGTAGCCCAGCACCGCCCCCAGCAACGCCGCCATCATCAGGCGCACGGAAACCCGGGTGAGTTGTTTGGCATCGGTGATGTCGGCGAATTCGGCGGTCAGGGTCAACCAGACTTCATGCCACCAGGCGTCCATGGGCAGGGCCTCTGTGCGGGGGGATTGAACAATGGACCGCAGCGCTGCTTGCAAGTGCTGCGATGACCGTTGATCAGCCAATGCAGAAACCCGCCTTGCGCTGCGGTCGACATGGGTAACTGTGGCGAACCGAGGACAAGGCCATGCCCGTCGAAATCAATGAAAGCACCCAACGCTGCACCCTCATCCATAAGGACGTACGCGTCGAAGGCGCGGCCACCGACATCACTATCCTCACTGATGAAGCCCTGCGCATGTCCGTGGCACAGCTGGGGATAGAACGGCTCCCCATCACCGAACAGGAGGCCGATGCCCTGACCGTGGCGGGTGCGGTGGATGGTCGCAAGCATTTGAAGGCATCGGTGCCAGGCTCCGTGATTTAAGGGCTCGCGCGGTTTTACGGAGCATCTGATACGCTTTTTATCGTAATACCTGAGCCTGTTATGCAAACAGATGGGGCGCCATAGTGCTCATGCCTGATAGAGGCTGATGAGCGATGAACCATGAGCGAACGCATACCCGTCCAGATCGTTGAAGTAGCCGAGCCTTCCGCTTTCAGAAAGAAGCCCGCCACCAGCGACAAACAAATCCACACCCGCAGTTTTACTGGCCTGTTCCGCAACCTGCGCCTGGGCGGCGCGGGTTTGTTGTTCGTGTTGTTTTTCGGCACCGTCTGGTTGAACTGGGGCGGCCGCCAGGCCGTGCTCTGGGACCTGGCCGAAAGCAAGTTCCACATCTTTGGCGCGACCTTCTGGCCCCAGGATTTCATCCTGCTCTCGGCCCTGCTGATCATCTGCGCCTTCGGCCTGTTCGCCATCACCGTATTCGCCGGGCGCGTCTGGTGTGGCTACACCTGCCCACAAAGCAGTTGGACCTGGATTTTCATGTGGTGCGAGAAAATCACCGAAGGCGAACGCAACCAGCGCATCAAACTCGATGCCGCACCCTGGGGCCTGAACAAGCTGATGCGCCGTTCGGCCAAACACACGTTGTGGCTGGCCATCAGCCTGCTGACCGGTTTGACCTTCGTCGGCTACTTCACCCCGATCCGGCCCCTGGCCAGCGAGCTGCTGAGCCTCGAGTTGAGCGGTGTCAGCCTGTTCTGGGTACTGTTTTTCACCGGCGCCACCTACATCAACGCCGGTTGGCTGCGCGAAGCGGTGTGCATGCACATGTGTCCTTATGCGCGCTTCCAGAGTGTGATGTTCGACAAGGACACCCTGACCGTCACCTACGATTACACCCGCGGCGAGAACCGTGGCCCGCGCAAGCGTGACGTGAATCCCGCCAGCCAGGGCCTGGGCGACTGCATCGACTGCCAGATGTGCGTGCAGGTCTGCCCCACCGGCATCGACATTCGCGACGGCCTGCAGATGGCCTGCATCGGTTGCGCGGCCTGCATCGACGCCTGCGATTCGGTGATGGACAAGATGGGCTACGCCCGCGGCCTGATCGGCTACAAGTCCGAGCATGCCCTGCAAGGCGGCACCAGCCATTGGCTGCGCCCACGCCTGCTCGGCTATGCCGCTGCACTGGTGGTCATGATCGGCGCACTGATCGTGGCGTTGCAGTTGCGGCCGATGGTGTCGATGGACGTCATCAAGGACCGCGGCCTGTTCCGCGAGAACGCTCAGGGCCAGATCGAGAACATCTACCTGCTCAAGGTCATCAACAAGACCGAAAGCACCCGGCACTACCAGCTGCGCCTGCTGGACGCCGACGGCTTCAGCCTGCAGGGCAAGACCTCATTCATGATCCCGGCCGGTGAAATGAGTGAACTGCCGGTGTCGGTGGCGATGCTCGCCGAGCGCCCGGCCAGCAGCTCGCAGACGCTGAGCTTCGAGATCAGCGAGCGCGACGACCCCGCCATCCGCAGCGTGGCCCACAGCCGCTTCGTCGCACCGCTGAACCGTTGATCCCTTACACTGACTCCACCTTGCCTGCCAGGCTTCGACAGAAGGCCAGAATGAAACGCTACGAACGCTTCGCCGACGACATTGCCGAACTGATCCGCTCCGGGGTGCTGGGCCCCGGCCAGCGCGTGCCGTCGGTGCGCTATGCCAGCCAGACCCACGGGGTCAGCCCTTCGACCGTGTTCCAGGCGTATTACCTGCTGGAGCGGCGCGGGCTGATCCGGGCGCGGCCACGCTCGGGGTATTTCGTCAACGCCCACACACCTATGCAGTTCAGCGAGCCTCAGATCATTCATCAGGCCAGCGAGTCCACTGAAGTGGACGTCAGCGGACTGGTGTTTTCGATTCTCGACTCGATCAAGGACCCGCAGACGGTACCCTTCGGCTCGGCCTTCCCCAGCCCCAACCTGTTCCCCTTGCCGCGCCTGGCTCGCTCGCTGGCCAGCGCCAGCCGCGAGATGGACCCGCGCATGGTGGTCACCGACCTGTCGCCGGGCAACCCGCAACTGCGCCGGCAGATCGCCCTGCGCTATATGGTCGGTGGGCTGATGCTGCCCATGGAAGAGCTGTTGATCACCAATGGCGCCCTTGAAGCGCTGAACCTGTGCCTGCAGGCAGTGACAGAACCCGGCGACCTGGTGGCCATCGAGGCGCCGGCGTTCTATGCCTGCCTGCAAGTGCTGGAGCGGTTGAAACTCAAGGCCGTGGAAATCCCCGTGCACCCGCGTGAAGGCATCGACCTGGCGGTGCTGGCGCAAACCCTGGAGCGTCATCCGATCAAAGCGGTCTGGTGCATGACCAACTTCCAGAACCCGATCGGCGCCAGCATGCCCGAAGACAGGAAGCAGCAACTGGTGGAGCTGCTGCGCCAGCATCAGGTGCCGTTGATCGAGGATGACGTCTACGCCGAGCTCTACTTTGCCCAAACAGCACCGAAGCCGGCCAAGGCCTTCGATAGCGAAGGGCTGGTGATGCATTGCGGTTCCTTCGCCAAGAGCCTGGCACCGGGCTACCGGATTGGCTGGGTCGCCGCCGGGCGGTATGCGCAGAAGATCGAACGGCTCAAACTGATGACGTCCCTGTGTGCATCGATGCCGGCCCAGGCAGCGATTGCCGACTACCTGCAGCACGGCGGTTACGACCGCCACCTGCGCAAATTGCGCTACGCCCTGGAAGAACAGCAAAGCGCCATGCTCGCCGCCATCGCCCGCTACTTTCCGGCGCAAACCCGGGTCAGCCAACCGGCCGGTGGCTACTTCCTCTGGCTGGAGCTGCCGCAACAGATGGACTCGCTGAAGCTGTTCCAGATGGCATTGGCGCAAGGCATCAGTATTGCGCCGGGGCCGATCTTTTCGCCAACCCAGCGCTTTCGCAACTGCATCCGTTTGAATTACGGCAGCCCGTGGACGGAGCAGTCGGAGCAGGCGATGGAGACGTTGGGGCGGATTGTGCGGTCGTTCTAGACCGTGTTGCGGCCGGACGCAGCCTTGCGGCAGCTGCTACGAACGTACGGCGCAACACTACCGACGTAGCTGCCGTCAGCGGCCCCCGCCCAGGTCAATGAATGTCCCGGTCGAATACGACGCCTGGTCCGACAACAACCAAATGATCGCCTCAGCCACTTCACTGGCCTGCCCGCCCCGCCCCATGGGAATACCCGACTCCAGTTTGCTGACCCGGTCCGGATCGCCGCTCAAGGCGTGGAAGTCAGTATAGATGTAGCCCGGCCGCACCGCATTGACGCGGATGCCCTCACCCGCCACTTCCTTGGACAACCCAACGGTAAAGGTGTCGAGCGCCCCCTTGGAAGCTGCGTAGTCGACGTACTCGGCAGGTGAACCGAGGCGCGCGGCCACCGAGGAGACATTGACGATGCTGCCGCCCTGGCCGCCATGGTGCGTGGACATGCGCTGCACGGCGTGCTTGGCGCACAGGATCGGCCCCACCACGTTGGTCTTCATGATCTTGAGCAGGCGGAATTCGGACATCTCCTCGACCCGGGACTTCTGCCCCACGGTGCCGGCGTTGTTGACCAGCGCCGTGACCCGGCCCAATTCGGCGTCGACGCGGTTGAACAGGTGCACCACTTCATCTTCGATGCTGACATCGGCGCGCACGGCAATGGCCTGTGTACCCAGTTCGCGCACCTGCTCGAGCATGCCCTGGGCTGCCTGTTCGTCGGACTGGTAGTTGATGCAGATGCGGTAGCCCTGGCGGGCGGCGAGCAGCGCGGTGGCGGCGCCAATGCCGCGACTGGCACCGGTGATGACGATGACTTTTTCCATGGACAGTTCTTGGCCCCCGTTAGGTGATGGGGGTGAAGGCTAGCGCAAATCGGGGGCCCCTCGGAAGGTCTTGTAATCCCCTTCTGTCAATCGGTATGCCGCCCGGACACAACGCACGCTGGTCGACAAGGTTTCGATCCACAGCGTTGCATATAGCCTTCGAAAATGACTCTCAAGAGGCGATAACATGAACACAACGCTGTTCAGTCATACCCCGAAGGTTACAGTCGTGGATAACCGCGGATTGACGGTGCGTGAACTCCAGTTCTACCGCCATCCGGACACACCGGACATCACCTGTGAGCGCATCACTGGCCATCGCTACGATACCCGTGGTTTCCTGGCACAAAGCATCGACCCACGGCTGTACGCCCTGAGGCAGTCGGATGCCAGCGTACAGCCGAATTCTGTCTACCTGACGTCACTGCTTGGCAATGTGCTGCGCACCGACAGCGTGGACGCCGGCATTTCCCTGGTCTTGAATGATGCCGCCGGGCGACCTGCACTGGCCGTTACTGCCGTGGGCACTGACGACTCCGTGACCCGCACCTGGCAGTATGAAGACGCGAACCTGCCCGGGCGTCTGCTGGCGATCACTGAGCAAAAGGCGGGAAGTAATGCCCATATCATGGAACGCTTGGTCTGGGCCGGCCACACGCAAGCCGAAACAGCCCTGAACCTGGCGGGCCAGCGCGTGCGGCATTACGACACCGCCGGTCTGCACAGCACCGACAGCCTGGCGCTCACCGGCACGCCACTGGCGTACACGCGCCAGCTGCTACCGGACGGCATGGACGCACATTGGCAAGGTGATGATGAATCCATTTGGGACACCCCCCTGGCACCAGAGCGCTTTACCACGCTGAGTACGGCCGATGCCACAGGTTCCCTGCTGACCACCACGGATGCCAAGGGTAACGCGCAACAACTGGGCTATGACGTGACAGGCCTGCTCAAGCGCAGTTGGTTGACGCTCAAGGGTGGTACGGCGCAGGTTGTCGTCACGTCCGTAGAGTACTCGGCTGCTGGCCAGAAACTGCGCGAAGAGCACGGTAATGGCGTGGTCACCACCTACCTCTATGAACCGCAGACGCAACGTTTGGTGGGCATGAAAACACAACGCCCCGCCGGGCATGCCGCCGGGGCAAGGGTCTTGCAGGACCTATGTTACACCTACGACCCGGTAGGCAACGTGCTACGCATCGGCAACGATGCCGAAGCTACCCGCTTCTGGCGCAACCAGAAGGTGGTGCCGGAAAATACCTATACCTACGACAGCCTGTACCAGTTAGTCAGCGCCACTGGCCGAGAGATGGCCAACATGGTACGACAGCGAACCGTCGCGCAGCCCGCAATGGCCCCCATTCCGTCAGACGACAGCGCCTTCATCGCTTACATCCGCACCTACACCTGCGACACGGGCGGTAATCTGACGCAAATAAGGCACAGCGCCCCCGCCACCGGCAACAACTACACTACCCGCCTCACAGTCTCTGGCCGCAGCAACCGGGCGGTGCTGGGTACGCTGGCGCCACGTCCAGCCGATGTGGACGCACTGTTCACCACCAGCGGGCAGCAGAAGAAGTTTCAGCCGGGACAGAACCTTGTCTGGACGCCGCGCCGCGAACTGCTGAAAGTAACCCCCGTGGCCCGCGACGGCCAAGCTTCGGATGAGGAGACGTATCGCTACGCTGCACAAAGCCATCGTATCGTGAAGACCAGCACACAGCAGACCCGTGGCGGCCGGCATACCCAACGCACGCTGTACTTGCCAGGCCTTGAATTGCGGAGCACGACCTATGGCGCTGTCGAAAAGCGAAGCCTGCAAGTCATTGCGATGACCCAGGGCGGTGGAGTACAGGTGCGGGTACTGCACTGGGAGAGCGGAAAACCGGATGCCATCAGTAACGACCAGGTCCGCTACAGCTATGACAACCTGGTGGGCAGCAGCAGCCTGGAAGTGGACGCCGAGGGCAACCTCATCAGCCACGAGGAGTACTACCCATACGGGGGCACGGCGGTATGGACGGCACGCAACCAAACCGAGGCAGAGTACAAAACAATCCGCTACTCCGGTAAGGAGCGCGACGCGACGGGGCTTTATTATTACGGCTACCGATATTACCAGCCGTGGGCGGGCCGTTGGCTTTCATCCGACCCGGCGGGAACTTTGGATGGGCTTAACCTGTTCAGCATGTGTAGAAATAATCCCATCACCTGGAAAGACCGTGATGGTCTGAATTCGACAAATACTATGCCACCACCACCACCACCACCACCACCACCGCCACCCATGCCGGGAGCCGGAGCACCGCCGCCGCCCTCCATGATCGGCGCTGGCGCTCCACCACCTCCGATGATGGTGATGGCTTCTACTTCTACCCCGCCCAAAAAATGGACCATCAAGGAGGATCCCGCCCTGCATAAACAACAAGGTGGGGAATACCCTTATTACTCATCTTTTACGATTACACTGCAGAAATTGAACATCGGCCATTACAACTCAATTACCGACATCGATGAGTTTGTTGAGGCGTGGCGCCGGACAGGTCAGGAAATAAAACCCCCGGCTACGCAGATCGATGCAGAAAAAGCGCGTGAAATTCAAACCACACTTTCAAACATTGATGCGCAATGGCCAGGTTACCGCTCGGCGGATGTCAAGGAAACATTCCGAGGCGACTCCAAAGCAGTGGCCGACAGCTACCCCTGGCTCGCGGAATTCATCGATAAACATGACGATTCCACGGCGCGTATCTCCCAAGACGTAGATTTCACCGTGCGTTCACCCACCATAATGTCGACCGCCAAGGACCCAGGCCTAGGTTATGTTTCAGGAAAGTCGATATTGTGGCATTTCGAATTGGAGAAAGGCCATGCAGGCGTATCCGAGGGACTCTACGCAGCCGAAGGCGAAGTCACATTCCCCTTATACAACGCAGTAAAGATCACCTCGCTGCAACACCTGCCAACAGGCAGTTCATACTTGAATGACAAGCAACGTTTCGGGGACAGCCATCGGTATGTGATCAATGCCAAAATATTGCCACGTGATACAACAAGCACGACGTACCGATAACAATTTTTGAATGCACACGTCATTATCGCTGTCAAGTTGAACGCTGCCCCCGGCGATGACGCCCTGCGCCTGACACCCCTGTAATGTCCGCCTCAGCCAATTGTCAGGCGCAGGCCATTAGTGTCCCGTCATTCCACCACGGGACACCACCCCATGCCTCCAGCCCCCTCCAGACGCACCTTCGTCAAAGGCCTCGCCGCCGGTTCCCTGCTGACCGGCCTGGGCCTCTGGCGCCCGCCCGTATGGGCCGTGGCCGGCCCCGGCCAGCCCGGAACACTCAGCGGCCGCGATTTCGACCTGTTCATCGGCAAGACCCCGGTCAACATCACCGGCAAGCCGCGCACGGCCATGACCATCAATGGCTCCCTGCCCGGCCCGCTGCTGCGTTGGCGGGAAGGCGATACCGTTACCCTGCGCGTGAAAAACCGCCTGGATGAAGACACCTCCATTCACTGGCACGGCATTATCCTGCCGGCCAACATGGACGGCGTGCCGGGCCTGAGCTTCCATGGCATCGCCCCCAATGGGATGTACGAGTACCGATTCCAGGTGCGGCAAAACGGCACCTATTGGTACCACAGCCACTCTGGCTTGCAGGAGCAGGCCGGTGTCTACGGGCCGATCGTGATCGACGCGCGCGAACCCGAGCCCTTCCAGTACGACCGGGACTACGTGGTGATGCTCAGCGACTGGACCGACGAAGCCCCGGGCCGGGTCATGGCCAAGCTCAAGAAACAATCGGACTTCTACAACCAGCACAAGCGTACCCTCGGCGATTTCATCAACGACGTCGGCGCACACGGTTGGGCCGCCACGGTAGCTGACCGCAGGATGTGGGCCGAAATGAAGATGACGCCCACAGACCTTGCCGATGTCAGTGCTGCCACCTATACGTACCTGATCAACGGCCAGGCGCCCGATGCCAACTGGACGGGCCTGTTCAACCCCGGCGAGAAGCTGCGCCTGCGCCTGATCAACGGCTCGGCCATGAGCTACTTCGACATCCGTATTCCCGGTTTGAAAATGACCGTGGTCGCCGCCGATGGCCTGTACGTCGAACCGGTCAGCGTCGACGAGTTGCGCATTGCCGTGGCCGAAACCTACGACGTCATTGTCGAGCCCGCCGACGCCCAGGCCTACACCCTCTTCGCCCAGGCCATGGACCGTAGCGGCTATGCCCGCGCCACCCTGGCCACGCGGCATGGCCTGCAGGCGCCGGTGCCGGCGCCGGACCCACGCCCGCTGTTGACCATGGACGACATGGGCATGGATCACGGCAATATGGCCGGTATGGACCATAGCCAGATGGCCGGCATGGCGGCGCTGAGCCATCCCGCCTCGGAAACCGACAACCCATTGGTCGACATGCAAGCCATGAGCGCCAGCCCCAAGCTGGACGACCCCGGTATCGGCCTGCGTAACAATGGTCGCCGGGTACTGACGTACGCCGACCTCAAGAGCACATTCCCGGACCCCGACGGCCGCGAACCGAGCCGCACCCTGGAATTGCACCTGACCGGTCATATGGAAAAGTTCGCCTGGTCGTTCAACGGCATCAAGTTCTCCGACGCCGCCCCCTTGCGGCTGACCTACGGCGAACGGCTACGTATCGTCCTGGTAAACGACAGCATGATGACCCACCCCATACACCTGCACGGGCTGTGGAGCGACCTGGAGGATGCCCACGGCAATTTCCGCGTGCGCAAGCACACCATCGACATGCCCCCCGGTACCCGGCGCAGCTACCGGGTCACCGCAGACGCCTTGGGCCGCTGGGCCTACCACTGCCATCTGTTGTTTCACATGGAGATGGGCATGTTCCGTGAGGTACGCGTCGATGAATAACGTCCTGAAGATTTTCACTTCGGCCTTGAGTGTCATCTTTGCCGAACACGCCAACGCCACCGCGATGATGGACCACTCGGCCATGGGCCACGGCGCGATGGACCACAGTCACATGAATCACGGGCCTGCCGCCCTCACAAGCAGCCGCACCCCTGTACCGCAATTGACCGATGCCGACCGGGCCGCTGCCTTCGCACCGCTGCCAGGTCACGGCATCCACGACAAGGCCATCAACGGGCTCCTGGTGCTGGACCAATTCGAGTACCAGGACGCCGATGGCGGCAGCACACTGAGCTGGAGCGCAAAGGGTTGGTTGGGCGGCGATATCGACAGGCTGTGGTTGCGTTCGGAGGGTGAACGGACCAATGGCGTGACCGAAGACGCCGAACTCCAGGCACTCTGGGGCCATGCCATCGGCCCCTGGTGGGACGTGGTGGCCGGGGTGCGCCAGGACTTCAAGCCGGCAGCCCCGCAAACCTGGGCCGCCATCGGCGTGCAGGGCATGGCCTTGTACAACTTCGAGGCCGAAATCACGGCGTTCCTGGGCGAGAACGGCCAGAGCGCCCTGCGCCTGGAGGGAGAGTACGACATCCTGTTGACCAACCGGCTGATCCTGCAGCCCATGGCCGAAGTGAACGTGTACGGCAAAAACGATCCTGCCCGCGGTATCGGTTCGGGCCTGGCCGATACCGAGGCAGGCCTGCGCCTTCGCTATGAAATCGTCCGCCAGTTCGCACCTTACATCGGGGTCACCTGGAATCGTGCGTACGGCAACAGCGCCGACCTGGCCCGCGATGAAGGCGAAGATTCCCGTGATACACGCTTCGTCGCCGGTGTGCGCATGTGGTTTTGAGCGGCACCACAGAACGATTGGCTTACAATTTTGTAATACTTTCCTAAGCTTGCTGACAGCCCCCACTGGTAATGTGCGCGGTTGCCCCTACAGGAGAATCCCACCATGTTGCAATCCCGCCCGCTGCGGCGCATCGCGTTGCTGGCACTGTTGGCCAGCAGCTCCCTGGCCCAGGCCGCACAAGCATTGAACATCGATGTCTATCGCGACCCCAATTGCGGCTGCTGCAAGGCCTGGATCAAACACCTGCAAGACAACGGTTTCACCGTGCAGGACCATGAAGAGCCGAACATGAGCGCGGTCAAGGAACGCTTGGGCGTGGCGCCGCGCCTGTCGTCGTGCCATACCGGCGTGATCGATGGCAAGTTCGTCGAGGGCCATGTCCCGGCTGACCAGGTCAAGGCCCTGCTCGCCCGTGACGACCTGCGTGGGCTGGCCGTGCCGGGCATGCCGGTGGGCTCGCCAGGCATGGAAATGGGCGATCGCCAGGACGCCTACCAGGTCATTGGCCTGACCCAGGCCGGTACCGATCAAGTGGTGGCCGAGTACGCCGGCAAATGAACGCTGACGAGCGTTGATGCTGAGTTATTGGGGGCTGTTCCTGTCAGCCTTCGGGGCGGCAACACTGCTGCCCCTGCAATCGGAAGCCGTGCTGGTCGGCCTGTTGATCAACAATCCGTCGGCAGTCGCCTGGTTGCTGCTGATCGCCACCACCGGCAATGTGCTGGGCTCAATCGTCAACTGGCTGCTGGGCCGCTCCATCGAACACCTGCGCGAGCGGCGCTGGTTCCCCATGAGCCCACAGCAACTGGACAAGGCCCAGCGCAGCTACCAGCGCTATGGGCACTGGTCACTGCTGCTGAGTTGGGTGCCGATCATTGGCGACCCGTTGACCCTGATCGCCGGGGTCATGCGTGAACCCTTCTGGCGCTTCGTGCTGATCGTCGGCTTGGCCAAGGGCGCGCGTTATGCCGTATTAGCGCTGTTAACGCTCCATTGGAGCGCTGCTTAAGTGCGACTCCAGATCTGCGCCTCGGTCCAACCCAGCTCTTCAAAGTCCTGGGCCCGCGCGTCGGTATCCATGATGCAAAAGAACTCATCGAGTTGCGGCGGCTTGACCTCGGTTTCACAGAGCATCGAATGCACCTGGCCACGATGGTGGATCTGATGCTCGAACACATGCGACAGCAGGCGCAAGCGTGGTTCGCGCTGCAGCCGGTCCGGGCGCACGATGCCGACCAGACGGTCGAGGTTGTCGTCTTGCAGGCGCGAGCAGTAGGCAATCAGGCGGTGGTCGGCCTGGGCCTGCTCGCGCTGCAGTTGCTCGCAGTCTTCGAATTGCTCTTCAGGGTCGACGAAAGGTTCTGGCGCCTCCCCGGCCTGCTCACATTCCAGGGCCTGCAGGTACAGCCAGTCAACGATCAGGATATGGTTGAGCGTGGCCTTGATCGACGGAAAAAAGCTGCACCTGGGCTCGACGAAGTCATCCTGGCTCAGCTGCAGGCAAGCCTTGTACAGACGATGATTGGCCCAGGCATTGTTGTAGGCCATGGTAAGCAAGTGATGCGACAGTTGATTGGCCACGGCGGTGTCCTCAGCAAAACCGTTGCAGTTGCATTTCCCGCAATCGGCTCAGCGTACGCCGGAACGGGAACGACAGATACCCTTGAGTGTAGAGTGCTTCGAGCGGAACCTGCGCTTCGAGGTACAGCGGCACCTTGCGGTCGTAGCATTCGTCGACCAGGGCGATAAAGCGCCGCACGCTGTCATCGTGCACCGACAGCTGGGGCAACTCGCGATCGCCGGCCTCGACCTGCTGCACGCCATCCTCGGTACCACGGGCGATTTTCGCCGTCCGCTGGCGGGCGCTGAGGTCGGGCACCGCGCCGAGCAGGATGGCACTGAAGCGGTCGCACAAGGCCATGAAATCCATGGCCGCCAGCGGTGCTTCGCACAGGTCGGCATAGCGGCACCACAGCACGCTGTCGCTGGCTTGCACCACTTTGATGCTGCGATGGCCGACTGCCAGCAACTCGCCCTGTGCCGGGGCACTGCCGGCCAATTGCTGGAACACCTGGGGCAGAGCGCTCGGCTGGCCAGCAACTTGAACCCAGTAACGCTGTACGCCCGTGCCCGGGTGCAAGCGGTGGTCCTGGTCACCGGCCACGCTGACCACCTGCATGCAGCGCTCGATAGCCTTGATCGCCGGGACGAAGCGCTGCCGGTTGAAGCCATCGCTGTAGAGCTGGTCGGGCGGCTGGTTGGACGTGGCAACCACCACGACGCCGGCGTCGAACATCACTTCCAACAGGCGCCCGAGGATGATCGCGTCGCCGATATCGCTGACAAAAAACTCGTCGAAGCACAGCACGCGGATTTCTTCGCCCAGTTGCTGCGCCAGCGCCTGCAAGGGATCAGGGGTGCCGGTGAGCTGGAACAGGCGCTGGTGCACCCAACTCATGAAGTGGTGAAAATGCTGGCGCCTGGCTGGCCATTGCAAGCATTGGTGGAATTGATCCATCAGCCAGGTTTTGCCGCGCCCGACCGGCCCCCACAGGTAAACCCCGTTGACCCGCCCGGCCCCCTGCAACGCTTCAAAGCATTGCTGCAAGGCCTGTACGGCGTGCCATTGCGCTTCGTCTGCGGCAAACCCGCGCTGTTCGATGGCCTCACGGTAGGCGGTCAAGGGTGATGGGCAGGTGTAGCTGGACATGGGGCGACAGGTTCCTCGTACAGGTGCAACGCTGACAAAATCTTTAGCTGGCTTGGTAATTGCTAATGGCCATGAACCCTTGAAGTCAGCATTAAGGAAGGTCCATGTCCCTGCGCAGTGAATCGATGCAGCTGAGCAACAGCGAACGAAGCTGGCTGCCCTGGCTTGGCAAAACCGGCAAGTTGGCCATGGGCTGGGCTTGCCGCTTGAACCGCCCAGCTTATCCGATCATCGAGAAAACTTTCGAGGCCATTGCCGAAACCCGGGTTAAATTGCTACACAACTGGGCGCGCGACCACTGGCAACATCTGGCGGAACTGTCGGCAGCCATGGCCCAGGAATTCGAACACCTGGACAACGCCCTGCTCAGTGAGAAGTTGACCCAGATCACGGATATCAGCGAGTTGCTGGTGGTGCGGCCCGACGGCTTGATCGTCGCCTCGAGCTGGGCCAGCCACTGCGGCGCCCGCGACCTCAACCCCAAGGCCCTGGCCGAAGGATTGAAGCAGCCCTTCCTGCATGGCCCCTACGACGACCCGTTGACCCTGCAGATTGGCCCCACCCACTCGCGTTTTCACGACGAAGTGACCTTGATGTTCTATCAACCGATCGAATATGCCGGCAAGGTCCGCGGCTGCCTGTGCGCGCGGGTGCCCAACGATGTCCTTGGCGATTTGATCCAGCGCGAAGCCGGGCATATCTATCCCGAGTCCGGGGACAACTACCTGTTTATGGTTCGCGCCCAGTTCGACACTGGCATCGCCCCCGGCGTGGCCCTGTCGCGCTCGCGCTTCGAGGACAATGCCTTCACCCATGGCGAGAACCTCAAGAGCGGCGTGCACACGGCCTGGGGCACGGTGCGCATCCACCGCCATACCGAACTGGAACTGCGCTTCGTCGACCCAGCCACTGGGCGATTGCACCCAGGCGTGCGCGAAACCATTCGCACTGGCTCCAACCTGTTCGTGACCTACCCGGGTTATGCCGACTACCGTCACATCCCGGTCGTCGGCAAGGGCGTGACCTTTCAGTTGCCCGGCTCGCCGGACCGCTGGGGCATGATGTGCGAAGCGGACCTGGAGGAAGTGTACCGGCGTCGTTCCCTGAGCCACGGCCTGATGAAGCCTTACCTTGCGACCATGCTCGGGCTGT
>RCUU01000936.1_pt1 | contig 14878 bp, 17 predicted proteins | sample 2166211 | NCBI WGS metagenome assembly RCUU01 (sample SAMN09932620, study PRJNA488358) | compost metagenome | feature: garden; material: soil; isolation source: compost soil in phenylacetic acid-enriched culture | place: Germany: Experimental Botanical Garden Goettingen | collected 2016-01-27
TAGATGCCTGCTCGCAGTTTATCTACACAGAGAACCTGCTTGGCGATGATCAGGAAAAAGTTGTTGAAGGCGAAGCGAAATGCAGTAAACGCACCCGAAACGAGCTACGCAGTGACACGGCGCTAGTGCGCTTGCTGAGAACGGCTGCTGAGAAGACCGCTGATGACACAGGTTGGTCGCGCCTCAGCCAGGTCGGTAATTTTATCCGCAACAACAGCTCGTTTTCAGCCGTGAACTACGGGCATCGGACCCTTAGCGATCTCATCCGAACGTCAGAGTTGTTCGAGATCGATATGCGGCAAGGTGGAACGGCGATGTTCATCAAAGCTGCTCGGAAATCGAACCCGGCAACGCACTCCCAAACTGAAGTATCCGTAACATGAGTTCGTGCTTCGGCTGCGGAGACAGACGGACGGTTGTTGGTCGTGAGAGCCCGGTTTCCGCTGGGCTGGAATTTGGTGGATTTTTTGATGTGCCTCATAGGGTATCGACAAACAAATCAGCTAGTTATGGCTTTCCGTGGAATCGAATCGGGAATTCTTGGGCTTCAATGAGAGCTACGCCTCCGCGCTTTTGCTACGCGGCTAACGGCAGAAAACGACTCATAGCGGCCTCTTACGAGGGGCAGCAATCTGCCAATACACCCAGTTCACGCGATGCTGGCAGTTTGCCAAGCCTGCTGGCATGCTCTCGACGATTTGTCGGTAGACAGTGTTGAGCTAGGGAGAGCGACTGTGGGTCTAGAGAGCAAGGCAAAGGCCGCTCAACTGAGTATCCTGAGCAAGTATGGTGTATTGGCAGACTTTACCGACGTGGAAGAGGAGGTGCTTGACCGTGCCCTGAAGGGTCGCTTATCTGCGAGCGCATCGAAGAATCTGACCTTCGCTAACTGGTGTGACCAGTTGCTGGGGCCGGGCAAGCGGCTTCCGGTTGCGCGTTTTGATAACCCAGTTCCGGGGCAAATCCGACTGGGCAAACTCGCGGTGGGGCAGGACCTCTCTGCCAGCCTCAAGTCTCGCGACCGGCAGTTGCAAGCTAGGCTCAAGGCGTCCGAGCAGGAAATCATACGGTTGCAAGGTGAATTGCAGGCACTGAGACAAACCAAAGCTGCTGTGGCATTGATGGAGCCCATTGGCGAGGACGCGCGGAGGTTGAAATACTGGTATCACGAAACAACCGGTTATCTGCATAAAATCCTGTGGGAGATCCAGGAAGTCGACGGTCACATCTTCGACCATCAAGGCCAACTCAACCGTGATTACCGTCAGCAACTGGTCGAAATCATTCTCCGGGCACTAAACGGCTTGGCCGCCCTCGGCTTTTTTATCGAGGCCGAGTTGTGTGATGCATCATCCAAAGAGCCTGTTTTGCCTTCGGTGATGTTGCATCACAACCCGGCAGACCCTGATGAAGCACATCTTCTGGAGAGCTTTACCTTTGTCGTCGAGGACGTACAGCCGGATGTGCTAGTGGCAGCCAGCGAGTGTCTTTTTCTGGGACGAACTCTACCCGAAATCGACAAACAGCACCGCTTCAATTGTCACGTCAACGTCTGCTGGCACCAAGTGCTTGAGTTGGACGAAGACGAACTGTTTCACCTGTCTTGCTTCCTGCATAAGTTGTTTGAGGCATTTGCCAGATCGAATGACGGTCGGCCGAGGGGGGCATTGCGGGAAGCGGCGGTCCTTTGCCTCGTACTTTCCAGCACCGCACCCTGCATGCCCACGCGATTACAGCAAGTTCAAACGCTGAGCTTGCAGGATACGTTTTACTCGGGGTACAAGCCGTTCACGACCGCTTCCTCGAAGCCTGACACAGATGTATCGGCTGGAAAAATTCTCGAGCACCTGTTCCATACCTTGCATGCACTTGTCATGCGCTGATGTAAGCTTTGGTTTGCGATGGAGTATGCAGGATCTATGACCGGTACCTACGGGGAGATTAGCGGCAACGGCGCACCGATATTGATCCACTTTTACCCTCCAGCAACATGGAGGACACCACCATAAACACACACCCTTGGGTGCCTCTTTTGTGCTCAGAGCTTGGGAGTGACCTTTGAAAAGACTTGAAGCGGCTTTGACGCAACTGGTAAGTGCTCATTCAAAACTGACTGAACATGCGCCAATTACTGCACTGGCCAAATACTTGCGAGAAACCCAAAAAGCGCTTGATCTCGGCGCGGATGATGAGCTTCCTGCTCTGCCTCAAAAGCCTGGAATTTATTACTTCGAAGCGAAATTTAAGTTTTCCACAGCAGCTGAACTTGACGAATTTGGTGAGCGATGGGGAAAAATACGGGCCGAAGCGCATGACGGAAATATCCCCCGTTACTACCCTAGTCGGGCAGAGCATCACCTAGCGGCGTTGGCAGCAGGAAAACCGATCCCATTTTATTTAGGGAAGCGAGAGTCGATAGCTGATCGAATCAAGAATCACGTCGAATTGCTCCTGGATTCCAAAACCTATGCCCTTAAGCTTCGGGCAAGACCGGACTTAATTCGTGACGTGAAAATCACATATAGTTATCAGAGTTTCGAAGCGCCGTCGACATCTTACTTCGGAATTGGGTTAATCGAGTCTGAACTACGAAAAGCACTGAATCCGATTCTGGGGAAACAGTGAGGATGGAAAAAATACAACTGTTGTTGAATCAAGCCGGCAGCCTGGTGAGGGAGACGAACGCCAAACTCGCAGCTAGCGGTGAGTTGTTCAACCTCTTCTCCATCACCCGAATCGAGCGGGCCGAGGTCAACACTCACTCGGCGATGATCGCAGAACTCTTGAATCCCGAGGGCCTTCACGGTCAAGGTGTGTGCTTTCTTGAACTGTTCCTATCGACAATGGGTTTCGAACACGCATGCAGCCTCCACGACGCCAAGGTGCAAAAGGAGCAGATTTTCGCGGGGTACGGTCGTGTGGATGTGGTGATTCACCTGAGGGATCACCTCATCCTGATCGAAAACAAGATTGACGCCCTTGACGGCGACCAACAACTCAAGCGCTATGACGATATTGGCAAGGCCTCAGGCAAGCAGTGGCAGTTGTGGTACCTGACAAAGAAAGGCACGGAGGCACATGCAAGCAGCCATTGCGGCGTGAGCTACCGTCGACTGTCGTACCAGGAGCACATCCTCGACTGGCTTGAGCGGTGCGTCAGCACCTCAAGCGCGACGCCGGCACTTCAGCACGCATTGATCCAGTACAAAAATCTGGTCCAGAAAATTACCGGGCGAGCCATGACGCATACCACACGAAATGCACTGATCGAACTTCTCATTGCCGACGACAATTTACAGGCTGCCGAGGCCATCGCCCAGGCACTGCCCCATGCGAAGGGGACAGTATTGTTCGGTTTCTTTGGTGCTGTGCGGCACGCATTGTCAGATCGTTGTACGCCCGTGTCATCGCCGATTGACTTTTCCGGGTATGAAAGTAGCGAGGCGAATTGCCGCAAGTGGTTCTTTCCCAAGGCATCGAGGTTGAAGCACGTGGGGCAGTTTTTCGACATTGGCGTCGAGGGAATGCTGCTACGAATCGAGGTTGCTACTGATGCGCTGCATTATGGCGTGGTCCCGGTCAGTAACGGGAAACTGGCGAGCGATGGAGGATTGTTGGCGCAAACGCCTCAATTGCCTTTGCACCTGATGTGGCGGAATTGGAATGCGTTCAAATGGTACTCATGCCTTTACCAGGACAACGTTGCCAGAAAAATGGACTGTTTGTCTGATCCCGGGGCATTGGTCACGGAGGTGCTGCGCACTGTCGAGCTGATCAAATCTGGGCTGTCTGGCCAGCCTGAGTTGCAGTGTGCAAGTGTAAGTGCGGCGCAACTACAAGCAATGCCAGTCAGTTGACTAGTGGGGGCTCCAAAAATAACAACCATATTTTGGTCTATGTTCCAAATATCTCAACCGCCTAGAACAGTGGACAGTTTTATTTTTCAGCGATTCAGTGGAAGAAGAATCTGTTCACTGTAGGTTTCTACAATCTCGGCTTGGGCAAGCTCCGCATGCTGCAAATGAAGTTGCCATAAACGGAAAACTCGCAAGACGGCGGGTTTTACGGAGACTCCAGAGATTTTGTTGGCCTTCACTGGAGCCTGAGCTGATGCGGAGACAGGAGTCGAATCAGGCACCTGTAAGGCGCATAAATCAACGGTTTCAGCATAACCAGTCCTCAACCATATACCTAAATATATACCTAAATCGCAATCCACCTTACTACTAGCCCTCTGCGCGGATCTGCAGAACAGTGCCACATGAGCCTTCTTTAGCACGATTGGATGAAGTCAGTCTGGCTTCAACCCTTCAGTCCAAAGCGTCGAGCCAATCATCGAGCTCACTGGCGGGCCATACAGTCTTAGCCAGGAACACACCAATGATGTTCGCCTGCACACCAGCGCTTTGGAGCAAATTCTTCGCAGCCTTAAATGATGCGCCCAGCGTAATGACATCATCCACAATAATGAGATGCGGCTTCACTGGCACAGCTAGCAGGTTGGTATCCACTGACATGAACGAAGCAATTTCATCGGGTGTCAAACGCCCGCCCTCATGTTGGCTGGTCCGCAAACGATCTTGCACCAGAAGCTCGCGAATATCGATATTCGCGGTTAGTCGGCCCATGCGCCTCAAAACCTTTGTCATACGATCATCGTAGTCGGCGTGCGATCTGGGCTTGGAGCAAGGCATTGGGACGAAGGTCGAATTGCTAGCGACAACAGCCAAGTTTAATTCCGAAGCAAGGAGATCGCCCCAGACAACTACCGCACGACCTTTATAGTAGAGCTCGTTCTCAGAGGAGGTAGGACGCTTTTTCAGATTTAATATTTGCTGATTACCCTGACTAGCTCTAAACCCTCCCCCAGATGTGTATTCCAAAAAGTGATAGCAGTTATCCCCATCATCTAAATAACGATAGGCGTCATTTTCTAATTTTATTGGCCTGGTCATCCGCAAGTATTCCAATGATGTCAGATACGTTTTGCACTCTAATCGCCCCCAGCTTTTCGAACTTGGCCGGCCAATTCAAATCAGCTTTTCTAAAGCAGCTTTCAAGGATAAAAAGCTTTCTATTTTGCGCCAAAGCCGCCCGCGCCTGCACCAACGTTCCTGAAGTATTACCCGCCTCCACTATGATCGTCGCCTTCGTCAGAGCCGACATCGTCACGTTCCTGGCAGGAAAAAAAAGCCTGTTGGTCCTAAAGTTTTGATCCTTGTATCTCAAAAAAGGAACTTGCGAGATAAGCAAATGGTTTTTTGCGATGTAATCTTGAAGCACCCTGTTCTCTTTCGGATAGCAGTCGTCCAGAGGCGTTCCTATAACTGCCACTGTTTTACCACCTGCTGCTATAGCAGCATTATGCGCAGCAGTATCGATACCCTTAGCGAGGCCAGAGACTACCGTGAAGCCATTCTTAACCAACTTATGAGCAATTAAACCAGCATTGAACGCGCCCTCTTCGGTCGGGCTCCTTGTCCCAACAATCGCCACACAATCAGTTTCGACTAACTCCCAGTCACCGATGTAATACAGAACTTCCACAGGGTGGTCAGCATCTCGAAGCTTTTCGGGATAATCTCCGGCACCATTAACTCGAATGCCGACCTTGGAAATAAAATCTGCCCCTATAGAAGATTTCAAGTTTTCCAAGGCCTCGTTAATACGACCCTGATCAACTAAGTCAGAAGGTATAGATCCCGGATTTTTTCTGAAAAGGTCCGCGAGATTCGCAAACCATGCCCCTTGGTTCTGCCACAAAGCCTCATATGCGCACATTTCCTCCACCGGAGAAATTGGACGCGAATTAAACAGCGTGGAATGGGCAAAATTCGTGGTCATAAATAAATTTTCTATCGCCGTATGTAGCATGGGCACTCCCTCGCCAGATTCGACACTGGTCTCGGCTAACCGTCCGCTCCTGCATTTTGGCGTTCGATTGCCTCTCTTTAGGACTGTACGCCACACCTGAGCCTGCGTCATCCTGCACATGCGACTGTGACTTACTGTAGACGGTTCCGATCACGCTACAGATCGGCACAGCACACGCTTAGCTTACCGACTGCGGACCATGGAGAGCCGACCCGCCAAGGCCATTGCCTAACCTTACAGAGAATTGAGGAGCGCTGCAGGATCGGTTAACCAAATGGGCCCGTAGCACCAGCCCTTCACAGCTGTGCGAGCGGAATCAAGAGCAGCCAGGCCGATGCCAGGGGGGTTGTGTATAGCCATTGTTTAAGCGATGGCCAGGGGGTGGTGTATAGCCGGGCACCACCACCCCGGAACGGAGGGGTGGCGCTTCACCATCCAACGACCGTGGCTGCTCGCCGGCGGGTGTTGCGATGACAGCAACCCCTTGCTGAAGTAGATACCGGAGAGTTTGCCGGAATCTACAGCCCCATCTGCTCGATGATCCTTCGCGGCTCCATTCCATCGCGAAGCGCCCTGCTGGCGTCCATGGTCATCTGGTCGAGCGCTTTGGTCTCGAATGCCTCCGCCATGGCGGCGGCCCTCCTGACGATCAGTAGGGCCAGCTCGGGCGGGAATTGGACCGGTTCCGGATCGGGTAGGTAGTCGCAATCGATAATGGACATGGTGCGGCCCTCGATGTGGAGGCGCCTGATCATCTGATAACTACCCAGCATCCGGGTAGTTTGTGCCAGACTCGCCCGGCTACCTGTTCCGGCCTGCTGTCAGGGTGCTGCTCTACCACTTTGTCGGCCAACTCTGCCAGGTGGCAGAATTGATAGTCGAGTCGAACGAAATTGGTGGTTTCGTTGGGACTGGCCAGCCGGCTCTGCAGGGCTATCGGACGCTCGCCGCCACCAGCTCTGCGATTCCCTGTCGCACGGCATCAATGTTGTCATCCATGGTCGCCAACGCGCTGTTGACGTTTCCCACCACGGCATCCGATCCCCGCTCGCCAACCCACTTGGCCAGTTCCTCCACTGAGGCCCTCAGCGCGTCCTGATTGTGACTGAGGCGCTCGAGCACCTCAGCGATGGTGCGTAACTCTTTCATCCATGGCACTCCACTGGGTTGTGGAGGAACCATAGTTGATCGGCAACGGCTGGCAAATGCACAGGGCATCTCCGTCTCGGAGACACCTTTGCCGGGCCCGGCATGTCAGGTTTTGTCAGGCTCTGGACTACCCAGTTTCCCTTGACGAGCACCCACGGAAATTCTTGACGACCTCCGCTTCCACAGGTCAGCCGGACCTAGCGCCAGCCCTTGTACAGCAAGGCCTACAGCCGATCCGGCTCAAACGCCAGCGGCTGAATCCGTCAGGGGTCTGTCAAGGATTCCGTCAAGGCCTGTCAATAGTTTCGCCATCCCCCGCCCATTCTGGACGGGTACACGCCGATCGACGATGGTCAACCTCCCGCGCCCCAAGTAAATTGCCGCTCCCGCGGCATTCCATCTGCTGGCTCTGGTCCCGATCCGTCCAGAGCCTGTCCAGAATTCGAGCTTCGGCATTAGACGGGACTGTCCTCACCAGCCCATCACGCATAGGCCCAGGCCAAGCCCGGCAAGTGATCCAGCGCAGGGGGCCACCGCTCACCGTCTAGTAGGGTCTAGTGCTGGTCTAGTTTCACCAGGCGATTCTGGGCGAGCGTTCGACCGGTACAGACCACCACAAAGCCGGCAGCCCAGGTATCACACGCCATAGCGCCAACATCACCGCGCAGCGCCTACTGCCGATCTGTCCAGAGTGGTCCAAAATCCGTCAGAGGTCTGTAGGGGTATGAGACAGCCAGGTCCCCGACTTTGACGGCTCAAGATCCGGGAAGACCTCAGACGTCCGGCGACAGAGGCTACTGCCAGCAGCCTGGCCCGTGATCCGTCAAGCGTGATCAAAGTAGCGCTCAGTGCCACCAGCGATGTGAGACGGCGCCGGCAACCAGTATTACCGGTACGTGCCAGGATATGGCCCCAGGCGTCCAGAGCATGCGGCGGTCCGTCTCATACCTGTCTCACATTCGGAGGAGGAAAATTTTTCAGCTGTCTGCTGATCCAATGATCTCGCGATCACTACCGAAGAAAAAATTATTTCTCTTTGGCAAGAGCTTTACGAAACTCATCATACAGCTCCTGAGCAGTTGGATATTGCCCCATCAGACTATCAGCCTTACCATAATCAAGTGTTTGAACATTCATAAAGCAAACCCCACCGCTGGATATGAAGCGCTCCAACAGTAACCATTCTGCGGTTTCGTCTTTACCTTCCGCAAAGTCAATGTACTCCGCCTTAGCCCAGCAATCATGACCACCGGTCCTGAATCCTCGCTGACACAGGGTACCGCCAAATTCTCTGAGATATGGAGTATCACCAAGCTCCGGCAACCCGCCGGAGTAGATATAAATTAGAGGAGACATATTCCCATCAATCTCTGGAATGTATACAACCATTCCAGAGATGCCAATTTGGTACTCGCACATATTGTCTTTCGCCCAGATCGACAGCACATCATCCGGAGAAATCCCCACGACTTCAGATTCTCCTGAACAGTGCAAGTTAGCCATATCAAAGCCGTAGCTAACCTCCCCGCCTTGAATAGCTCTAAGAATTGCATACGCAACTTTTGGACTATCTACTAAGAACACCCCGGGGCACGTAACATCGTTTATATTATTCTCTTGAAGGGCTGACACCAGCCTTCCTATCGCCTCATGCTTAGCTCTATTACTATGGGCACCATGAACCGCCGTGTACGATTCAAAAGCCTTATCAAGCCTTTTCTTATTCTGACTTCCCGTATATTTATCCCCCAGCGTCTTAGTAAAGAAAACATCTAACTGAACCATAAACTTAGAGAGAACAGACGACACCTCGTACTCGTTCAATGTTGCTGAGCTATGAGTGATGCTGTTTCGCCATTTTTGAACCTTAAGCAAATTGACCTTTAGCTTCCCGTCAATCTCAACATCACATATATCAACAAGACGATCAATCGACTCACTAAAGCTTACGGTGTGAACACCGTCATATTCGTAGAGCTCTGCTATCTCCCCAGCCCGCCGCTTTACACACGCCTGTTTATACTTGGCATTTACTTCAGAGTAGATCAAGATTTCATTTATATCTCTCAGCAAGCACTTAAATAGTATTTCTACACCATGTTGCACAGCCAAAGTAACGTCTTTCAATAAAAAAAATCTTTCGCGCTCACCCTTACCGGCAGCCTTTACCTTCTCGTACTTCTTTAGATGGTCATATGCCTTCTCTAAGGAATCCAATCCGTTATCAATCAAAGATATATTCATACCCGCAACAACCTAGTTAAATTTTGTAAAAACATCCGCACCGCTAGTCACAACTGACTTCGGCGGCACCCTCGGCTACTTCCCAATTACCCAGAAGTCACAACTGAAATTGTTCAGCCCTTGATTTTCTTTAGTTTGGAACGTTGCGGGAATCCCAGAGCCGTTTCGCCCCTCTCTGAAATAATCTCTGACAGCCTGAAGCCCAAGACTCATCAAGTGCTCCCACTCCCTTCTAAGTTTGTCTTGGAGGTCTTGATTCTGTTTGGCGGCGCTGGGCTTTCGACTGGTGCTCGGCATTACATAGAGGAGGTGAGAGCATGCCTGGTGTGTAAAGGTAATCGTCCCGTACTCCCATCCATCGCTAGTCGACCGACGCCAGCGGTAACTGACCTGAGCGCTCAATTTCTCGGTGAAGTAGGTCGGCTGCATAAACTGGTCTTCGACGTAGAAGTGCAAACCTTCTTCCGCTTCGACTTCTAGACGGTGTTTCATCTGCGAGACTGCGTGTGCCAAGTCATCGCCAGCAGTACGGAGTTCATATTCAGTCTCAGCACGTTTCTTAGCTGACTTGGCGTCACCGTGCCTGGTCACCGCTCGCTCAAACACCCTTAAAAGGTTCGCCACATATGGGCCGCAGGTCGAAAGCCGGAAGCGCTGCAGAGCCGCAGCAGACTCGCCAGCAATGCATCCATCGATAGCCTTGTCCAGCGCTGAAATATCGATTGCCTTCAAAGCGTCCTGCTGGGAGCGAGGGATATTTATCTCACCCATTTCTTTTCCCTTTTCGTTTTTTGGAGTGTGACCCTCACCAGGCGGGTGAGGATCACTTCCCGGGGAGAATACCCAAAGTCTGATCATGCTGGACAACCTCGTGAGAAGGTAGGCGGTGCCTTCCAGTTCAAAGGGCTCAACTCTAGAGCGCCACGCCACCTGCCAACTTCAGCATTTCTCACCAGGCAGGCCGCCCAAGCTCACGCATAGCGGTCGCGAACCAGTTGCGGACGCTGCCTCTCCTGCAGTGGAGCCTGACAATACTTGACATTGGATCGGCTGGTGCTGAGTGGTGATTCGCGGTTTTGATGTGGTCGTTCGCGTTAGGCGGGGCGGCGTGGTTGCTACTGGAAACACCGCAATACCGTGGAAACCACAGTGGAAACCTCCACCTGGAAACCATAACTTTTGATAACCGGCAGGCCGCCCAGGTTCGCACGGAAGGTTCGCGCATAGGGGGTTGCGAACCTGACTGCGCGCCATGGTTGCGAACAGGTAGGCGCGAGGCGGACGCCGGCGCAATGGCTATCATTGATATCTCATCTACGTGGGAGGTCACAATCATGGCCATGTATCGCCTGACCCAGGCCGGGCACGAGCTGAACTACGGCTTTCGACGCAATGCGCGACTAGCGCTAGAAGCACTAGGCCCGACGTTCACAAAGGAGCAAGCGCTGGAAAACCTCCGCGTACTTCACGACCTGGGCCAGCTTGGCAAGGGCACACCTCAAAGCTTCTGGCACCGGTTCGCGTCCCTGGGCGCCCACTCCAAAAGGAAAGCATTTCTTGAGTCAGTGCCTCGCTGACTTTTGACCCGCACGTCAGAATGCGTACCAGCGGTGCGTACCTGGCCGCGTACCGCCTCGCACGAAGACTGATTACCAGTCAGGTGGTAAGGGCGGATAGGTTTTCAAGACCTCAATATCGCTGAGCGAGAACGGATCAAGCGTGTACTCATGCTCGCCAAGATGAATACTATGGTCGTTCGGACCGGCGATTATCGAAGACTGATTAGCCATGGTTGCCAACAGTACTCCACCATCGCCAAAATATGCATTAAGACCGCGTGCAAACGTTCTAGCCACCTCAATATTTGGCGTCCAGCAAAATCCGATTCGCCCAATTCCATAGCGCTCTGCGCTCTCTCCTCGATAGAGTTGAATTGATTCGCCCCGGTATTCTGGAAGCAGCGCGCTCAGCATTCTGGCAAGAGCCTTGTCATCACCGACTTGGCTTCTGATTCGCCAGCCAAGCTCAACCCACACTGTATGGAACTGCTCTTTCGCTGCTTCGGTTACTTCAGCGCTAAAAAGATTAGAAATGAAATGGCTCCATTTACCTTTACTTTCTCCTATGGCGTAAACAATATCCCTGATTGCTTCTTCATCCGAGCCCAGTACGGCTTCCATTAAATAATTAGTGTTTTTCCTGTTAACCATCTGAATCAGCCTTCCTTGATTATCGTGGCGAATAGAACTCGGTACCGCTCGATTTTAACCCTCGGCCCTGGCTCCCATTTCAGTAAGGCACCCTGTGCAGGAACTCTGATTGCGTGCCATCGTAACCAATCTCTGAGCGGCATGGTTTCCATGGCAACCAATGTGGCAACCTAGCCGTGGAAACCATAGCGGATACCGGGCTTCCAGCTGGCGCCTGCGCCCTTACAGAACCTGACATTGGAGAGTGCTACTGTGTAACAGCTTTGCATGGGCACCAGCTCAACGAGACAGACAATATGGTCTGAGTGAGACGTTTTGGTCTGTCTCGCGCCACAAAACGGCGACGTCGCATTTCGTGGCGCGATTCAATGGGGAAGCACAGGGCGCGTGGTTCTGCGCTCGGCCAGGCCGCCCGGTGTGTAGCCTCTGCGAATCAGAGAGTGGTTGGCAAAAGGTCCACATCAGCCTCGCTACTAGTGAACACTCGATACCGCTTCGACTGACCAGCCTGAATTGTCACCTCCCTTTCTCTCCGCTGGGCAGCGGTACCGCAAAGCCCCGAACCGATCACGCCGGCACCGACCACAACTTCGCCGGCCGGTATCTTGAACGTTGCTTTTTCCTTGGTCGCCAACTTCGCAGCCAGTTGTCCATCGATGTAGATCGCCATGTCGCACCCCGAACTCACAAAGCCCGAATCGCGCACAATTGTCAGCGAACCATAAGGACCAGCTGGGTTGATCTGGAATGCATAGACCTTACTGGATGGCTTGGCGTCCGACACAGGCACAGGCGAAGTTGAGCAAGCAGACAATGCGCACATCAGCGTGGCAGACAGGACAATATTTTTCACGGTATGCATCCTCCTTGTGATTGGCCAAATCTACCACCTCGCGCGCATTGCATACTGTTCCAACTCGTCAGAATTCAAAGAACGAGCGACCCAGCTTAAGCCTTATCCTCTGCCACAATTGAAGCTGAAATGATTGCACCACCCCACCGGCGCTCGCCGATACAGATCGGGACGGGGTTGCCGCTGGCGGTGGTGTTCCTAGCTGAACCAAACGCGTAACTTGGTAGGTTTTCGGGCGCACCGCTCTGTGACAAGCCTTTGGCCTGGGGGCTGAGCATCTGGATAACGCCGCCTACAGCAACTGCCAGCCCCATCTTCATCATAGGAACTCCGAAAGCCCCACCTCCCATTGCTGTAGCAACTGCCCCGACGACAATCATCACAGCGCCAACGATGGTCTGAAGGGCTCCAGCACGTTTGCTGCCGGCAATCACAGGCACGATGCGCACTTCCTTCACGCCTCCACGGTCGAACTCATCTGCCCCAACGTTCTTGTGGTTCCTGAAGATCGCAAACCTCATGCCCAGCGCCTCAAGTCGCTTGATCTCCCGCTCAAAGCCTTCCAGCGTTGCCTTCAAGGCCCGAAACACCTCCCAGGTGTTTTGGCTGTCCAGCATGTAGTCCTTCTTGCGGAAGAACTTCCGAATCAGCGGGCCCGACAAGTACACAGTGGTCATCTCTGGGTTACTATGAACAATAGCGGCCATCGTTATTTCTCCGCGCTTGATTTGGGAACATCGGCGCCGATCAGCTCCGCAAGGATCATGCGAGCAGCCATCGCATCCTCTCGGATGGCCTTTTCACGTTTCGGATCAGGGTTCCAGGCCGCGCAGTGGAAGGTCACCTCGGCACGAGCACACTTGCGCTCCGGTGTTGCTTGCCAAAGCTCCGCCGCTATCCTTGCCTCTTCCTCGGTGAAGTACGGGCCATCGAAGTCCTTACGCCCACCCTTCACGATGTCGCTCACGTTCCAGACCTTGTAACCGGCCACCATTGTTGGGTGCTCGTCAAAGTCCGTGCTCTTGCACGCCTCTGCAAAGAGCTCACGGTGTGTTGGCTGTGAGGTGCTGCTGTTGCTTGGTTCTGTCATGTGTACCTCTGGCGCCGCTGGCGCTGGTTATGGGCAGTTGCCCGTGGGTAGTTGATGGGGCTGATCACCCGATCAGGTTGCAAAGAATTGCCTCTGACTCCGCCATGTCGTCGCGTTGGCTGGCGACTAGGTAGCGGAATACGGCTAAGGCCTCGGCCTTATCGCGGGGTCGGATCTGCGCCAGCAGGCCGAACACAAACCAGTCCCGCGCCGTCGCCTCCGGTGGCCCGTCGCTGGCGTCCCGGTCTACGGCGTGGCGCAGCCGGTAGAGCTGGTCCCAGTACCCCAGCTCGTACAGGCAGTCGGTGAGGGTGTGGGGCAGCAGCTCAGGCTGGGCGTTGAACCGGGCGGCTACCTGGCCCTTGTCGAAGTCACCGAGATGGCCGGTAGCCTCCAGCCCGCGCAGCGCTGCGATACAGAACGATTCCGCCTCGGTGTCGGCCAGCAGGGCATCACCAAAGCGAGCGGCACCCTCCAGCCTCAGCCGGTGCCGCTCGATGGCTCGAGTGGCCAGCGCATCCAGATCAGCGAAGCCGAATGACGACATGGCGGCGAATGGGTGGCCGGGGTTGGTGGCCACCAGGTAATCCCGGTACCGCTTCTCCAGCACATCGAGCGGCGTCCTGATCTTCTTGGCGCCCTCCATGGCCCGCTCAATCAGGGCGACCTGACCGGTGCTGATGATCGAGCGCAGCCAGAGCACCGCATCCACTTCCTTGTCGCCGGTGACGACCTCCTGCGGCGGCAGCTCGGGCACGCTCGGCAGGGTCTCGGTGCTGGCGCTGATCGGTGGCAGGGTGAACAGGGCGTGATGTTGCTCGTTGTCGCGGAAAGCCCCAGAGCGTGAAACCAGGGTCTTCACCGTTCCCAGCGGCAGGCCGGTGATCTCGGCCACCTCACGCAGCGAGTGACGGCGGCGCAGGTCCAGCACCTGCCGGCGCTGCTCGTTTGAAACCCGCTGTTTCGTCTTGGCGGCAGAATCCGCCTGTTTCATTGCTGGCGCGGTCATGGCTCACACCACCCTCAGTTTCGGTGGCAGCTTCGGCCCGAACGGAGCCCCAGGTGCGAATGGGTCAGGCAGCACGCCATCGGGGCAGTCCCTGATGAAGTCCGCCATAGCCGCGTGACAGGCGTTGAACAGCGGCGCGTCATTCCACTCCTGCGCCCGACGCTCTGCGCTGTCCTCCAGCGCATGGGTGAACACCAGGCCTTGCAGGTTGGTGACGCCCTCCTGTCTGGCCCGTTCGCGCTCCACCGTGTTCACGCTCAGCAGGTCGCACAGGCGCTCGAATCTCAGGGCCTGGGCCAGCCCGTCATGGTCGAACAGCAGTGACTGGCCAAATCCCGCCAGCGCCACCAGTGCCTTAGCGCGTTCATCCGATCGGTGCGTCTGCGCCCGCTGCTCCAGATCGGCAATGGCCTGGCGGGTGAACGGCAGGAACGCTTTCAGCTTGCCCG
>RCUU01000938.1_pt1 | contig 14871 bp, 10 predicted proteins | sample 2166211 | NCBI WGS metagenome assembly RCUU01 (sample SAMN09932620, study PRJNA488358) | compost metagenome | feature: garden; material: soil; isolation source: compost soil in phenylacetic acid-enriched culture | place: Germany: Experimental Botanical Garden Goettingen | collected 2016-01-27
CGCACCTCGTTCAGATAATCACCCGCTGATTTTACATTGTGGATTTCCTCTTTTTGAAGCAGATGAAATAGAATCTGGCACAGATATCCCTTTAATAATAGCTCCCTGAAAGACTGATCCCCCAGGTAGCAACGCTCAAACTCCTCCAACAATTGTTGGATGATTTCACTATTTCGGTCACTGTGAGTCAGGACATAAGATGAAATAAAGGTATTATCGAAAAAAGGGTTTAATTGTGTTCTTTGAATTTTGTCTTCGGTTTTGCTGGAGATAAAATCTGAATGGAATACGATTGAAGAAAAGCGGCATTTTTTCTCCTGATATTGATAGGCGACATGCAACAGATTGGGTGGAATTAAAACGACCGTGTTTTTCTGGGCAAAAATCGATATCCCGTTAACGACCAGCTCCAGTTCTCCGTCGATCACATAAAGGATCTCTGCCTCTTCATGCCAATGGTTATAGAAAATCAAACCATCCTCGTAATTCTCTATGTCTCTATAAAGCTGTAATTGAAAATCTTCGTTTCCATGCTGAACCCGTTCCTTAAACTCGGCACTGGTAATCGGATGACCTTTCATATCCTGCTCCCCCCTGATGACAGTATTTAAATATATTTAAGACAATATATTAAGAGAGTTATCAATAGAAGACACTATACTGAAAAGTATAAATTAGATTCACATTTTTGAAAACGCTTAGATTTCTTAATCTAAGTACATTCATCAGGGGGGGAATAAAATGAAAAAGTGGTTTTTCTTTGTTGGAGTTGTTGGTCTTATTTTACTGTTGTCAGGTTGTGGAGATGATTCAGCCTCGGGTACTTCCAATAACCCGGGCGGGACTGTCGTATTAAAGGTGTGGGTGGATGAAGAATCCGTTTCCCAAACCAGAGAAATGGCAGAAGCCTTTGCAAAAGAAAACAGCGATAAAAAATATGAAATTGAAGTTGTTGTTTCGGATTCTATGAAAGCCCAAGAGTATGTCAAAAATGATCCGGAAGCGGCAGCTGATGTATTTATGCTTCCCCATGATCACCTTGGACAGTTGGTCGAGTCAGGCTCAATTTATAAAAATACCAAGTATGCCGAAGAAATAAAAGCAGCCATGACCCCGGCCTCGATCGAGGGCGCAACTTACAATGGAGAATTATACGCATACCCCTATGGAGTTGAAACAGGTGTCCTTTATTACAACAAGTCCATCCTTACGGAAGAGGATATTCAAACCTTTGAGGGCTTGACGAAAAAAGGGAAGATCGGGATGAACCTCGCGGAATCGATCGCAGATTATCAAATTGCTCCTAACTTTGTGGCGAACGGCTCCTTCCTTTATGGAGAAGACGGGGCAGATCCGAAAGGAACCACCTTTAACGATAAGCATGGCCTGGAAGTCTTAAAGTGGATCAGTAATTTGAAGGCTAATCCCAATGTGGTGCATGTTAAGGACGACATGGTGAGCAGCATGCTGGATGGAAAAATTGCGGCTGCTATTGGCGGTCCCTGGAATAAAAAGGATTTGGCCGATTTAGGAGAAAATCTCGGAGTCGCAGCTTACCCAACAGCCGATTTTGGAAGCGGTTCAAAACAAATGTATGCTTTCCAGGGTGTAAAGCTATTTGCTGTAAAGGCCTCTACAAAAGCTCCATTGGAAGCGATGGCTTTAGCCAATTATCTGGTTAATGAAGAAAACCAACAGAAGAGATTTAAATTAACGGGAATTATTCCTAGCAATATCAAAGCGCAAGAAACAGATGATGTGAAAAATGATGCCGTGGGTCAAGCCGTAGCAATTATGTCTCAAGAAGGCCATTCCGTCGTGATGCCGAAAATTCCGGAGGTTGCTGCGTTTTGGACTCAAGCGAGCCCGCTCATCAATGATGCATATGCGGGAAAGATCAAGGAAAGCGAGATGCAGCAAAAACTTGATCAATTTGTTAGTGATATCTCAAAATAACATACGCATGTGGGGGGCTTAGAGAACTATGCCGAAACCTAATGAAGAAAAAAGCATCATTTATAAACTCTCATTTGTGTTAATGGGCCTTTACCACGTCATCCACGGGCAGGCTGTGAAAGGCCTGCTCTTTTTTCTCATCGAAATTCTGGTTATCTACTTTATGGGAACGGCTGGCGTACAAAATATTTTAGGGTTGAATCACCTAGGTACCCAACAGCAAGGTTGGGTATTTAATGAGGAGCTCGGGATAGAGCAGTTGGTACAAGGAGACAACTCCATGCTGCTGCTGATTTACGGGATTGTAGCATTAGTCACTATTACCGTTTTTATCTTCTTCTATATTAGCTATATTCGGAGTATGAAACAGCTTGCTCGACTCATAACATCCCAACGGCCTGCTCCTAATTTCAAAGAGGATTTAAGAAGCTTGCTGGATAGTCGCTTTCATCTCACCTTACTAAGTATTCCAGGCATCGGGGTTCTCTTGTTTACCGTCATGCCTTTGGTTTATATGATCTCCATCGCTTTTACCAGTTTTGATCATACACACCTGCCGCCGAAAAATCTGTTTACATGGGTCGGCTTTAGTAACTTCGAAAACATTCTAACCGGTCGAATGTCGGAGACCTTTTTACCCGTCCTGATTTGGACGATTGTTTGGGCTGTTTTGGCTACTTTGACTTGTTTTATTTTCGGGGTATTACTAGCTCTGTTTATTCAAAAAAAGACGATTCGATGGAAAAAGCTGTATCGTTCCATTTTCGTGTTAACTATAGCCGTACCGCAATTTGTATCGTTATTGATTATGAGAAATCTGTTTCACACCTCCGGACCGGTTAACGAATGGCTGTTAAGCCTTGGGCTTATTCAATCACCGATTCCGTTTCTGATTGATCCGTTGTTGGCCAAGTTTTCAGTTATTTTGATTAATATGTGGATCGGAATTCCCGTCTACATGCTAATTGCCACTGGAGTGATTATGAATCTGCCGCAAGATCAAATCGAAGCAGCCCGCATCGATGGCGCATCCATTTTCCAGGTTTTCAGAAAAATTACGATGCCTACCCTGATTTTTGTGATGACACCCAATCTAATCCAACAGTTTATCGGTAATATCAACAACTTTAATGTCATCTATCTGCTGACAGATGGCGGTCCGGCCAACAGTAATTATTACGGGGCGGGAAGCACCGATCTGCTGGTGACATGGCTGTACAAGCTTACTGTAGAGAAGGCGGATTATAATTTGGCTTCCGTCATCGGAATTCTAACTTTTGCCTTAAGTGCGATTATTTCCTTGACCATGTATACGCGATCCAAAGCCTTCAAGTCAGAGGGGGAATTCTAAATGCAAAAGGGAAAGGGCATTGTCGGACAAATCATATTAAGCCTGATCGCTCTATTATGGATATTTCCGATCGTTTGGATTGTTTTAACGTCTTTTCGGGAAGAAGGCGGACGTTTTGTATCGTATATATTCCCAAAAAGGTATACATTAGACAATTACAAGTTTCTGTTTACCAACGATAATTATCCGTTTTTGCAATGGTTCTTGAATACATTGTTCGTTTCTATCGCAACTTGTATTTTAAGCACAATCATTACAGTTTCCATGGCCTATACATTATCCCGGTTAAGATTTAAATTCCGCAAGAAGATTTTAAAGATAGCTTTGATCCTCAATATGTTTCCCGGTTTTATGAGTATGATTGCGATCTATTATATTTTGAAATCGATGGACCTGACTCAAAGCTTATGGGCGTTAATTCTCGTATATTCGTCAGGTGCGGCTTTAAGTTTTTATATCGCCAAAGGCTTTTTTGACACCATCCCGAATTCTGTGGATGAATCGGCGATGATCGATGGAGCGACAAAATTCAATATTTTTACACGCATTACCATACCGCTGTCAAAACCGATCATTGTCTATACCATTCTAATGTCCTTTACCGCACCTTGGATGGACTTTATTTTTGCAAAAGTAATTATGGGAGATAATATTGAGAAATACACGGTAGCGATCGGTTTGTATTCCATGATGACCCGATCCAGTGCAAACTCCAATTATATGGCTTTTGCTGCGGGCTGCGTCTTGATTGCGGTTCCGATTTCACTACTGTTTATGAAATTACAGGAATATTATGTTGAAGGAATTACAAGCGGCTCCGTAAAAGGTTAAAATTAGTTGCGATAGTAATCCTTAAGCCGGGCATATCCAGGATGATTTCCTGAGATATGCCCGGCTTTTTCAATATAATAAATGGTTCAGGGTCACTGAAGTGACTCTTTCTTTTTGTCTTTGAATATGGAAAAATACTCTGGTAGAATAGGCCCATCACGTGGCCCCTTGAGTAATAGAAAGGATGAACTATGAAAAACAAGAAGAACTCACTGGGCGTGAGGCTGATTCAGCTCTTTGCCGCTATCACCATTCCGCTTCTGCTTTTGCTTTTTGCAGCCGGCTACTATGCCAAGGAGACGGTGCTGTCGCAGGTATCCAGATCATATCAAAACCTGGTCAATTCCAATCTCAAAATGATGGAAAACAGCCTGGAGGATATTACGATCAATCTGGTTGATATCGTCGATCACGACGAGAATTTCCTTGAATTTAGTCGTTCGGGGCTCACGGATTCGGAGTATTATTTTGCCCGCATGGGAATTATGCAAAGAAACCAAGCCTATCAGGCCTATTACCATACTGTAGATATGTTCTACCTCTACTCCGGTCCCAATGATTCTTTGACGCTTTCGAATGTGTTGGGAACCACTGAGGAGTACATGGATGAAATCCAGACCTGGATTACGGACCGGGTTCAAAATGCAGACCATTTGAATCCGCTTCAGTATAAATGGACGATCGTTAATATTGCGGGCGATTATTATTTAAACCGGACGGTCGGCAATAATCTGAGCAATCCTTCTTACATTGGCGCACTTATCAAAATCGATTCTATGCGTTCCCCGCTTGGCAATCTGAACCTGCAATCCGGCGGTGATGTTCTTATCGTGGATAATAACGGGAACATTCTCACAAGTCCTTCCGCATCGAAAGGCTATGATTTCAATTTGCCGCCTGAGAAGATGAGCAAAAATTCTTCGTTCTCTTTCACGCACGAGGGCTTGAAACTATTTGTCGTCTCCAGCCAATCTGCCTCCCTGGGCATTAACCTGGCTGTAGTTATTCCTTATTCCGAGCTGCTTCAAGGCTTGAATGTATTTCAAACGATTGTGAATATTTTACCGCTTATTGTCCTGATGATTTTGTTGGTGTACTTATATTATTTCCGCCGTATGGTTATTCGTCCTATGCTGAATTTGCTGGGAGGCATCCACCGCATCCGGAATGGGGCAATGGAAACCAAGCTGCCGGATTCCAACTTGCTGGAGTTCCAATCGTTGAATCAAGCCTTTAACAGCATGGTTGTAGAGATTCAGAATTTGAAAATCGACGTATACGAGGAACGGCTCAACACTCAAAAAGCAGAGATGAAGCATTTGCAAATGCAAATTAACCCGCATTTTTTTCTGAATACGCTCAATATTATTTTCCAACTGGCTGATCTGAAGCGGTATGAGCTAGTGAAAAAGACGGTACGCCATCTCGTGCAATATTTCCGATTTATGCTCCAGGCCAAGGATAATGATCTGACCCTGGGGCAAGAGCTTGATCATATTCGGAACTATTTGGAGATTCAAAAGCTGCGATACCAACAATCGTTTGATTTCCGAATCTCATTACCCGAGGATATTCGTCACGCAAGCATACCTTCCCTGACCATACAGCCGTTTGTGGAAAATGCCATGCTTCACGGCATTAGCTTGAAAGCAGAGACGTTCCAGCTGGAGATTTCGGCAATGCAGTCAAGAGAACATCCCGGGACCATGGTGATTGAAATATCGGATAACGGAAAGGGCATTAGCGAAGAGAAGCTGGTCGAATTAAACTCCCCGGCTTATATGCCGGCTTCTGAGGACAGGCACATTGGCATTTGGAATGTGAAGAAACGGCTGGCTATGCGCTATCAGGACAGGGCCGGCATTTCTTTTAGCGCCAATAACCCGTCCGGAGTTCGTGTAAGATTGATACTACCCATCGAAGAGGCGGAAGGAGAGAGATAAGGATGCGACTGTTGATTGTAGATGATGAACAGTTTGCGGTAGAGGGAATTCTCTATTGCTGTGAATGGAAGGAATACGATATAGAAGAGGTCTTTACGGCGAATAGCGCTGATGAGGCAAGAGCCATTCTGAAAGAGAACCGAATCGATGTATTAATTTGCGATATTGAAATGCCCGATGAAGACGGATTGTCGCTGGTCGGCTGGGTGAAGGAAAATTGCCCGTGGACGGAGTCCCTGTTCCTGACCTGCCATTCGGAGTTTACCTATGCCAAGAAGGCGATTAACCTCGGGAGCTTCGATTATCTGCTGAAGCCTGTGGACAAGGAGGAGCTGCTGTCAGCCGTTTCGGGGATGGTTCATGCTATCAGGGAAAAGAAAGAATACGAGTCCTACAATGAAATGTATCATAAATACCTGAATCTGTGGCAAAAGGAAAAACCGAAGCGTGTAGAACGTTTCTGGCACGACTTGCTCTCACGCAGAATCTTATCGTTCGGGGATTTTCTTGAGCGGGAATTGGCGGATGCCGGTGTGGAGCTGAAAGTGGATGACCGGGTCCTCCCTCTCCTGATCAGTATCGAGGAATGGAGCAAGCCGCTCAATCCGCGAGACCAGGAGATTATGGAATATGCCGTGAAGAAGGCGGCGGCGGAATTTTTTATTGAAGGCCACTATGGGGAGGTAATTACAGACAAAGGCGGGGTTCTGTTCGTTTTGCTGTACGCCAAAGGCGCAGAAGAAGGGGGGCGAATGGTGGAGCACTATAGAATTCAAGAGCTAACTGCTGCGGGAAAGCGGTTTATCACGGCATGCCAGGACTTGTTCTACAGTACAGTGACGTGTTATGCCGGCCTGTTCAAGCCGCTTCAAGAATTGCCGGGAATGTGCGAAAGCTTGAAGGTGATGGAGCGCGACAATATTTCCCGGACGCAGTCGGTGCTCTTTTACGTACCGCAGGTCCAGATGCCGCTAGCCCCCAATTCTGACGATGTTCAGCTCGATGAATTAGTCTCCTGTATGATGAACGGAAATCGGGAAGCCGCTGTCCGGTTCATCCATAGCTTGACCATTCGGCTCGAAGCGAGTCAAGGCTTTCAGGGGAGGCATCTGGACGCCCTGCATCAGGATACCTTGCAGATTATTTATCACTTTTTGCAAGTAAGAGGAATCAATGCGGGAGGCATTGATCAATTTATGGATTGGGCAACGGCACGTATACGCGGTCTGCTTCAGTACAAGCATTGGGCGGAAGGGATTGTGTCCGCGGTCATGGAGGCAGCCTTCGAACAGGAGGAGAAGGGCGGCGTCATCCAGCGATCAGTCCGCTACATTCAACAGCACGTAGAGGAAGAAATATCACGGGAAAGCATTGCCGATTATGTGGGCCTGAATCCTGCTTATCTGTCGAGACTATTTAAAAAAGAGACCGGACAGAATCTTATTGATTTCCTGATTTCGGTCAAGATGAACCGGGCCCGCGAGCTTCTGGACACGACGGATATGACAGTCAGTTCAGTAGCCCAACAGGTAGGTTACAGCAATTTTTCGCATTTCACTAAAATGTTCCGCAAACAGTTCGACGTTAATCCGCAGGAATATCTCAAAGTCACAAAACGAATGGACTGAGGTTACAAAAACGGCAGAGCCGACACAAATATATTCCTATAATGAATCCATAACTCAACGAAGAAGGTGGACTTATGGATTCGCTAAAAGCATTGAACACACAGCGTGCCATCCCGCGACCCCATGCAAAAAGGAGAAACATATGGAAGTACAGGGCACTGATTCTGCTGGCTTTGCCCGGAGTTCTGCTAATGTTTATCAATAATTACCTGCCCATGTTCGGAATATTCCTTGCCTTCAAGGATTTGAACTATACGGAAGGGATATGGGGTAGCAAATGGATCGGATTCGACAACTTTAAGTTTCTATTTGCATCCAGTGATGCGTGGTTGATCATTAAAAATACGCTGCTATACAACATCAGCTTTTTGCTGATAAATACCACACTGGCTGTGTTGCTTGCACTACTGCTAAACGAAGTTAAAAACAAGCTCGCTTCCAGGTTTTTTCAGAGCACAGTGATCCTGCCGAACTTCATTTCCATGGTCATCGTCGGCTACATCGTCTATGGATTTCTGAATCCGGATCTTGGGTTCATTAATAAATTCATTATGGAGCCGTTCGGCATGGAGCCCATCAATTGGTATGCAGAAGCACAGCATTGGCCATACATTCTGACGATTGTAAACGCTTGGAAGAATGTAGGTTATTCCGCAGTCGTCTACCTGGCGGCGATTGTCGGAATAGACTCTGAGTATTATGAAGCTGCGGTCATTGATGGAGCCAGCCGCTGGAAGCAAATGACCAAAATAACGATTCCTCTGATTTCTCCGGTCATTATAATCATGACATTGCTGGCGATCGGTCGGATTTTTAACGCCGATTTCGGCTTGTTCTATCAAGCTACAATGGCATCCGGCATGATAAAGGAGACAACGGAGGTTATCGATACGTATGTCTATAGTGCATTAATGGTGACAGGTGATACTGGACTTGCCTCCTCTGCAGGACTGTTGCAATCCGTTGTTGGCTTTACACTTGTTATTTCGGTCAACCTGATTGTTCGCAAATACAGTAAAGAAAACGCTTTGTTCTAACTGGCGGCAGCTATTAAACAAGCGAAAACCTGCATGAAGGAGATTGATTTTATGAAAAAGAAAGGGACCCACCCGATTATTCTCATTTTCTTGACTCTGTTTAGTTTAGCATGTCTAATCCCGTTCTGGCTCGTGTTTATGATTTCGTTGGCTGACGAAAACTGGGTAACGACTCACGGCTACAGCTTTTGGCCCGGTAAATTTAGTCTCGTCGCTTATCAATATCTGATTGAGGATGCCGAGAAAATTTTACGAGCTTACGGCGTGTCTGCTTTAGTTACGGTAATCGGCGTCATCGTCAGCCTGTTCGTCACATCGGCGATGGCCTACTCATTATCGCGGCGGGAATTTCCGCTTCGGGGAGCCCTCAGCTTCTACATCCTGATCACTATGCTGTTCTCGGGAGGCTTATTGCCTTGGTATCTGGTGTACACCAGGCTGCTGCATGTTCAGGACACCTTGATGGCGCTAATTATTCCCGGGCTAATCGGTGGCTTCAATGTCATCATCATGCGGACGTTTTTTACGAACAGCATACCGCCTTCCTTGATTGATTCGTCTCAAATCGATGGTGCAGGAGAATTTCGCACATACTTCAGTATTATTCTTCCATTGTCACTGCCGGTTATGGCAACGATTGGACTATTCACCACCGTATCCTACTGGAACGACTGGTTTACAAGTCTGGTCTTTATCCAGAACGAGCGTCTGTATTCTCTGCAGTATTTGTTGAACAAGACCTTAATGAACGCTTCGTTTCTGCAGACGATTGCCAATAAAGCCTATAGTTCGACCGCACAAATAACTACGCCGCTGGAATCTATACGAATGGCCATGGCTATGATTGCAATCGGACCGCTAGTGCTAGTATTCCCTTTCCTGCAGAAGTATTTTGTGAAGGGACTTACCGTAGGAGCTGTGAAGGGCTGATCCCGGCTCAGGCTGGATTAGTATAAGCAAGACAAACAGATGCGAGCATGTAGAGCAAGGGGAAAAAGATTTCAGGGAGGTCTATTTTATGAAGTGGTTAAAAAAGAGTACAGCAGTTTTGTCAGCGCTAGTGTTAACAGCAGCTGTAACCGCCGGGTGCGGCGGCAATAATGCAGGAAACGGAGCAAAGGACTCAGCTCAACCGGATGGGGCAGAAGGCTCCGAATTGAAGCCATATGAAGTGGTAATGGTATACCCCGATGCACCGCAAAGAGATAATCCGTTGGTGCAGGAGGCCATGAATGAGTATTTAAAGAAGACCTATCCGGAGCTGAACATGACCGTCAAGCTGAATCCCATCGACTGGGGGGCATGGAGCGATAAAACCAACCTGATGATGGCGTCCGGCGATAAAATGGACCTGCTGTTTACGGCGGATTGGCTCGGATTTCAGCAGCAGGTCACAAAAGGAGGATTGCTGCCGCTTGACGATTTGCTCGCCAAATACGGTCCCGATATCGAAGCTGTAGAAAAGGACTATCACGAGCCGGCCAAACGCGGCGGCAAGCTGTACGGAATCCATACCCATCAAGAGCTTGGCGGTACACAAGGGGTTTACCTGAACAAGGAGCTGGTGGACAAATACAACTTTGATCTCTCTGTGCTGAAATCCGGAAAAGTCGAAGATCTGGAGCCCATGCTGAAAACGATCAAGGAGAATGAGCCGGGAGTTACGCCTTTAGTTGCGCCTAGCTTCCCTCTTGAGGCTTACTATTCGTCTACGAATCTGGATTCTATCGCAAGCATCGCTGTTATCGATGTCGTAGGAACGGCTCCGGATAATTATACGGTGATCAATTCCTTCACTACGCCTCGGTATATGGAGCTCGCCAAGCTGACTAACAAGTGGTATAAGGCGGGGTATATCAATAAAGATGCGCTGACACCGGGATTGGATGCCTGGAAGAAGCTGCAGGCCGGTAAAGGATTTGCGTTTGTCGGTGATATGGATATCCTGGCTGATATGGAAATTGGCAAGGCTGCTATTTCATCAAACGGTTCGATAAAAGCCAACCGGGAAATGCTGCAAATTCCTCTCAATATTGACCGTTTGCAAACTGGTAAAATGACAGCAACCATGCAAGCGATTTCTAAAAGCTCGGAAGATCCCGAGCGTGCAATGATGCTGCTTAATCTCTTCTACAAAGACAAGGAATTGTTGACCTTGCTTAATTTCGGAATTGAAGGGAAGCATTATGTGCTTAAAGATGGTCAAATCGCACTGCCGGAAGGGCAAAGCACTGATAGTGTCGGCTATTATCATGATATTATGTGGCAATTGGGCAATCAAATGCTTAACTACACTCGAGTAGGCGAGGATCCTAACAAATACCAGAACTATGAGAAATTTAACGAAAAGATCGCTGCGAATCCTTCCCGAATTTTTGGATTTGTCTTTGATCCTGAGCCTGTAAAAAATGAACTGATTTCGATAGACAACGCTAATAAAGCATTTGTTGACGGGTTGAAGTCAGGTCAGCTGGACCCGGAAGAAAATCTTCCCAAGCTGTTGGAGAAACAAAAAGCAGCTGGCGCTGAGAAAGTAATCGCTGAAGCGCAAAAGCAGCTTGATGCTTGGTTGGCGGAAAACGGAAAGAAGTGATCGGCGAGTAATAAGCGATATCGATTACAAGCTAATCAGTCAAGCAAAGGAGCATAATCCTTCGGTTATGCTCCTTCTGCTTCCCAAGAATTGTACATCGAAGAGGAGTGGAGTAATAACGTGGGAAATTCAATACTGGCATTTTTAGAAGTATATCCCGATCGCGCCCAGTACAGACCCAGTCAATCGGGTAGCATTTTAGTTGAACTGGAAACCCAGGAGGATGCGGTTCTGGATCTCGTCGTTGTGTTTTCCAAGCTGGAGCAGAGAGTTGCTGAAGAAACGGTTCAGATTAAGATGGAAAATGGATCAAGGCAAATCGTATCTATTCCCTTGTTTATTGAAGAAACGGAATGGGCTGGCTACGGGGTAAAGGTTACAGTTCTTCATAATAAAGGCGTATTGTCAACAGCCTGTACCTCCTACGATATTGCCGATCATTGGAGCCGAGCTCCTCGTTATGGCTTTTTAAGCGATTTTCGGAGTGAAGAATCGGGAGATCTTCGAGACGTAGAGAGTATGAACAAGTTCCACCTGAATGTCATACAGTTCTATGATTGGATGTATCGACACGATGATCTTGTTCCGAAGCAAGATGAATTTATCGATCCGATGGGTCGAACGATGTCCTATAAGGTTGTTCGCGAAAAGGTAGCGGGCGTGCACGATAAAGGAATGGCAGCAATGGCCTATGGTGCGGTATACGCGGGCCTCAAGGATTTTTTACAAGCTCATCCTGAATGGGGGCTTTATAATCGCCGCGGAGAGCCATTTCACTTAATAGACTTATTTTATATTATGGACATCACACCTGACTCGCCTTGGACCGATCATATTGTCGACCAGTTCCGTCAGGCGGTGAAGGCAGGATTCGACGGGATTCATATGGACCAATACGGCTTTCCAAAGAAAGCGATACGCCGAATTGAAGGAACAGAGGAACTGATAGACCTGGCGGAATGTTACCCGGCGCTTATTGATCGAACCCATGCAGCTGTGAAAGAAATCAATGCAGAGGCAGGGGTCATATTTAATAATGTAGGTAACTATCCGATAAACAAGACGGCCTCTTCGGATCAGGAAGCACTGTATATTGAGGTGTGGCCGCCCGTGGTTCGCTTGCGGGAGCTCAAAGGACTTATTGATAATGCAAAATCATTGAATCCGGACAAACCGGTTATCCTGTCCGCCTATCTTCCCTCCTTCTATCCGAAGGCAGGGAATGACAAGGTATGGGCCGAGAACGGTGGACTGTTGACGATGGCAACGATATTTGCAAGCGGCGGGTACCATCTGTTATTAGGTGAGGACAAGGGAATGCTGACGATGCCCTACTATCCGGATTATGCAGAGATGCGGCCTGAATTTGCTGTTGAGGTCAGACGTTATTATGATTTCATCGTGCGGTTTGGCACTTTAATTCACAATACGCAATTGGAAGATGTGTCTTATACCTATACAGCAGGGGTCAATACCGAGATCACCTTCCAAGCGGCGGTGCCATTTGCTCCGAATGGTGACATTGGTTCCGTGTGGACCATCATCAAGCGCATGCCAGGATACCAGCTTCTGCAGTTGATTAACCTTGTTGGACTTGAGGATGATTACTGGGAGCATGGAAAGCACAAGCGGCCTGAACCTCAAAAAGAGGTTATCTGCACTTTGCTGATTGAACAACCGATTGAGTCCATCTACACGGCCAGTCCGGATGACTCGACCCAGGAAGTCCGTTTTTTGGATTACGAGGTTGTACCGCATGAACAAGGATTGGCGGCCAGATTTACCTTGCCTTGTCTGGAAATTTGGTCTATGGTCGTAGTCAGGTATAGAGAATAGGAGTGAATGATATGAACAGTACAAAATGGTGGCAGACCGCCGTTGTATACCAGATTTATCCGAGAAGCTTCCAAGACAGTGATGGGGACGGAATTGGCGATCTTCGAGGGATTATAAGCAGACTGGACTATCTTGAACAGCTTGGCATTACAGCGATTTGGCTTAGCCCTGTTTACAAGTCTCCCAATGACGATAATGGCTATGACATCAGCGACTACCAGGATATTATGACCGAATTCGGAACGATGGATGATATGGATGAATTAATAAAGCAGGCCAAGCTTCGCAGTATTCGGATTATTATGGACCTGGTCGTTAACCATACCTCGGATGAGCATCCCTGGTTCCTTGAAGCCCGCAAAGGAAAAGACAACCCATATCGTGACTATTACATCTGGCGAGATCCAGTGAGCGGCGAAGTTCCCAATTCCCTGAGATCTACGTTTAGCGGATCGGCTTGGGAATTCGACGAAGCGAGCGGTCAGTACTTTCTGCACTTGTTCAGCCGCAGACAGCCGGACCTGAACTGGGAGAACAGTAAAGTGCGGGAAGAGGTATGGGACCTGATGAATTTCTGGCTGGAAAAGGGCGTTGGCGGATTCCGTATGGACGTGATTGATTTGGTCGGAAAAATACCGGATCAGGAGATTACAGGGAATGGTCCGAAGCTTCATGAATATTTGCAGGAGATGAATCGGGAGACGTTCGGAAAGCATGATGTTCTGACGGTAGGAGAGACTTGGGGTGCGACTCCGGAAGTAGCCAAGCTATATTCCAATCCGAACCGGAACGAGCTGTCCATGGTGTTCCAGTTTGAGCATATCGGTCTTGACCAGCAGGATGGAGGAGAAAAGTGGGATTTAAAACCCTTGCCCGTAAACCAACTAAAGCAGATACTGGCCAAATGGCAAACTGAACTGGGGAATGAAGGCTGGAATAGTCTGTTCTGGAACAACCATGATCTGCCGAGAATCGTATCCCGTTGGGGCGATGATAAGCAATATCGGGTAGAGAGCGCCAAGATGTTCGCCATTTTGCTGCATTTGATGAAAGGCACTCCTTACATTTATCAGGGTGAAGAAATCGGGATGACCAATTATCCGATTCAGGATATCAATGAGGCGCAAGATATTGAGACCATCAACATGTATCATGAACGAATGACCCAAGGGTATGCCAAGGAAGAGATTATTAATTCCATAAATGCAAAGGGAAGAGATAACGCCAGAACCCCGTTGCAGTGGGATCAAACGCCTAACGGGGGATTTACAGCCGGAGAGCCGTGGCTGCATGTTAATCCAAATTATGCGGAGATTAATGTGAAAGCGAATCTGGAGGACCCAGATTCGATCTTTCATTGCTATCGCAAGCTGATCGAGCTGCGGAAGAACAACCCGATCGTTGTTTGGGGCGATTTCGAACTGGTAACTAACGTGCCGGAACAAGTGTTTATGTACTTCCGCCGTTATGAAGGGCAAACCTGGCTGGTAACAGCTAACTTTAGCGGAGAGGCAACCACGCTGGAATTACCGGAGATGGGCTCGGTCGGTGAATTCATCATTGGCAACTACTCCAGAGATAACGTGGACTTTAAGCAATTACAATTACAGCCTTACGAAGCATTTGCCATCAAGCTCGTATAGGCTTTACTAGAAAACCGGGCAACATCAGAGCAAATCTGATGTTGCCCGGTTTT
>RCUU01000945.1_pt1 | contig 14838 bp, 16 predicted proteins | sample 2166211 | NCBI WGS metagenome assembly RCUU01 (sample SAMN09932620, study PRJNA488358) | compost metagenome | feature: garden; material: soil; isolation source: compost soil in phenylacetic acid-enriched culture | place: Germany: Experimental Botanical Garden Goettingen | collected 2016-01-27
GCGTTGTTGATGGAAGCGGCGGCTGAGGTGAATCGCGCACTCCAACACCTAAGTACGGAAGAAGCCGACTTCATGGCCCGCCACCATGACGAAATCGTATCGTTTTTAAGTGAAGGCTCGGCAGCGATTGGTATCAGTGCTGTCATGTTCGACACGCACCTGAACAACATGAAGAGTACTTTGGAGCAATTGGAGTCGTTGCACCAGCGCACATATTTACAACACGGAACGTTGAAAAGCCCTGATTTTTTATCTGAGCGTAAGCGCTTGATGCTGCAATTGGATAACAGCCTGGGTCCGCTCATACGCAAAGGTATGGGTATACCCGACCACCCAAAGCTGAAAAATGCATTGGGGATCTCCAATCGCCGACTTGTTCATCATTGGAATAAAGCAGGAGCACCTGGACGTATTCCAGGCTATGCGACCCACATCGACGGCTTGGCCAAGGCGAGCAAATACATCAAGGCTGGGGGCTGGATTGGAATTGGGCTGGGTTCAATAGCTTCAGAGTTGAAAACACAGGAAACATGTTGGATCGGGCGTGAAGATGATTGCCTTAAGGTAAAGCTCACCGAGAGAGGGAAGTTTTTTGGTGGGCTGGCAGGCGGGGCGGCTACCGGTGCGTTGGTTACCGGATCAGCTGCCACAGGGGTGTGTACAGCTATCGGCGCTGGGACGGCTGGGGTGGGCGGAATTGTTTGTGCCTTAGTGGTCGTTGCTGGCGCATCGATTGTGGGTAGTGCTATTGGAGAATCAGGGGGTGAAGTCGTTGGCGAGCAAATTTACAAAATATCCAACTAACCATGGATAATTATGCCATTAGCTGGATATTGGTATTTTTATCAATCCCAACATCGCTAACCCTTTGGCTTTATACGTCTTATACAAAAATGAATGAGATACTGGAACACCTTTCTAATTGTCGTGCCATCCAGATCAGAAAGCCCATAATGGGAAAAGATCCGTTTGGGCGTTTATTCATGATGGGGACCATTGCCGGTATACTATTAACCCCGAAGCTCTACCTAAGGGATGGCGGCGCAGATCCGCACGACATAGAAAACTTCCCAAAGCATCTGAAGAAGATGATAACCATCCAATATGCACTCTTGGCAGCTTCTGTCATTTCAATGTTTGCACTTTGGGGGATTGGAAAATACATGGGCTGGCTAAAATAGCTCAATCAAGAAAACACTTAGCCCGCCGTTCGGCGGGCCTTTATTTTCCGAGCTTTAATCCTCAACTGCGTCCCTCACATCCTCTCCACCACCGGCGGACTCCACTTCCCATTCAACGCCTCCGCCTTCGGCCCATACAACCGCATGGTCAGGTTGAACGACCCCTTGGGCGCCGGCAGCCAGTTGGCTTCCTTGTCCTTGCCCGGGTTGGCGTGCTGGAAGTACAAGTCCAGCGAGCCATCGTCATTGGTCTTGAACGGCATCCAGCTGCTGACGGCAAAGCGGTCGAGCTCGTTGCCGACCTGGAAGCCTTCGGCGTCGTACAGGGTGATCGACCAGAACGCATTGACCGGCGGCGTGGTTCCGGCCGGGAAGTGCAGGCGGTAGGTGTTGGCGCCGTCCAGCGGCTTGCCGTTCTGATCGCCCAGGTTCAGTGGGTAGATCGCGTCCTCGGGCAGGTTGGCGCCCAGGCCGACCTGGGTCACGATGGCGCGCTTTAAGTAGTAGTTGCCGTATACGCCCATGGTGTCGGTGTTCATCGACCAGCCGTTGACCACCCGGGCCAGGCTTTCGACTTTCCACTTCATCAGTTCCTGGGCCTTGGCCGGGACGGTTTCCAGCGCCTGTTTAACTTCTGGCTCAAGGCTGTCGAAGTCGAACGGCTTGCCCGGTTCGATGCCGATACGCTGCATCTGCGCGATGATCGGTTGGTCGGTGCTGTGGGGCGGGTGCAACTTGAGCAGTTCAGCGGCGTAGGCGAAGTACTTGGCCGCCGACATATTGTCGACCTGGAGTTTGGGCGGCGTTTTCATGTCCACGTTAGGGTCGATCACCACTTTGACCGGTACCGGTGGCTTGTCCCATTGCGACAGTGGCGTGACCTTGTAGCCGGCCTGAATCTTGTGCACCGCTGGGTAATCGGCGGCGCCATCGGTCTTGGTGCGGCCGATGATCCACACGTAGGGGGTTGGGGCCGGCAGATGGGTGAAGCCGTCCGGCGTGGTGCCCTTCCAGCCGGGCGCGGTCACCAGGAAGTTAGCTGCGTGGGTACCGGTGGTGCGCCAACCGGGGGAAGCGAAGACGTCGCTCCACATGTCGAGCATCGGCAACAGGTAGTAGCGCCCGTCGGTATCGGGCGCGGAAATCACCAGGGGCTCGGCGGTGAGGTCCAGCCAGGCAATGGAATAGAGGGTGTCGAAGTTCGAGCGCACCACGCCCTTGAAGTTGGTCGGTGGGTACTCCGGCACGCTGACGAACATATTCATCGGCCCCTTGCCGAATGCCTTGCCCGGTTCGATGTTGGTGAACTGCTTGCGGGTGATGTCCATCGACAGCATCGGGTAGAAGTACACATAGGCATCGACCCCGATGGACGTGGCCTCCTCGCTGGTCAGTGGCGCGGCCGACGCGGGGAGTGCTCCCATAACGGCGAGTGCGCAGGCGGCAGCCTTCAATGTATCGATCATTTTTCCATGCCCCGGCAAGGTTGGGCCGAGCAGCCCGTTCATGCAGGTTTAGCATAGGGATTGGATCCCGGCGCTGAAACGGGCACGAAAAGGCCCGCCGAACAGCGGGCCAGGCTTTCAGTTTCGCCACGGGCACAGCCGTGGCGATATCGAGCTTCGGTGTTTACCTTCTGTCGGGATTGTCCTTGTTGATGTTGGTGTCGCGATTTTTCATCGGATCTTCCCAATCCTGTGGGCGGTTGCCACCGCCAGTCTGGCCTGGCTTGCCGGGTTGCTGGCCAGGTTGCTGGCCGGCGCCGCCGGTTCTGCCGGAGCCTTGGCCGCCTTTGTCTGGCGAGTCTGGACGCATGCCAGGGTCTTTCTGGCGGGAAGGATCTTGTGGACGTTGTTCGTTAGCCATTTTTTGCACCTCTGAACGTAAGGTCCAGTGAATCTGGGCCGTATTGGTTGGAGGCTGCCCTTCCCGGGATGTGCCTTGCAGACGACAGACGGTCAATGACTCCGGCGTTGCGACGATGCTGTAAATGATTCGTATTTTTCAAAGCCATCTATAATCGTATCGATCCGTGCCAGACCTCGACCGTTTCCTTGAACAACAGCAGGAGCCGCCCGCGCAATGACGACCCTCACCCCTTCCTTGTTCAAATCAGCACTGCTGGCAACCCTGTTGTTCGGCGCGGCTGGCCTCGCCCAGGCGGCGCCCAGCGCCGAGGGCATCGTGGTCTATAACGCCCAGCATGCCAGCCTGACCAAAGCCTGGGTGGAGGGTTTCACCAAGGAAACCGGGATCAAGGTCACCTTGCGCAACGGCGATGACACCGAGATGAGCAACCAGATCGTGCAGGAAGGGGCCGCCTCGCCTGCCGATGTGTTCCTGACCGAAAACTCGCCGGCCATGGTGCTGGTGGATAACGCCGGTTTGTTCGCAGCCGTGCCACCTTCCACCCTGGAGCAAGTGGCGGCCCCCTATCGCCCGGCCCATGGGCGCTGGGTCGGTATTGCCGCGCGCTCCACGGTGTTTGTCTACAACCCCGGCAAATTGCCCGAGGCCCAGCTGCCCAAATCCTTGATGGACCTCGCCGCGCCGAGCTGGAAAGGCCGCTGGGGTGCCTCCCCGGCCGGTGCCGATTTCCAGGCCATTGTCAGCGCCGTGTTGGAACTCAAGGGCGAAGCGGCCACATTGGCATGGCTCAAGGGGATGAAAGCCAACTTCACCGCCTATCGCGGCAACAGTTCGGTAATGAAAGCCGTCAATGCCGGGCAGATCGACAGCGGCGTGATCTACCACTACTACCACTTCGTCGACCAGGCCAAGACCGGCGAGAACAGCAAGAACACCCAGCTCTATTACTTCAAGCACCAGGACCCGGGTGCCTTCGTCAGCATCTCCGGCGGTGGCGTACTGGCCTCCAGCAAGCACCCGGACGAAGCCCAGGCGTTTCTCAAGTGGGTCACCGGTAAAGGCGGCCAGGAGATTCTCAAGACCGGCAATTCCTTCGAATACGCCGTGGGCATGAACGCTGAATCGAACCCGAAGCTGCCCCCCTTGCAGTCGCTGGATGCACCGGCGGTGGATGCATCGAAACTCAACAGCAAGAAGGCCGTCGAGCTGATGACAGAGGCCGGCTTGCTCTAACCTGAAGTCGGAGCCGAACATGCTCCAGGAACGCGCAGCAATCGCCGACCCGGCCATTGCACCGCCAGTGTCGAAACGAAACCGCAGCGCCTCGCCGGCCCGGGTCAACGCCTGGGTCACCAGCCTGGCGGTGCTGGTATCGATGCTGGCGCTGTTGCCGCTGGCCTTCGTGACCTGGGTGTCGGTGCAAACCGGCTGGGCGACCATCGAGGCGCTGGTGTTTCGCCCGCGGGTCGGCGAACTGCTGGTCAACACCCTGTTGCTGGTGGCGCTTACCCTGCCCCTGTGCATCGTGCTGGGCGTGGTCCTGGCCTGGTTGACCGAACGCACCGACTTGCCGGGCCGACGCTTGTGGTCGCTGCTGGCCATCGCGCCGTTGGCGGTGCCGGCGTTCGTGCACAGTTATGCCTGGGTCAGCCTGGTGCCGCCGATTCACGGTTTGTTCGCCGGTGTGCTGGTGTCAGTGATCGCCTATTTTCCGTTTCTCTATTTACCGGTTTCGGCGACGCTGCGACGCCTCGACCCGGCCATGGAAGATGTCGCCGAAACGCTCGGGCTCAAGCCTTGGGCAGTGTTTTTCCGGGTGGTACTGCCACAGTTGCGCCTGGCCATCGGTGGCGGTGCGTTGTTGGTCGGGCTGCACCTTCTGGCCGAATACGGCCTCTACGCGATGATCCGTTTCGATACCTTCACTACCGCCATCTACGATCAGTTCAAGTCCACCTTCAACGGCCCGGCGGCCAACATGCTGGCTGGCGTTCTCGCCCTGAGTTGCCTGCTGCTGTTGACACTGGAGTCCACGTGCCGCGGCAAGGCGCGCTACGCCCGGGTTGGCTCGGGCAGTGCACGGGTACAACGGCTGGTACGCCTGAACCGCACCGGCAAGGGGTTGGCCCTGAGCCTGGTCGGGGTGACGTGCATCCTGGCCCTCGGGGTACCGCTGCTGACCCTGGGCCGCTGGCTGGTGGCCGGTGGTGTGCAGGCCTGGCAGGCCAGCGAACTGTGGCCGGCCCTCGAACAGACCCTGCTGCTGGCCAGCGCCGGTGCACTGATCACCACCTGTGCAGCCATTCCCGTGGCCTGGCTGTCGGTGCGTGCGCCTGGCCACTTGCACCGGGTTCTGGAAAGCTGCAATTACATCAGCAGCTCGCTGCCGGGTATTGTTGTTGCCCTGGCGCTGGTGACCATCACCATCCATGTCGCCCGGCCGCTGTATCAGACCATTTTCACCGTGCTGCTGGCGTACCTGCTGATGTTTCTGCCCCGGGCCCTGGTCAGTTTGCGCGCCGGTATCGCCCAGGCCCCGGTCGAGCTGGAATACATGGCTCGCAGCCTGGGCCGTTCGCCCGGCCGCGCGCTGTGGTTGATCACCTTGCGCCTGGCCGCCCCCGGCGCCGCCGCGGGTGCGGCGTTGGTGTTCCTGGCAATTACCAACGAGCTCACCGCCACCCTGCTGCTGGCACCCAACGGCACCCTCACCCTGGCCACCGGTTTCTGGGCCATGACCAGCGAAATCGACTATGCCGCGGCCGCGCCCTATGCGCTGCTGATGATTGTGTTGTCGCTGCCGCTGACCGGGCTGCTTTACCATCAATCCAAACGCATGGCCGGCCGATGAACGCCCTGGAACTCACCTCGCTGTACAAGGCCTTCGGCCGTCACCAGGCCCTGGACGACATCTGCCTGTCGGTACCGGCCGGCAGCCGTACGGCGATCGTCGGCCCGTCGGGATCAGGCAAGACTACCTTGCTGCGCATGATCGCCGGGTTCGAGTTCCCCGATAAAGGCAGCATTGCCCTCAATGGCCGCACCCTGGTCAACCACAGCACCGCCGTGCCGGCCCACCAGCGCCTGATTGGCTACGTGCCGCAGGACGGCGCGCTATTCCCGCATATGACGGTGGCGGCCAATATCGGTTTCGGGCTATCGGGCACAGGGAAAGAGAAACAGCTGCGGGTAGCCGAACTGATGGCCATGGTGGCGCTGGAGCCGCAGATGCAGCGACGCTGGCCCCACGAGCTGTCCGGTGGGCAGCAACAGCGGGTGGCCCTGGCTCGCGCGCTGGCGCAACGACCGCGGCTGATGCTACTGGATGAGCCCTTCTCGGCACTGGACACCGGCTTGCGCGCGGCCATGCGCAAAACCGTGGCACGCCTGCTGGCAGACGCCGGCATTACCACCATCCTGGTCACCCACGACCAGGCCGAGGCGCTGTCCTTTGCTGACCAGTTGGCCGTCATGCGCCAAGGCCGCCTGGTTCAGGCCGGCCGTCCCATGGACCTGTACCTGCGGCCCCGCGACGCGGAAACGGCGTTGTTCCTGGGCGATGCCGTGGTGATACCGGCCTGGGTCGAGGACGGTATCGCCACGTGCGAGTTGGGCCGCATCACGGTGGGCGACAGTAGCCATCGCGGGGCGGCGCAGATCATGTTGCGGCCCGAGCAGATTCGCTTGTCCAGCCCGGCCAGGGAGCCTCTGGACGGTTGCCTGGGAGTGGTGACCGACTGTGATTTCGGCGGTAATACCTGCACCCTGACCGTGCAATTGCAGGCACCGGCGGCAGCACTCAATGGCCATCCTGGCAATCGTTCCTTGTTGGTCAGAAGCACCGGCATGAACGCGCCACTGACGGGCAGTACCGTGCATGTGGCGGCGGTGGGGCATGCTCATGTGTTGACGTAGGCGCGTGAGTTTTCGGGTGGGTGACGCCAGCCTGCAGCACACATTCAACACCCAATGCCAATTGACGCCCCCCACCCGGCCATGGTCTCCTACGCAGATTCGTTTGGGTGCCCTTCACAGGGTGAAACGGGAAACCGGTGCGTCAGGGGGTCGTTACACCTCCCTGGCAAGTCCGGCGCTGCCCCCGCAACGGTAAGCGAGAGAAGAATCAGATCCACTGTGCCAGCAGTCCGGCATGGGAAGGCGATTCTTGCAGGCTCGGCAACATGCCAGCCCCTCGCAAGCCCGGAGACCGGCCCAAACCATTACCTGACATACCCGCGGTGGGCGGGCGCTGTTGATACTTCTGCGTGCTTGCCCGCAGGAGCTCTTCGCGCATGCCTGCCTCAAATACCACAGAGGGAAGCGCCATGCCGATCACCACCGCCAGCCACTCCAGCGTCGTGACATCCACCCAGACCCAACGCCTGGTCGTCGCCATCGGCGCTTCCATCCTGGGCATCTGCCTGGTCTATTTCGCCGGGTTCTCGCACATCGAAGCCGTCCACAACGCCGCGCATGACACCCGTCACAGCGCCGCCTTCCCGTGCCATTGAGACCTGCCCCGATGATCAAGCGCATTGCCCAGACCGCCGGCTTCACCGGCCTGCTCGCCGCCCTGCTGCTGACCCTGCTGCAAAGCTTCTGGGTCGCACCGCTGATTTTGCAGGCGGAAACCTACGAAAATTCGGCGCCTGCCGTCGAAACCCATGAACATGCCGCAGGCACCGCCGCACACACCCACGATGCCGAAGCCTGGGCACCGGAAGATGGCTGGCAACGCGTACTGTCCACCACCGGCGGCAACCTGGTGGTCGCTGTCGGTTTTGCCCTGATGCTGGCCGCGCTCTACACCCTGCGCGCGCCGGGCCGCACCCGCGAGGGCCTGCTCTGGGGCCTGGCCGGTTTTGCCGTGTTCTGCCTGGCACCAACCCTGGGCCTGCCACCGGAGTTGCCGGGCACGGCCGCCGCCGACCTGGCCCAACGGCAAGCCTGGTGGGTCGGCACGGCCGCTTCCACGGCGGTGGGCCTGGCCTTGATCGTGTTTGGCAAGCAGTGGCTGCTGAAAATCATCGGGGCCGCGATCCTGGTCGTGCCCCATGTCATCGGCGCACCTCAGCCCGAGGTCCATGAAAGCCTGGCGCCTGAAGCACTGGAAGCGCAGTTCAAGATCGCCTCGCTGCTGACTAATGCCCTGTTCTGGTTGGCCCTGGGGCTGATCAGCGCCTGGCTGTTCCGTCGCAAAAGCCAGGCTTGATGAGCCCGGTCGCCCATGCGCCAGCCCTGGTAGCCGGTTTCGGCTGCCAACGGGGCTGCCCGGCCAGTGAGTTGGGCGACCTGCTCGAAGAGGCCCTGCGACAACAGGATTTGCCCCGTTCGGCACTCAAGGGCCTGGCCAGCATCGAACTCAAGCGCAACGAACCCGGTCTGCGGCAATTGGCTGCGCGACTGGGTTTGCCGTTGGTGTTTTTCAGCGCAGCCGACCTTGCCCGTTTCGAGCCCCGGCTCAGCCACCGCTCTGCCCTCGCCCATCGCCACAGTGGCTGCTACGGGGTCGCCGAAAGCGCCGCGCTGGCACTGGCCGAACACATGGGCGCAGGCATCGCGCACCTGCATGTACCCCGCTGCTCTTCGGCGCGCGCCACCCTGGCATTGGCCATGGCGGAGCAAAATCTTCGATAATCCCCTTTACCTTGCACCCGCTACTTGAATTTTATTCAAGCACGCTGCGCTTTCAGGCTTTTCAGGAACCCTTGCATGACGGTCTACTTCATTGGCGCAGGCCCCGGCGATCCCGAGTTGATTACCGTCAAGGGGCAACGGCTGATCCGCACTTGCCCCGTCATCATCTACGCCGGCTCCCTGGTACCGGCGGCCGTGCTCGAAGGCCATCGTGCCGAAGTGCTGGTCAACAGCGCCGAGTTGCACCTGCAACAGATCATCGAATTGATCGAGGCAGCCCATGCCAAGGGCCAGGATGTGGCGCGCGTGCACTCCGGTGACCCGAGCCTGTATGGCGCTATCGGCGAGCAGATTCGCTGCTTGCGTGAACTGGGCATCCCTTACCAGATTATTCCCGGGGTCACCGCCACGGCGGCCAGCGCGGCCCTGCTCGGTGTGGAATTGACCCTGCCGGACATTTCCCAGACCGTCATCCTGACCCGCTTCGCCGACAAGTCACCGATGCCCAGCGGCGAGGAATTGGCCAGCCTGGCCCAACACGGCTCGACCATGGCTATCCATCTGGGTGTCCAGCACCTGGAGAAAATCCTTGTGCAATTGCGTCCGCATTATGGCCACGACTGCCCGATCGCCGTGGTGCACCGTGCCACCTGGCCGGATCAGGATTGGGTGCTCGGCACACTCGATGACATCCTCGAGAAGGTCAAGGCCAAGGGGTTTCGCCGCACCGCGCTGATCCTGGTCGGTCGGGTGCTGGCCAGCGACAGTTTTTCCGAGTCGGCGCTATATCGCGCCGGTCACGCGCACCTGTATCGCCCCTGAGTGGCACTATCCGTGGGGTTATTGTCATTGCCGCCACCGGCCTGACATCGCACACTGACATCTCAACGAATTCGAGGTGTTTATGCAGCTTGCCCGGCGTATTGCCTGCCTGATCTTCCCCGATGTCATGAGCCTGGACGTGACCGGGCCGATGCAGGTGTTCGCCAGCGCCAACGTGGAACTGGCGCGCACGGGCCAACCCGTCGCCTACGAATTGCTGACGCTGGCCGACGAACCCGGGCCCGTGGCCACTTCTGCCGGTTTGCGCCTGGTCGCCGACCAGCGTTGGCAGGACGTCAACCCTCACCTGCTCGACACTTTGCTGATTCCAGGCGGCAGCACGGTGCAGGGTCTTTGTGCCAACACACAGCTGCTAATGTGGCTGCAGAACAATCATCGGCACCTGCGCCGCCTGGGCTCGGTGTGTTCAGGGGCGTTGATCCTGGCCAGTGCCGGCCTGCTCGACGGCTTGCCTGCCACGACCCATTGGGACGATATCGACGCCTTGCGCGGCTTCGATGCCATCGAGGTACAGCCCGATCGCTTGCACACCTTTGACCCGCACAACCGCGACGGCAACGGGCATATTTTTACGTCCGCCGGCGTCACCGCAGGCATTGACCTGGCCCTGGCACTGGTCGAAGCGGACCTGGGCCGCGAAATTGCCCTGGCGGTGGCGCGGCGCCTGGTGATGTTCCTCAAGCGCCCCGGCGGCCAGACCCAATTCAGCGCCTGCCTGGTGCCGCAGGCCAGCCGCGCCCCGCGCCTGGCGGGCTTGCTCGAGTGGATACCCGCTCATCTGCATGAGCACCTGACGCTGGACACCCTGGCCGAACAAGCCGCCATGGCCCCACGCACCCTGTACCGGGTGTTCCTCAGCGAGTTGGGCATCACCCCGGGCCGGCACGTCGAGCGCGTGCGCCTTGAAGCCGCGCGCGCCTTGTTGCAGAACGGCCAGGCCTCGATCGGACGCATCGCCCAACTGTGCGGCTTCGGCCACCCGGAAAACCTGCGACGTACGTTTCAAAAACACCTGGGCATCAGCCCGCTGGCCTATGCCGAACGCTTTGGCAGCCACGCCCTGCATGAATAAAGGAGAAGACCATGCTCGAACTACGACCTTTTTGTGAATGCTGCGGCGTGGCATTGCCAGGTGACAGCCCGGACGCGTTCATCTGTTCGTTCGAATGCACATTTTGCCGTCAGTGCAGCGAGAATTGGCTGGTGGGCCGTTGCCCCAATTGCTCGGGTGATCTGCTGCCACGGCCGCCTCGGGTGGGTAAGGCGCTGTTGAGGAATCCGGCTTCGACTGTGATTATCGTCAAGGCCCAGGGCTGCGCCCGCAACACTGCCTGAAAGCCCCCTCACCCCAACCCTCTCCGCAAAGGGGAGAGGGTGTACATGTTTCATGTGATCGACACAAACCCACTCCCTCTCCCCGATGGGGAGAGGGCTGGGGTGAGGGGTGGATTCTAAGAAAAAAAAACGGCGCTCACGGACGCCGTTTTTTTTCTATCTGCAGCGAACACCTTAGTAGTAGGCGTTTTCTTTCTGCGAATGGTCGGTCACGTCACGCACGCCCTTGAGCTCCGGAATGCGCTCGAGCAGGGTACGCTCGATGCCTTCCTTGAGCGTTACGTCGGCCTGGCCGCAGCCCTGGCAACCACCGCCGAACTGCAACACGGCGATGCCGTCTTCGACCACTTCGATCAGGCTGACCTGGCCACCGTGGCTGGCCAGCCCCGGGTTGATCTCGGTTTGCAGGTAATAGTTGATGCGCTCGTTGATCGGGCTGTCGGCATTGACCATCGGCACTTTGGCGTTGGGCGCCTTGATCGTCAGCTGGCCGCCCATGCGATCGGTGGCGTAGTCGACAACGGCGTCCTCAAGAAACGCTTCGCTGACGCCGTCGATCCAGGCGGTGAAGCTTTTGAGCCCCAGCGCGGTGTCTTCCGGCTTCTCTTCGCCCGGCTTGCAGTAGGCGATGCACGTTTCAGCGTACTGGGTACCCGGCTGGGTGATGAATACGCGTATGCCGATGCCCGGGGTGTTCTGCTTGGAGAGCAGATCGGCCAGGTAATCGTGCGCGGCGTCGGTAATAGTAATGGCGCTCATGGAAGTTCCTCACAGACTTGCCGGCAGTTTACGCCAAACGGAGCGCGCGAAAAAGTCCTAGTAATTTCGTCGGGTTAGCGCCGTCGTCGCGACCACGGCCAAGCGGCTGTCGAACCACCCTTTGATCTGGTGATACCGGCGTTTTTCGATTAGCACGTCACTGGCCGATGAGCCCAGGGCGATGAGCGCCAAACAAATCGCAAACATCGCGCCGGGGCTCAGGCTAAAACGGGTCAACACCAGGCTGAAATGAAGTGATGACAGACCATTACCCACGCGGCCAGCGCTCGTGACACTTGAAGCGAATACAGCATCCCGTCCCCTCTGACGGCCTGTTTGGATATCAGTATTTCAGGCCCCCGCGTGCGCGTGAACCTGGGAGTCTGACCGTGAGAGGCGGTAAAAAGGCGAGAAAAGCCACAAGGCGGTCGTGCGCGAAGGAACTCCTGAGTCGTGAAAAGTGGTTCTCGTAGCGGTGCATGTTCGGCACTGCCCATTAGACCAGCTCAAATCATCACACTGTTTTTTGTGCGTATTTTTTTGTTGCTATGAAGCTTGGCTCTACCCAATTCGGACCTTTGATGGTACGTCCATTATCCCCGGCGGCAAATACTCCATCGACGAAGAGTTTATCAAACGTACTCACCAGCTCGCCGTTAGCGACAACCTCAAACTTATAATCAACATACAACCGATCAATTCTTGGGTAGGAAGACCTGGGAATGAGCGCCGTCAACACATCAACGACCGAGTCATTGACAATGATATCTTTGATAGTACTCATTTCAATTCCTCCATTGCATCTTTGTACTCCTGCCTGTTACCGGCCTCCTTTGCTTCCTGGGTATAAAGGGGGCTTGTCATAATCTTCAAGGGTCGCCGTATGAGCATCATTCCATATGGACTCGTCTTCAACACTATCCGCGAATCCCAAGGCACGATAACGCTCCAACTCTCTGATCTCATGCGTGTAAAAGCGCTTATCTGTATCGGTGACCGGAATGTCTCCTCGCAGAATTTTCTGCAGCCGGTCGATCATTACGCTGTTAGCATCAGACGCCGGGAAGCGCCCCGTATGAAGCTTGACCAACGCGATACCCTCCTGAGTGATCGATGCGGTTCTCCAATCCAGCTCCCGAACGGGGCCTCCCGCCATGTCGGGATTGTACATTCGCCCGCTGTGCTTGCCTTTGGTAGTAGCGCCATCATAGGGCGAGCTGAAAACAGCATACAGCGGCGGTAAGCCTGAGTCGGCCGGAAAGCAGTAAATGCAATCGTGGATGTCCAGTTGGTCGAGCGCAGGAAAAACCTCACCCTGAACCTGGATCGGCGTCAAGGTAACGCCTGTGTAAACCGGACCCTGCGCAATCTGTTCAGGCGTGACCGTGGAAGCGTTGCCGGGCGCTGCAATGGGAAAGCTCAGAGTGATCGGCGGTGCGTCGGTGGAGGTGTACGTATAGGCATTTCGCGCCGCATCAAAGGTCAGCACCCGGACCTGCACCTTGGGTGATAGCCCTCTATCGGAGCCGGTCTGGACCATGGAGAAGCGCGAACGGCCGCCGACCATTCGGTAGGGCATGTCTACGGTGCCACCAGCAGCGGCAATCGCCGCTAGCTCTTGTGGCAGATTTAGCGCCAAGCTGCTAGCCGGAATCGTCAATATGGTCGAGGGATAGAGGTCGCTGTTGCCCAACTCGGAGGAGTACACCAGCAAACCAATACCCACGCCCGTGGCCCGGTCCAGTGCTACAGTAGCGCCGGCCTTCAACACCCCGACAGCCCATTGAATGGCTGCATCCAGTGTGACCGTCGAGCCAGCGGTGAGGGCAAGGGAGCCTGTCAAGGCACTGAGTTGCGCCATTGCCGCTGCATTTGCCACGCTGAAGGTGTTGGCCGAGCGACCTTCCAGTTCCGCAGCGAGGCGCCTGGCCTCGGCATCGCGTTGAGCTGCTTGCTCATCAGCCAGACGCTTAGCCTCGGCGGCACGTTGGGCGGCTTGTTCAGTAGCAATCCGCAGGGCCTCGGCCTCTGCAGCCTGCACCTGGGCCAATCGAGCAGTCAACGCGGCGGACTTGCGGTTGAGGATTGCGATAGCTTCGGCAAGAATTCTTGCCTTATAGCCCGCGCTGTAGGAGTCGCCAAAACTGTCCTGTTGTGCCCTTGCCAGCCCCGGATATGCGCTCAATGCCCAGCCCATTTCCCTGACGACTATCTCTGCTCGCTGCGCATCCGTGAGTGTGAGCGGGTCGCTCCCCGAATAGGCCATGGCCAATGCCTGGTTTGCGCTGTACTGGATGCTCTTTTGCTGAATCAACCCATCTACCGTGCGCTTGGCATTGGCAATAGCAGTCGATGTTACATAGGTGGCTTCACTACCCACGCCCGACGCCTGAAGTTCGCTTTCCGTATCAACTGCGACTGAAGCAAGCTTGGCCGAATGGAAGGCTTTGAGATTGTTTTCGATTAGGCGCAGCGAGGTAATCACCCGCCCCCGCAAGTTTTGCTCTGGTCAGGGACTGAAGGGCGTCTGGTCTTCTCAGAATACTGGTGTTGTAGCTGAAGTCCTCCGTCGGATCGTAACCACCGCCTCCCCCGGGGCCGTAGCGTTGTGCTCTATCGGTAATAACAATGGGGCTTAATTCGATGGGTCCTTGCATACTCTTTTCCTTTTACCGCTTTCACGAGTTAATCAAGACATGCTTTTTGAACTCCGACCCGTTGGTAACGCCCCTGATTGGCGCGACAGAAATACTGTCATATGCAAACAGCATCACTTACCCGGCTCGCCTCACAAACGTGGCTGGGAAGGATGCTAAATAAAATTGTATTTATTTGAGTTAGGAAGCATTCCCATGTTGCCGTGGGAATGCTACGGAACTGCGGTCAGAGATTTTCGTAGCGGTTCATATCCAGCACACCGGTTTCCACCGGCTCGGTTTCACGAATATAACTGCTCACGTCATGAAAGTACTGCCAGAACTGCGGATTGCTGCGCCGCACCCCCCAGCGCATGACAATGCGCTCGAAGTTTTCCGGCGTTTTGGCCAGCTCCATGTCCTCGACGAACTCCGGCACATCACTGGCGGGAATGTTGAACATGAAGTTCGGATAACTGCTCATTACCCCCGGATAAATGGTCAGGGTGTCGAGCCCCGGCTGGTAGCGATAAGACTCGCCCAGCATGAACGCCACATTGCTGTGGGCACGGTTGCGC
>RCUU01000947.1_pt1 | contig 14827 bp, 12 predicted proteins | sample 2166211 | NCBI WGS metagenome assembly RCUU01 (sample SAMN09932620, study PRJNA488358) | compost metagenome | feature: garden; material: soil; isolation source: compost soil in phenylacetic acid-enriched culture | place: Germany: Experimental Botanical Garden Goettingen | collected 2016-01-27
CTACTTAACAATTAAATTCAAAGGGAGCTCATTGGAATGAATTAAGATACAAATAATGCTTCTTTTTTTATTTTGAGATATCCTACGATGAATATGATCAGAACTATTGCATTAATGATAAATATAATAGGACTTGCGCTGATTGAAGAAATTAATGTATTTGAGAATTCTTTTAAGAAGTTATTTTCATATACTATTTGCTCTGAGGTTATCACTAAATTATTATTTGTTGAGAACCAATACACATTTTTCTCATCCACTAAATCAAATTTAATGTGCGCCATTTTAATATCTTTCAGATCATTAGATAGATCAGATAATAAATCAATATTAATATTCACCTCATAATTTCCTTCTGCATTCAACGCAAGCGGATATCTTTTCCCTTCCCACAAAATTTCGTCACCCTCTTTATCATACACATGGTACGATAAATAAACTTTATCATTATACAATTTGTTTTCTTTGAAATTTACTACTAAATCAGCTTCGAACTGTTTAGAATAAACTTCTTTAGTTGAATTCACTTGAACACTAACATCTGCTGGCGAATTAGCTGAAACATTTTGCGAAATAATCATACTAACAAATAATATAAGGAAAATTTTCATAAGTTTATTCATGTTTTGTTTCACCTACATAAGTTTATTAAATACTTGACTGTATTCACTCGCCACTAGTTCCCAGCTCCGTCGGCTAAATTGTTGATATAACTTATCTTGAGCCAAATATAATAATTCAGGGTCTTTCGTAGCACTCTTTATTTGTTCAGCAATTGAATAAGGATTATACGGATCAAATAACATAAGTTCCCTCAAAGAGTTATCATTAATTTCATAATTGACCACTGGAATATCACTCATTACTGAAGGGGTCCCTACAGAATACGCTTCTGAAAAAGTAAATGGAAACCCACCCTCAAATAGAGTTGGATTTACAGCTAATTTAGCAAAACTATTAAAAGCTGCTAAAAGTTCAGAACTAATATTATACATAACAAATATATCATTCTCGAGATGGTTTGAACGAACATAATCCTCTATAATCTTATCACTTCGAAAATCCCCAGTAACAATCAATTTAATATTTTCTTGCATCTCGTTATTCAATATTTTAATTGCTTTGATTAAGTTAAACATATTTTTATGAGGTCTGTATTGAGATGAATAGATAACATAGTCTATATCCTCAATATCAACATTGTATAATACATGTCCTGAGGTAACAGTGGCAGCAAGGTATCTACTAATTATTAGCTTTGCATTTTGTTTTACTGAAAAGTGTTTCTGTAATGTTTTGGATATTTTTATGTGCTCGTTCATATCTATATTAGCATGTTTAATTACAGTAATTTTGTTAGGATTCACACCGCATTTATGAATTAATTGGTGATTTTTCACATGCTCACTATAGCAAATTAAATGATCCGCCACAGCAATACTTTCACGAATACGTTCATGAATTTCTCCAACACCTAAAAACTGGGTGGGGAAATCATAGAACACAATATCTGGAGCAGCAACCACTTTTTTGCACTTCAAATTTCTAATTTGAGGCCAAATCATTGAGGGTATAAAGCAAACCTTCACTTCATTTTTTTTATTGATTAAATTAACAATTCTATTTAATTCAGTATCTATTACTATTTGATAAATTGATCCCTTTCCCTTATCAATTAGTGTTCTGCACAAGTTAGAAACTCTATCATACGGTGTTACTCTTCTGATTAATTTTGCTAAAATATTAATTAATTCGATACAAGCAAATAACACTCCGACAACCACAAAAAAAGGAATTAAGAGTATCGAGATTAGCAGTATTAAAAAAGCTTTCAGAATTAGTAACCATTTCGATGTTGTATTAAAAAAATCAGTAACACCTTTTTTTAACAACTCAAAAACATAACTTTTTGACTTGTTAATAATTTTTTTTATTTTTGAAGTTTTTTTCTGATTTAAATGCGTATTGATTAAATAGTTTTTAACTTTAACTCCTAGCGGTACATTGCGGGTTGAAACTATCTCAAAACTATCCAATGGAATTTTATTATCCCCTAGTAACTGTTCTAATGAATTCGTCAGCCACTTTGGACAAAACAACACAATAGCTTCACTGTTTTTTGAGTTTTCCTTTAGGATGAATGCAAGTAATCTACCAATTCCCTCAGAGGAAAGATTTACTCCAGGTTGAAATCCTAAAAAAACACCTGTTTTCTTCATAACAATTTCCTCCACACATTAGCCACTTCTTCAATATTATCGAGCATTTCCTTTCCTTCGATAACCTTTACTAACCCCTCTATTTCTATCTCATTTTCAATCGTTTCTATTAGTACATTTTTATTCAATTGAAAATTATTGTATCGAATAATTGGGTTATCTAACATTTTTTCAATTTCCTTATAAAAATAAAAGTCGCCTAAAACTATTGGTTTAGCAAATAACGTTGCTTTAGCCATTTTAAAAAATATATTCTCGGTATTTTGAGGTATAATGACCTTTTTAGCATATGCATACAATGCATCATATGAGTTCCTGTCCAAATCAACATATAAGAACACATTGTTTTTCAAAATTTCAGAAGATTGAATGAATTTTGTTAGATCATCAATGATATGACCATTATGTTCCTTCAAGTAATTATTAAAATATATCTTAATTTGCGTGCTTTTTCCAACTATTCTATAATAATCATAAATATCATTTATAAATTTTGTAATTAGACTTGGTTTCTTAAGATCTAATTCAAGTAAAACAAAATCACCTTTATAATTAACCTCTCTACTTAAATTAATTTGGGAGTACGTGAAAGGAATTAAATAAATTTTCTCCTTTTTAATGCCTAAATGCTTCTCAATATCTTTCCTTACTTCTTGTGAAAAAGTTAGTATAAATGAAGCATTTTTTATGTTTGATATTCGAGTTGCCGATAATGTTTCGTAATAACGGTCCCCTATATTCTCGATAAATATCCCATACGGTTTAATTGGAGCAATAGGTGCTTCCATCTGATTATCTAGAAAAAGCCAAATATCTGCATCCACATTATTTCTAGCATAATCGACTGGCAGCATGTAATTTGTAAGCCACGACGGTTTATTTTTAAACATTAAAGATAATGAATCCAGTGTCTCCTTTGCCGTTAGAGTCTTCATCGCATATTCTCTGACTGCAACCCCGGCTTCAGTTAACACAGCAAGATCATCTTGCAAATCAAAATGATCTTTGTAAACATTCAGCATTAATTTATTTTGTACATGAGCACTTTTAGCCCCTTGATACAACATCTGTATCAACTCAATGTAATCATCTATGTGGCATCGTTCTTCTTGATCAGCCAGAAAAACCGCAACATTTTTAGGAGTCTCTACTCTAATTGAGTTTTCATTTTGTACTATTGGCAAAAAATTATTTTCCCAAGTACGTCTATTGAATTCATAAGAAAATTTAGTTAGAATTTCCTTTTGATCGCAAATTATATTATTGATTAATTCAGAGTCTCCTTCGATTATTCTCTGAACTTTATTTCTAGCCTCTTTAATATCCTTACAACAACCAGATTGACGTTCCCCACCAAGTATACTTAATAGACTTCCATCCATATATATAACAGGCATTCCCGCTATCATAGCTTCTAATGGATGATAATGTAAATGTCTTGGATTGGTTGAATGGTAATACATAACCTTGCATTTTTTATAAAGATCATTAAGTTCATTTCTCTCCAGAAATCCAGTAACTCTCTCATCATCTACAGGAACTGGTTGATTACCAGCTATTACATAGTCAAAACCCTTGAAATCCGACTTAAACTGATTATAAACTTGTTCTGATTCTGCAACATATTTAATTCTCGTACAAAAGAATAATAACTTATCCATATCTCCTGACCATTGATCCTCAATTTCATAAAAATCCAATGGGAGACCTAACGGCATGTAGACAGCCTTATCTCTATAGATATCCTCTTCAATTTCTGCTAAATTAGGATAACATTGCGAGAACCAAAACCGGTCACTTACTTGTTGTAATTTAAATTTATCGCTACTAGAGAAGTAGTGATCAATTAATTCTGAATAGCTATTAAATCTTGATGGCCCTACACCAAATGCACGAAAAAGAATATTCCCTTCAAAATTATGAAGTAGTTTTGTAAGTATCGAAAATGAAGTATCAGTATAAGTTATGGCTGTTGCAAAATATTTATTAACAAGATTTTTGATCTGAAGAGGCATATCGTAAACAGAAGTAAAATCATACTGATTTAACAACTTTAAATCATCTTCTGGAATAGTTAAGGTGTAGTCGTAATCAAAAGTAATTGATCCACTTGCTTGTAATATTTCCTTTACTGTAATTTTAGGAGTGAATATTTCAAATCCTAAATCTCTGATTAATGGAAGTTCGAATTTACTTAGCGTATCATGATTTAATAGCCATAGTATTCTCTTTTCTCTCATAATAACCTCTCACTACTTCAATTATATTGAATTATTATAAAAATCAATTACTTCGTTGGGCTCTCCATCTTTCACAATTCGACCATTTTTTACCAAAATTACACGATTGCATACTTCCTTAATAGTTGAAAGATCATGAGAAACAAGAACTAGTATCTTCGCTTTTCCCATTAATCCCATCATTCTTTCCTTAGCCTTTGCTGCAAAAGAGGCATCTCCAGCTCCAATCACCTCGTCCAGCAAAAGAATCTCTCCATCTATTGACGTTGAAATGGCAAATGCTAAACGAATGAGCATACCCGAGGAATATGATCGTATAGGGTAATCTATAAATTCGCCTAATTCAGCAAAATCAATAATTTCTTGTTCTTGCTCCTTAATTCTTTTTGGAGTTTCACCAAGTAAGAGCCCACGATACATTATGTTTTCTCTTCCTGTTGATTCCAGATCAAAGCCTAGGGCCAAATCGAATAGAGATCGAATTTCACCCTTGACCTCTAATTGACCTGATTTTATCGGGTAGATTCCACCTATAGTCTTTAATAACGTGCTTTTCCCAGCTCCGTTATGACCAATAACCCCTAGCTTTTCACCTTCTTTAATATGCAGGTTGAAATTTTTCAGGGCATGTACATCGTCTAGTTTTTCTTTCTTTTTTTGCAGTTTCAAAAGTGAAAATACTTCTTGTTTTAAAGTGGTTGCATTATAAATATGAGATGGATAATAGAGATCAACATTTTCCATTCGAACATAATAGTTGTTCATAGTTTTCTTCCTCAAATATTTTATATATTACAAATAAAATATAACTTTTTTATGATTATCCTTATAAATCTTACCAGCCCATAAAGCAAAGACAGCTATTGTTCCTAATGTAAACAGATAGTCTGAAGCATCCGGCATTACTCCGTATAAAAATGGGTTTCTAATGAGATTAAGAATATGAGTAATGGGATTGTAATGAAAGAATGCAGCCAAAGCAGGATTGGAAGTGAACATATCTTTTTTAAAAAAGACAGGAGAAACGTACCATACCGCTTGGATCACTAAAGCTATTACTTGGGGGTAATCGCGATATTTGGCATTAGTGAATCCTGCAATTGTTGTAATGGCCCAGGACAAACAGAAATATAGTAAAGTAGTTAATGGCAATGTAACTATGCCGAGTATAACATTCTGCGGACTGACAATTAACATCCATATCCCTAAAGAGACCATTGCTATAACAAATGAAATTGTGAATACTAAAGCAGATCTTAAGGTGTATATAATTACAGGATGATTAAACTGGCGAATGTATTGTTCGCCAGTCATAATTGAGTATCCACCACCAATAAAAGAAGAACTAATTAGCTCCCAAACAATTAATCCCGACAATACATAAGGAGCATAATCTGCAAATGACATATTAAATACTGTACCAAAAACAGTAGACATCAAAGCAGTAAGCAACAAAGGATTCATAAACGTCCACAGTATCCCCAACTTTGATCGTCTAAATTTATTTTTCAGTTCAGCTCTGACTAAATGGGACCAAAAGAATCGAGTTTGATATATCTTTTGTATATAGACCTTCAAAGTCTTACCTCCAAATATTACAAAACTTATTCCTATAGATTATTGTTACAATGAAAAACGAGTCTACTGCAGATATAATCAATTTGCTCGTCTGTAAGTGTAGCGTTCGTTGGTATATTAAATCCGCGTGAAGAGATCTGATCGGCAACAGGATAATTAGAATGCTCTTCATAATAAGGCGGCATTTGATGCATTGGGTAGAATAAAGGTCTTGTCTCAATTCCATCCGCTTCTAATAATGCCATGATTTCATCACGGGAAGCCTTAACCTTGTCAGCTAATAAAATAGATACCATCCAATAGGTATGTTTTGCCCAAGTCATTTCCGGTTGAAGGGTAAAAATATCTTTAAATTGTGAAAGTTTAACTATATATGTTTCAGCCACTCTCCTCCTTTGTCCCAAATGCCACTCGATATTTTCAAGCTGCCCTAGTCCAACTGCTGCTTGCAAATTAGTCATCCGATAGTTATACCCTACTTCATTAAACCAGTATCTCTTATTAGGGTCCATGGCTTGCCCTCTAAGTAATCTCATTTTTTCGGCTAGCTCACTGTTATTCGTAGTGATCATGCCACCTTCACCTGTAGAGATTACCTTGTTCCCAAAAAAACTGAAAGTGCCTACATCACCGATCGATCCAACAACCTTACCATTATATTCAGCACCGTGAGCCTCAGCAGCATCTTCTATAACAAATAAATTATGTTTTTTAGCAATTTCCATGATTGGATCCATGTCTACTGGGTGTCCGTAAAGATGAACGACAATAATGCCCTTTGTTTTTGGCGTGATTTTCTCTTCAACTTTTTTAGGATCTATATTCCATGACTCATTCTCACAATCTACCAAGACAGGAGTTGCACCACAGTATTTCACGGCATTAGCTGTAGCAATATAAGTAAAGGTAGGAATAATTATTTCATCTCCTTGACCTACCCCATAAGCTAATAAAGGCAAGTGCAAAGCCACAGTTCCATTAGCAGTAGAAAGTGCATGCTTAACTCCACAGAATTCAGCAAATTTCTCCTCAAATTGCGTGACATACTTACCGTTAGCAGAAATCCACCCGGTATCTATGCAATCGAGAACATATTTTCTTTCATTACCATTCAGTACAGGACTTGCAAGAGTTATTCTTTCAGCAAGCTTCATAGTTATCATCCCTTAGCAATTATTTTATGTGCAGGTACACCTGCTACCGTTATTCCTGGAAGAATATCGGAAATCACAACTGCTCCAGCTCCGATTATCGACCATTCTCCGATTTTTATGCCTGGCACGATTTTGCTGCCAGCACCAATAAAAGCTCCTTCACCTACGCTAACACAACCAGTCAAAGACGTTCCAGGTGCGATGTGAGCATGCGACTCAATGACACAATCATGATCTATACCTGATAACGTGTTTACAATCACGTTATCTTTAATAACAGCGCAAGGATTTACAACTGCCCCAGCCATAACTGCGACACCTTGTCCTATTTTTGCATGTGGTGATATATGAGCAAATGGACTAATCGCATTAACTGGCATAAATCCAGCAGTACATATTTTTTCAAAGAGAATTTTCCTGATTTTATTGTCACCAAGTCCTACAATGAATCTAGAAACCCCCTTGTTAAGTAACTCTGGGAGGGTTGTATCATTGCCTAGATAGGGGACTCCGCACAAACTCGACTGCTGATCAGAATTATCGGTAAACCCGACAATCTCATAGGTACCCGCGCTTTGAAGTATATCTATTACAACCTTAGCGTGTCCTCCACCGCCGATAACTACTACTTTGTCCAATACTGGTTCACCCCTTCATTGCTCAATACATGTATGTGGCTCCTCCAATATTCAAGCAGCTCAATCATCGTTTGCTTAATATCTCGTAAAGGCTCCCAGCCAATTTCCAATCTAATCTTCCTACTATCGCCGATTTTAATTAATGTTTCATTAGGCCTTATTTTATCGTTATCAACCTTAATATCTAGCGATTCAATCTTTGAATGTAATGAGAGTAAATTTAGCAACTCAGAAACAGATACTGCCTTTTGGGAAGAAACATTGTATACTTCGCCGCTTAGCCCATGCTTCATTAACATATAATAAGCGTCCACTACATCTCTTACATCCAAAAAGTCTCTCTTTACATTGATATTGCCCACATGGATAACGTTATTACCTTCATACTCCAATTGTGCTATTTGCTTAGCAAAATTGGAGCATACGAATGCCGGAGATTGTCCGGGACCTGTATGATTAAACGGCCTTACTCTAACAATATTCATCTTATAGGACTTTACATATTGATCACTGATTAAATCTGCGCAAGCCTTCGCCCCCGCATAAGGATTGTTAGGTTCAAGAGAATCCAATTCCGTAAATGGAATTCCAGTTCCTTCACCATAAACTGCCGCTGAGCCTACATAAAGCACCTTGGAAGAATATAAATCCACTCTCCTTATAGCCTCATATAAAGTCAGCGTCCCATTGGCAATAGTATTATATGTTTGCTGCGGTTCTTTATAAGTCAACGGCACAAAAGCAGAACCCGCTAGATGGTATATTTCATCCGGTTTCTCTGATTTTAGAATTTGCTGTAACTTTAGCTCATCCGTAATGTCACATGAGATGAAATTTATATTTTTGTCATCTACACGCTTAGATCGTGCTATTCCTACCACATCATAATCGTTTTCAAGCAATTTTTGACTCAGGTAGGTCCCGACGAATCCACTAACTCCTGTTATCAGAGCTTTCAATTGATCACATCCTACGGATAGAATTAGTTACTAATCCGTTTTACCCTCTCCAAATCAGAGTCAACCATAAGGTGAACTAATTGCTCAAATGTTGTTTTCTGTGGTTTCCACCCTAATTTTTTGATAGCTTTAGACGGATCTCCTAATAACAAATCAACCTCAGCCGCTCTAAAAAATTTAGGGTCAGTAACCACGTAGTTTTGATAATCCAATCCAACATGACTAAAAGCAATCTCGCAAAATTCTCTGACTGAATGAGTCTCGCCAGTAGCAATTACGTAATCATCTGGACGATCTTGCTGCAGCATCAACCACATGCATTCAACATAATCCTTAGCATATCCCCAGTCCCTCAGAGCATCAAGGTTTCCTAATCTCAGCTCATCTTGAAGACCTAATTTTATTTTTGCTACAGCATCCGTTATTTTGCGAGTCACAAATTCGATTCCCCGACGAGGTGATTCATGGTTAAAAAGTATGCCTGAACAAGCGTACATATTGTAGCTTTCACGATAATTGACAGTCATCCAATGACCATAAACCTTTGCAACTCCATATGGGCTTCTTGGATAAAAAGGAGTTGTCTCTTTTTGTGGCGTTTCCATAACTTTACCAAACATTTCGCTGCTTGAAGCTTGATAGTATCGAGCAAAAGGTTTGACGATTCTTATAGCTTCCAGCATATTTGTAACACTCAAAGCTGTAACTTGTCCTGTTAGAATGGGTTGATCCCATGAAGTTCCTACAAAAGATTGTGCCCCTAAGTTATATACTTCATCGGGATCTGCCACTTTAACCGCATGAATAAGTGAGCTTAAATCCATTAAGTCGCCATCAATAAACTCTATTTCTTTCTCAATATGCTGAATATTTTCCATAATAGGAACGCTGGTTCTTCTCCGCAATCCAAATACCTTATATCCCTTTTCCAATAACAAATCTGCTAAATACGATCCATCTTGTCCAGTAATCCCGGTAATAAGTGCTCTTTTTGTCATGATATTTATCTCCTCAAAAATAGAATTTGAATTATTACGATATTTATAAGTACTGCTCTAGCTTCTGAACCTTTAGCTCTTTGATTAAGGATTTAACCTCTTGTGCCTTATCTTTTTTGCAAATCAGTGTAACATCGTCAGTTTCCACAATGATAAGATCCTCAACACCTAGAGTAGCAATAAGCTTCCCGTTACTTTCAATGATGCAGCGTTTCGTATCAAGACTCAAAATATTTCCGTTTATCGCATTACCGTTTTCATCCAAGTCATTTATACGTTCAAGAGCAGTCCAACTACCAACATCATCCCAGCCTAATACACAAGGTATAACATAGATATTATTTGCCTTTTCCATAATACCATAATCAATAGATTGATCCGGCATCTTCGGAAATTCAGATTTTATAACTTCATTTCTAGGATTATTCGCAAATGAAGACTTCATACTCTCAAGCAAATCATGCATCTGAGGCATTAATGTACGAATATAATTACGTATAATTGGTAATCTCCAAACAAAAATCCCACTGTTCCAATAGTAGTTTCCTGCATCCACATACATTTTAGCTCTGGCTTCATCAGGCTTTTCTACAAACTGGTTAACCTTATGTGCAATATGATTGTCTATTTCAATCGTTTGATCAGAACTTTCAATATAGCCATAACCAGTTTCCGGATACGTTGGAGTAATTCCTAGTGTAACCAAATTATCCTCCTGCTTACTAACTTCAACCGCTGCTTTCAGTATACTAACAAATTCATCCTGATTTTTAATGATATGATCCGAAGGAAGAACAATCATTGAACTATCTGGAAATTTTTCTTCAATGATTATAGAAGCTAAACCTACACATGGAGCTGTATTACGACCGACTGGCTCAATAATGATATTATCAAGAGGAAGACTTGGTATCTGAGCCTTTATTAACTCAGCATAAGACTCATTTGTAATAATGAAAATTTGTTCAATCGGCATCAGTTTTTGTAAGCGATCTACAGTCTGCTGAATCATAGATTTATTCCCGGATATATTTAGGAACTGCTTTGGTAGATTAGTTCTACTTTTGGGCCAAAACCGTTCTCCTTTACCTCCAGCCAAAATCAAGCATGTTGTTGTCATGTTACCCTCCAAATTTAAACATTTTAATATAATCCATTCTTTTTCTTATTAATCTGCCAATTTTCAACGGAGCATGGTATTCCTTAATATACTGCTCTCCATTAATCGCAATTTGGTTGTAAAACTCTTTATCATTAGCTAATCTAGTCATGTATTTACTTGCGTGAAGGATATCCGGGTCAGCCCAATGTTGATAAGCTTTGTAAGGCCCATGATCCTTTTTTAAAGAAATTAATTGAAAGTCTACTAAACAAGAATTATTAGAGTTCATAAAATCAGTATTTGATGACCAATTCGTTCCTATCACAGGTTTTCTTAGGTACATAGCTTCAGCCATTACTAACCCAAACCCTTCACTTCGATGCAGGGAAACAAAACAATCTGTAACATTTATCAATGCGTTTACATCATTTCGACTTACAGTTTTATCTATAATATAAATGTTTTGATAATCACCGACTAACTCTCTAATCTCTGCTAGGTCACTTGTATTTCCACTCGGATTGTTCGCTTTCACTACCAGACCCACACTTATATCACCAGGTTCAAAAGACATCTTAAATGCCTCAATGGCAGCTTTGGGATTTTTGCGTTCTTGAAAGCTCTTCACATCATACATAGAAAGGAACAAAAAACTTTTTTCAGGCAATCCAAAGTAGTCACGCGTTCTAGCTTCTGATATTTGGACTTCAATTGAATGCGGAATTTTTACAACTGGAATTGGGCTTTTAATTGATATAGAATCACCTACAAAAGTCGAAGGCACCCATACTTCATCAAGAAAGCTAAAATTATCAATCCAATCATCCGGAAAATCTGGTAACTCCCAATGCCAGAATCCGATATTATATCTATTCTCAAATAGAGACGGACCATAATAAGTATAGACATCCTTCATTTCTTGAGCATTGATATGGAATATGTTTATACTATATTCCGGCTTAATTATTTCCTTATCTGCCCAAGTTACGTCTTCCGTTCTTGCACTGTTAGTACCATTAAAATTAATAATGCCAAACGGAATTTCTTCAGAATGGATACTTCTAGCAGCCGCTCGGCAAGACTCGCCTACCCCCATTTCAGCTCTTGCATAACCTACTAAATTAATTCCATCTATATATTGGTTTGAGCTTGTCTGAGCTGCATCTTTGTGTGTAGGAGTAACACTTCTACCTATTAAAATTGCCCTTATCCTTTGTCGGGTTGCTTGCGGCACAAACCGTGTAGCAACTGGTTTACAAAACACAGCTAACTTATATAAACACCTCGAAAACCACCTTTTAATTATAAACACCACCAATTAGCATGAGTAATCCATGATATGTAACTTAATGGATCAAATCTGGCTCCATTCTATTCCTTGTGCTAAAATACTAACGTATCTACTAGCAAAGGAGATAAAAACGTGTCGAATCCAGTATACGGGAAAAAAGCCTCAACGTCGAGAAATGGGAATAATTTGTCTACTTCGACGTGGTTATTGTTAATCGGTCTGATTTTATTTCTGGTTTGGGCTCCATTTCAAGCGGGTCTGTTCAACGGATTAACATTTAAGTTCGAAAAACCTATTTTCATCGCTGTATTAATAGGATGTATTTTACTGTTAATAGGGATGGTTTCCTTCTTCAAGCAAATTAAAATGAAAGATCAGAGGAATTTATTAGCCTTATTTGTCCTTTTACTCCCTATTACTTACTTATTATCAATGATTACGGCGGCTAGTAGCTACTATGCCTCCAATGCAGTTCTAATCCAATTCTTATATGCTTTCATTTTTGTAGTCGCCCTGTACATGCTGCAAAATATACGCTTACATTCTATCATTGAGACTTCAGTCATTACAGTGGCTTATATTATAGTTTTCTTTGGACTGTTCAACTGGCTTGGACAAGGCAGAACTGTTTCTGCCATTGTTGGTTGGTTTACAAGTATTGTTGCAAATGGTCAATACTTTCAAGCTGTCTGGGTTGATGCAAATGGTCCACGTCTTGCTTCTGTGTTCCAGTATCCAAATACATATGCCGCATTCTTAATGGCTTTCTTATTTGTGGCTATGTTTGCAATCACTAGATCTAAAAAATGGTGGGAACAAGCAATACACGGATTTACGCTCGTTCCCATTGCTTTATCCATTCTACTGACATTATCACGGGGTGGTCTAGTTTTCCTGCCTGTTGTATTTGTTGTTCTGCTGCTTTTCTTAAAACCTGCCAAGCAGATTGTATGGATTATTTACTGCATCATTGCTGGTATAGCAACTCTGCTTATTTCCAAACCTGTCACTACCTTGGGACAACAATTTCATATGGGAGAAATCAATGATCCAGCTAAAGGGTGGTTCTACGTTCTAATTGCTTCAATGGTCGTAGCTGCAATAGCTGTAGGTGTTCAGCGTTATATTGCACCTTGGCTTGAGAAGATTACAGATAAATGGAGTTCAAAAAAATTAGGAAATCTCTGGCTTCCCCTTTGTTCAGTAGCTGCTGTCATTGTACTCGCAGCACTTCTTTTAGGCACAAACCTTAAGCATGTTCTTCCAGGAAACATTGGTGAACGTCTGGAAAACATCAATCTTCAGCAGCACAGTGTGCTCGAGCGCTTAACTTTTTATAAGGATGCCGTAAAGGTTATTAAGGATTATCCGATCATCGGAGCTGGTGGAGGAGCATGGGCCTCCATTTATGAGAAATACCAGAACAATCCATATACAAGCCGACAAGCTCACAGCTTTGTTATGCAATATTTAGTTGAAGTAGGCATTCTTGGCTTTATAGTGTTCTTAGCATTTATTATTTTTATTTTCTATAAGTATATTGTTGGATATATTCGTTCCGATCAGCAAAAACGTGATTCGTATTTCACTTATTTTATTGTAGTGTTCTCTATTTTGATTCACAGTATGATGGACTTTAATATGAGCTATGTATATATCGGTATACTAGTTTTTCTTGGATTAGCAGGAATGGCTGCTGCAATAGATAATCATCCATTAAAGCGCCTATCGCTTAAAGAAAGCTCTACACGAATTGTATACAGCTCGGTTCTATCTATCAGCGCAATTATTCTAATTTTTGTTTCCCTTCAATTTATCCAAGCTAATAATGCAGTATCTGCAGGACATGCATTATTAACAACTAGTACCGATTATGAGGAAATTAGAGCACCATTAGATAAAGCACTGAAGAAAAGAAGCAACCAGCCTGATGCGATTCTAGCCCTTAACAGTCTTCTGGATAGTGCGTATGAGCAGACTCAAAACGAAATATTTTATAATGAAAACTACAACATGCTGACTTCGGCACTCAAAAAAGAGCCCTATAATAAAAATCTATATAAACTGCTATATGGTCTTTATCAATCTCATGGCGAAAACGATAAGTCATACCTGGTACTAAAAGATAACGCTGATCGGTATGTTTGGGATATGGAATGGTATGAGCTTCTTATCTCGCAATCATTTCAGCTAGGTTATCAGGCTCTGACCGACCAAGATGCACAGCTTAAAGAACAGTATTTCAATACGGGATTAAAAGCTTATCAGCATGTTCTTGATGGAGTTGAGCATCTGAAGACCTTGCCGGAGGGGCAGCTGCAAGGTAATCCTTTTGAAATTACACAAAACATGATTCTAAGTGCAGGAAAAATGCAGTACATGCTCGGTAAACATGATGAATCGGTTAACATCTTTCAGCAAGGCATTCGAGAAGATTTGAACGATGCTACAAATAGAGAAATTGCCCGGTGGTATTTAGTGTCTCTGCAAAAAACAGGGAATAATGATCAAGACCTCTATAATAAGCTAGTGTCTATAGATCCTTCTGAAGAAAGGTCTATAGAGCAATTAGTCGAACAAAATTTCTAAAGCAAGGGGCTGTCCCAAAAGGTCATAAAGTGACCTGAGAGACAGCCTTGTTTTTTTAC
>RCUU01000948.1_pt1 | contig 14795 bp, 11 predicted proteins | sample 2166211 | NCBI WGS metagenome assembly RCUU01 (sample SAMN09932620, study PRJNA488358) | compost metagenome | feature: garden; material: soil; isolation source: compost soil in phenylacetic acid-enriched culture | place: Germany: Experimental Botanical Garden Goettingen | collected 2016-01-27
CCCCTGTTTCTTGCCCACAAATTACTCTACACTACAACAATATTCTCTGTCTAGATATTTTATACAACTTTTAATGCTAAACGAACAGGTACGATCGGCTCTACCGCCTTATAGGGGAAGTAAGTATACATTTTTTAAAATATAAATAAGCTCCAAGCAAACCTTGGAGGGTTTACCGGAGCTTATTTTTAATGCCATCACGTTTAATTATTGGATTTGGTTCTTATATAGGCTAGAAGTCCAAAGCTTGCTTTAGCCTTCAAAAATCTCCACGAAAGCGTGTTTGCCGCGCAAAACCTCTACGACCTCATTATGCCTCTCATCAGGTACTTTAAGGTCCATGACATAATGCACATCGCTCAAATCCCGGTCATCCACCTCGGCAGCACTGCGCACATCTCCCGCACTGCGTGCGTCGGTGTTGTTGTCAAGATCATCGTCTACCCCGATGCCCGGTACGATGGCCGCGCCGGTAAGCGTACCTGCTGTACCTGCAACCCCAAAAGCTCCACCGGTCATGGCTGAATTGTTGTAAGGCACGAGCGGCAGCAGAATGTTGCGGTTCCGGTGGTAGCCTTTATCCAGAGGATCTGTCAATTCGGATACTTCAATGCCTTCCACACCGTAAGGGATCAAAGCCGTCTTCGCACCTTCTGCTTCACTTTCGGTTCTGAAATACGCCTGAATTCTTTTCGTCATGGTCGTTCCCTCCTTATGAATGGTTAAGATCATTGAATCCTTAATGCTGTATTCCATGTATTACAACACCTTGAGCAGCTCCCGCACAATTGCGGGCTCTGTTCCAGCTACATTCTGTCTTCGTCTTTCTATTACCCGCAATGAAGGGCTTTCTAACGATTTAGGAGCAACTCTGGAATTATTCACAACAAGCAAGGTCAACGTTCAGTGGTAATGGAGAATCACACAGGAAAGCCGCAATCCCCTGAACCTCAGGTACGCGGCAGAAGACTGCGGCTGTTCCCTTTTAACACTTGAAGCTCTCTATGCCCTTCGGCACCCTTCGCCGCCTTCACAGCTTCGGCACAGCAGCCTGCATTGTATGCCGGAATGCTGCTCCAGCTCCGCGCTTTTTCTGATTGTCTCATGCCTGGACTCCCCGCTGTTCGTGAATAATCGATCCCTCCTAGTTTATCCAGTCCGGGGTGGCTCTATCCGCATAATTGCAGGGAAACGGGGCTTGCCCCCGGAGCCCAGTCCATCATAACAGCAAAAAAGAGTGACGTACTCAATTCCTCCCGGAACCTCGTATGACACTCTTGATCAGCTAACACTTACTATTGGTTTCTATGTTCGCGCCGGTTTCGGCAGGTACTCAGCCACGGCTGTCCAGCAAAAGCGTTACCGGCCCCCAGTTGGTCAGGGACACATCCATCATCGCTCCAAAAACCCCCGTCTCTACCTGAAGCCCGCAGGCCCGTAATTCCTGATTGAAGTAATCGTACAGCCGCTCCGCTTCAGCAGGCGCAGCCGCAGCCATAAAGTTCGGCCGCCGGCCTTTGCGGCAGTCCCCGTACAGCGTGAACTGTGACACCGACAATATTGCGCCCCCTGTATCGGTGACGCTGAAGTTCATCTTGCCGGCCTCATCTTCAAAAATGCGGAGTCCGGCAATTTTATCAGCCAAATACTTGGCGTCCTTCTCAGTATCCTCATGGGTAACGCCGACCAGCAGCATCAAGCCTGTTCCGATCGCTCCGGTCACTGTGTCCTCAACGCTCACCCTGGCTTCCTTGCAGCGCTGCACTACTACTCTCATTACGTCTTTCAGCTCCTTGCTTTACTGCATAATACGGTTAACTGTATATACATCCTTAACCCGCTTCACCCGATCGACAACAGATTGCAGATGGTCGGTGTTGCGGATCAGGATCGTCATATGAATCATCGCCATTTTGTTCTTGTCACTTCGTCCGGTGACAGCCGATATATTGGTCTTGCTCTCCGACACTGCCTGCAGCACCTCATTGAGCAGCCCGTTGCGGTCATGGCCGGTAATCTCAATATCCACGCTGTAATTAGCCTCCATGCTGCCTTCCCATTCCACCTCGATCACACGTGCGGACTCTTCCCCTTCACCATCTGTAGGAATATTCGGACAGTCCTCACGATGGACGGAAACGCCGCGGCCGCGGGTCACATAGCCGATAATATCGTCGCCGGGCACCGGATTGCAACATCGGGCAAAACGGACAAGCAGGTTATCGATACCTTTTACACGTACCCCGTTAGTAGGCTGATTGCGTTTCTCCCCGCTGGACTTGATCTCTTTCATTTCGGAGGTTAGCTCCAGATGTCCAGCTGCCTCTTCCTGTTCCTTGCGCAGCTTCTCTGTAAGCTTGGAAGCAATTTGCGCGGCGGTAATTCCGCCAAAGCCCACTGCGGAGAGCATATCCTCTACATCATTGAAAGCGAATTTCTTGGCCGCCTCGGACAATTTATCTTCTGTCAGCCAATCCGAAACTTCCACGTTCAGGCGCTTCAGCTCGCGTTCGATCGCTTCCCGGCCCTTTTCAACGTTCTCCTCACGTTTCTCCTTCTTGAACCATTGCTTGATCTTGCTTCGTGCATGCGAGGATTGGGCAATCTTCAGCCAGTCGCGGCTTGGGCCATAAGAGTTCTTCGAGGTCAGAATTTCTACGATATCGCCGGTTTTCAGCTTATGATCCAGCGGTACAATTCGTCCATTCACTTTGGAGCCGATCGTCCGGTTCCCAACCTCTGTATGAATCCGGAAGGCAAAATCGAGCGGCACAGAACCAGCCGGAAGCTCTACAACCTCACCTTTGGGTGTAAAAACAAACACGAGGTCAGAGAAAAAGTCCATCTTCAGCGATTCAACGAATTCCTCCGCATCCTTGGCTTCATGCTGCAGCTCCAGAATCTCGCGGAAAAACGGCATCCGGTTCTCCGGATTGACATTATTGCTGCTGCCCTCCTTGTAGGCCCAGTGCGCCGCAATCCCGAACTCGGCAGTCCGGTGCATCTCCCATGTCCGGATCTGCACTTCTGTCGGTTCTCCGCCCGGACCCACCACGGTGGTGTGCAGCGACTGGTACATGTTCGCTTTGGGCATAGCAATATAATCCTTGAAACGGCCAGGCATCGGCTTCCAAAGAGTATGAATAATCCCGAGTGTGGCATAACAATCCTTAATATTGTCGACGATAATGCGGATGGCAAGCAGATCATAAATTTCATTGAACTGCTTGTTCTTGGTGTTCATCTTGTTATAGACACTGTAAATATGCTTCGGGCGGCCCGAAAGATCCCCTTCGATGCCCATTTCGTCCAGCTTGGCACGGATACGGCCGATGACGCTGTCGATGAACTGCTCCCGTTCCGCCCGCTTCTTGTGGACCAGGTTGGCAATACGGTAATACTGCTGCGGGTTCAAATACCGGAGGGCAATATCCTCCATCTCCCATTTAATCGCGGAAATCCCCAAACGGTCCGCAATGGGACAAAAAATCTCCAGCGTTTCATAAGAAATACGGCGCTGGCTTTCTTCGGATTGATATTTAAGGGTACGCATATTATGCAAACGGTCCGCCAGCTTAATCACAATCACCCGGATATCCTGAGCCATGGCGATGAACATTTTGCGGTAGTTCTCATTCTGCTGTTCTTCCTTGGAGCGGAAGCGAATCCGCTCCAGCTTGGTCAAACCGTCCACCAGCATCGCGCAGGTATCGCCAAATTTCTCGCGGATCTGCTCCAGAGAGACGGTCGTATCCTCTACGACATCATGCAACAGCGCTGCAATTATGGAAATGACATCCATTTGCATATTGACGACAATATCTGCGACCGCGAGCGGATGCAGGATGTATGGCTCCCCCGATTTCCGAACCTGCCCGTGATGAGCCTGATCGGCAAACTCATAAGCTTCCCGGATGCGGAGAAGATCTTTTTCTTTTATATAGGCGCCGGCCTTTTCGGTTAATTGCTCTATGCCCATTCTCGTCGTATCCGTTTCCTTTCTATAATAAAATGAACCCGCAAGCGTTGCAGAATTTGCAGGTTCCATATGTTCAAAATCTGCGCTACCCGCAGTGTAAAGTTGTCTATAATTATGACGCTTGCGATGGATTACGTCAACACTTGCCATAGCATGGCATCCGGGTAAAGTAATGGGTCAAGAATAGACAATTTCGTGGCACTTGAAAAATGTTGTTGTAAAAAGACGCCGTTCTATTTAATCTAGTAAAGGCGGTTTTTTGGAACTCCACCTAAAATAGATATGAAAGAGAAGTGAACACCATTGCAACGCGAAATTCAAGTTAACGAGAAACTCCCTTGGGGCCCGGGCTTTCTGCTGAGTCTTCAGCATTTGTTCGCCATGTTCGGCAGCACGGTGCTTGTCCCTAACCTGTTCGGGGTAGACCCCGGCATGATCCTGCTGATGAACGGTATCGGCACACTGCTCTATATCCTGATCTGCCGCGGCAAAATCCCAGCATACCTCGGTTCAAGCTTTGCCTTTATCTCTCCGGTGCTCAGCGTGCTGGAAAAGCATCAGGGTGATCATCAGCATGGATATTCGCTTGCTCTGGGCGCTTTTATTGTAACTGGCGTGATCTTCATCCTTGTCGCATTGATTGTCCGTTATGCCGGAACCGGCTGGATTGATGTGGTTTTTCCACCGGCGGTTATGGGCGCGATCGTAGCTACGATCGGACTGGAGCTGGTACCGGTTGCAGCCCGCATGTCGGGACTGATTGCTCCTGAAGGCGTTACCGACTGGACTCCTGATCCCAAAGCGATCACTCTTTCCATGGTAACACTGGGCGTGACCGTTATTGGCGCAGTGCTCTTCCGCGGCTTCCCCAAAATCATTCATATCCTCATCGGGATCGTAACCGGTTATGTTCTGGCTTATATTATGAAAGTGGTGAACACAGATGCGATTTCCAGTGCGCATTTCTTTTCCCATCCTACTATTGTAACTCCTTCCTTCGACTGGCAGGTTATCCTGACCATTATTCCGGTATCGCTTGTAGTCATTGTTGAGCACATTGGCCACCTGCTCGTTACGAGCAACATTGTCGGCAAAGATCTGACCAAAGATCCTGGCCTTGACCGCTCCCTGATGGGCAACGGGATTTCAACCATTTTGTCCGGATTCTTCGGTTCTACACCCAATACCACGTATGGTGAAAATATCGGTGTTATGGCGCTGACCAAAGTATATTCGGTCTATGTAATCGGCGGTGCAGCGGTAATTGCAATCCTGCTCTCGTTCTCGGGAACCTTTTCCTCGATCATAGCCAATATTCCCCAGCCCGTTATGGGCGGTGTGTCTCTCCTGCTGTTCGGTGTAATCGCCGCATCCGGTCTGCGCATCTTTGTGGAGCAAAAGGTTGATTTCTCCAAGGCGACCAACATGATCCTGGCTACTTTGGTTCTTGTAGTCGGCATCAGCGGTATCTCTGTTACGATCGGCGGTGTTCTGCTTAAAGGGATGGCGCTGGCAACCATTGTCGGTATGGTGCTGTCTCTGCTCTTCAAATTAATTGAGGTCCTCGGCCTGTCCAACGAGCAAGACAGTGAGAAATCCGCACATTAAATCAAGAAATAATGTTCCATATACCAAAACGGACAGCTGTCAATTATCGACAGCTGTCCGCTTTTTATTTCCCGGGAAAAGGTAACCGGGTTAGACTAGTCTTCGTAAGTAAGGAGCGAATGTACCTCGATGCCGGAAAGCTTGTTCCGTCCGGCAAGCTGGGTCAATTCGATCAGGAAGGCAGCGCCTACAACCTTGCCGCCAAGCTGCTCCACCAGGCTGACCGAAGTAGCGATCGTGCCTCCCGTTGCCAGCAAATCGTCGGCAATAAGTACGTTCTGTCCAGGCTTGACGGCATCCGTGTGAACAGCCAGTGTGTCCTTTCCGTATTCCAGATCATAGCCTACCTCAATCGTGTCATACGGCAGCTTGCCGCTTTTGCGGATTGGCACGAAGCCGACGCCCAGCGCATAAGCAAGAGGGGCGCCTACCACAAATCCGCGTGCTTCAGGTCCGGCAATCACATCGATCTGCAGATGCGATACCAAAGCCTTAAGCTCATCAATGGCGCGGCGGTAAGCTTCCCCATCCTTAAGCAATGTCGTAATATCCTTGAAGCTGATCCCTGGCTGCGGGAAATCCGGAATCACACGAATACTGTCTTTAAAATCCATAGTATCATCTCCTGAAAGTTTGTGAGCGTTACCCCACTGAATTGGCTTCGAACAAACTCGCTGCGGAAGCATACGCTTAGTTTGTGAGTACAATCTTCATTGAATTCGCTCCGGTACAACTCGCTGCGCAAGCAATAATATTATCCCACCCGGGATACATCCAGGCGGCGGGACAACATCCATTCCTGCAGCTCGCTGCGGCTGCTTTCCATGAAATACTGCTCCATCTCCGCGGTCTTGCCCAGTCTCACAAAATGCTGTGAAGCGTCAAGACTTTTGGCGGAAGGCTGTGTAACAAACGTAATGGTCCCCCGGCTGCGCTCAATAAATTCCAGCTCCTCGAACACGTCGAGCATTTTGGCCAGCATCCGCATCCCCATGGAAGTCTGGCGGGTGAGCCGCAGCAGCAGCTCATGCTCAGGAATCGGAGCTGCGGCCAGCGCAGCCAGTGATTTATAAAGTATTTTGAAATGGTCCCTTGTCGGCATCTGCAGCCGGTCACGGCCATCCCGGATCGAATGCAGCAGGGCAATATTATCCGCATACGGGAACGTGGCAAGCAGCGCGTCGAACTGCTCCAGCGTTTCGGGCATATCCAGCAGACAGAGCAAAGATACCTGTCCATCTTCTGAATCTGCCGGTTCATTCCGGACCGGAGATATTCCAGCGTCTTCATCATATACCCAAAGAGACATGCCTTGGAGTGCTCTCATGGGGGATAAGCGGCTATTCTGGAAGACAGCGGCCGTTCTGAGCGGCTGGCCGCCGCTATAGGGCTGCAACAGCTCATTAAGCTGTGCGGCTTGCTTCACCGCATCAGCCGCCCCGCGAAGGTCAAAGATTTGCGGAACCGGTACGGCCAGATCCTGCAGCATCAGCTGCGGTTTCCTTGAGCCATTCCACTCATTCACCGACAGCTCTGCGAGAATGTCGATCAGTGTTCCGCCTGGAAGCAATTCGGCAAGCCCCCCTTTGCCGAAGGCAACCACTTCAATGCTATGGCTGCCCTGCTGAAGGACAAGCTTCAAATGCTTGCCGTCCTGACCCATTTTGCGGGTTTCTTTGACAGCAGCGCCACGGACAATAAACTTCGGCACGGGGTTCGCCATTCCGAATGGAGCCAGCTTGTCCAGTTCGAGCGCAGCCTGGAGCGACAAATCGGCAATGGCCGCCTCTTCGTCCGCATCCGTCATTGGCAGAAAGTGCTCCGGTGTCAGTACATTAGCCGCATAGTCATTCAATGCCGCTGCAAATTCTTCCAGCTTGTCCTGATGCAGACTCATACCGGCAGCAGCCGGGTGGCCGCCGAAATGATCCATTAAATCTGCACATGAAGATAAGGCTTCATAGATATCCAGGCCAGGAATGGATCGGGCCGAACCCTTGCACATCCCTGTTTCCGGGTGAATATCCAGAATAATTACCGGCCGGTAATAGCGGTCCAGCAGCTTGGAAGCAACGATGCCCACTACCCCAACATTCCAGCCCTGATGGGCAAGCACAATGATATCCGGCAGCTTATCCTGCTGTATCCGCAACTCCAGCATGGCGGTAGCTTCAGTTACAATTCTTTCGACGACCAACTGGCGTTCTTTATTCAGCAAATCCAGCTCTCCGGCAAGCTCTTCAGCCTCCTCCGGATGCTCCGTAGTCAACAGAGTAACCGCTCTTCCTGCATGATCCAGACGTCCGCTGGCATTGATGCGCGGTGCCATGCCAAAAGCAATATTCACCGCACTTACGGTGTCCATCGTTATGCCGCTCACCCCGAGCAGGGCCCGGATACCGGGGAAAGGCGAGTTCCGCATGCTTGAGAGACCTTTGCGCACAATACTCCGGTTCTCGTCCAGCAGCGGCATCAAGTCAGCAACCGTGCCAATCGCAGCAATCTCGCTCCATTCCTCCGGCACCTCATCCCCAAGCAAAGCCTGAGCCAGTTTGTAAGCCACCCCAACTCCAGCCAGACCTTTGAACGGGTAGGGACAATCAGGCAGCTTAGGATTGATCAAGGCATATGCCTCAGGCAGTAGCTCCGGCGGCTCATGGTGATCCGTAACGATCACATCCATCCCAAGCTCACTCGCGTAAGCAATCTGGTGATACGCACTGATTCCGGTATCAACAGTGATAACAAGCGATACTCCTTGCTGCTTCGCCCAATCCAGAGCATGATTATGCAGTCCATAGCCTTCATTTGCGCGGTGTGGAATATAAATATCAAAAGAAGCGCCCAGGTAGCGCAGCAAATAGATCATCAGCGCAGTACTGGACACTCCGTCCGCATCATAGTCGCCATATACCAGAATATGTTCTTCCTCCTGCAAGGCCTTTCTGATTCGGGGAACCGCTTCGGTCATCCCTTTAAGCAGGAAGGGATCATGCCCTTCCCTGTCTCCGCCCTCCATGAACATAAGTGCCTTGTCCGGCGTGTTCATGCCTCTTTTGACAAGCAGAGAAGACAGGAGCGGAGAAACCGAAAGGCTCCGGGCCAAATCCCGGACTTCATCAGGATCGGCTGCCGGAGATTGCCATCTTGTTTTTGAATGAAGCAATTAATTTCACCTTTCTCTCCCTTTGCGGGCTACTGAAGCAGCGTGGGGATTTCATTGTCGACGAGCTCATGGTTGCTTTTGTAAGGATACCCCGGATCATACGGCACAACATCCATATGAACCTCGCCCACATGGACAAAACGGTGCTGCAGCAGCTTTCTGGCACATTCCGAAATGTCCTGGGCTTCCATAACCGTGATGCGCGGGTTCACGCTGATTTTGACCTGCAGATTTACATAACGTCCTTGCTCCAGAGCCTGCAAATATTCTACACGGATTACACCATGCACACGCTGCACCGTTTCAATGAAGCTGGCTGCTTCCTCGGAAGGAAGCTCCTGAAGCTTCTTACTATACACAGAAGCTGCGATAAGCGAATAGCCTTTGCGGATAGTGAAGCATCCGGTTAATAGTGCTGCGATCGGGTCCATATACAGCAGTGGATGCCATTTGAACGACCCTCCGGCCATGGCCAGAGATATCCCGATAAATACAGTGATAGAAGTATATAGACTGAAGCGGTGGTTATCTGCATATGCGGCATGACTGCCATCGCCCATTTTTTTGAAATAACGGTACTGGTACTGAAAAACTGCCTCTTTCACAACAATAGAGATGAGAACGGTGACAAGCGCTGCCTGCCCTGGTGCCGACAGATGCCCTCTGGTCAGATCCCGAATCGCCGAAAAGGCAATTTGCAGTCCTCCCATCAGAATCAGCACGGAAAAAAGTATGGCAATAATCGGTCCCTTGTTACTCTGCTGGTTGCGTGGTGTTGCCCTATTCTTCTTCTCGCGTTCTCTGCGCCACGGAAGCGGAAGAATCTCTGCCAGCTTGGCAGTTGCATCCGATCCCGAATATAATGCATCACCCATTAATGCCTTACTGCCTGAAAGATAACCAAAGGTTCCCTTGGCTGCAGCCAATGCAAGATCACCGGCAACTCCGGTCCAGACAACTTTATCACTTTGCGGTGATTGTTTGTCATTCATTACGAGGCCCTCCTTACCACTAGCAAGTAATCTCATGATGACAGCTCCGCCTGACATCCCACTCCAAAGATTTCGAAAAGCCGCGTCGTCTTTGACGCGGCTTTTCGGGTGTGACTGGCTTTAGGCTTTGGCCGGATTGCTCTTCACAGCCGGCTTCTGGCGCTTCTTCAGCAGCAGCCAGAGCGGACTTGCGATGAAGATCGACGAGTATGCTCCGAAGAGCAAACCGATAACCATAGCAAGCGAGAACATTTTGATCGACTCTCCGCCCATAACAAGCAGGAAGAACGCGGCAATAAATACCGTAAACGCTGTATACAGGGAACGCATAAGCGTCTGGGCCACACTTTTGTTGACCAGCGCCTTAAGATCCTCATAGGTCTTCTGCTTGCCGAAACGCAGATTCTCGCGGATCCGGTCAAAGATAACTATCGTATCGTTGATGGAATAACCGATAATCGTCAGCACCGCAACAATAAAGGTCAAGTCCACCTCCAGCCGGAAGATGGAGAAGATGGCAACTACGATGAAGGCATCATGGACGAGCGCCACAATCGCGGCCAGGGCAAAGCGCCATTCAAAGCGGATACTTACATAAATAATAATCCCCAGACATGAGATAAGTACCGAATAGATGGCATTGCGTGCCAATTCTTTGGCCATTTCCGTATCAACGGTATTGACCTCGAAGGAAGCCTTATCATCCAGCTTTGTAATCGCAGCCTTCAGCGCTTCATCCTGATTATTATCGAGTTCCTTATCATAGCGGATGTTGACGCGTTTCTCGCCTATTGTGATTTCCGGTTCATTAGAGATTCCCAGACCACTAATAGCCGGCTTAAGCTGCTCCAGCGTAATGTTCTTCGACAGCGCCACATCGACATTGGAGCCGGCTTTGAAGTCAACGCTGTAGTTCAGACCCATGGTTGCCAGAAAGATCAGGCCTGCGACCGTAATCGCAATAGAGAAAATATAGAAAAATCTGCTCAGATGCACAAAATCAAGCTCTTTCTTAAAGCGCACGAATGTCACTCTCCTTTACCCCAAATTGCTTCGGCTTTTTCAGAGCGCCGGTTTTGACCAGCACGGTAAGCAGCCAATGGGCAAAATAAAGGTTCGTTACGATACTAAGCACAATTTCCACAATCAGGATCAGTGCAAACCCTTTAACCGCACCTGTACCAAAAGCGAACATTACCGCCGCTACGATAATAGTCGTTACGTTTGCGTCCATAACTGTGCGGAAAGAGGTCTTGTTACCTGCTTTGACAGAAGACAAAATGCTCTTGCCGTTGCGCATTTCTTCCCTTATCCGTTCATTGGTAATGATATTGGCATCGACCGCCATCCCTATACCGAGAATGAATGCGGCGATACCGGGGAGAGTCAAGGTAAAGTCGGCAACGACGAATACCGCAATCAGCAGCCAGGTATGCAGGATCAGCGCGAAGCTGGCCAGAGCACCCGGCAGACGGTACATGCCGATCATGAAGAGTAATATAATTACCGAACCCACAAGTCCGGCCTTGATTGTCTGATCAAGAGACTGTTTACCGAGAGTTGCGCCTACGCTTTGGGAATATTTCTCTGTCAGCTTCAGCGGCAAGGCACCCAAGTTGATGGTGTCAGCCAGTTCGCGGGCTTGGTCCAACGTATAATTTCCTGAGATCGAAGCGTTGCCGTCGGAAATCTCCGTATTGACATTGGGATCTGACAGCATTCTGTCATCCAGATAAATGACCAGCTTCTGACCAACCAGACGTTTGGTGATTTCTGCAAATTTATCCTTATCCTTGACTTTAATGCTGATTTCCGGCCGGTTCAGCTGGTCGCGTTGTACATCTGCCGCACCCTCTACAAAATCACTGCCGACGAGCTCAATTTTGCTGTAGGTTCCTGCCGGATCACCCTCAGCAGCACTGCGGAAGGTCAAAACTGCGGGTTCTTTCATCTTCTTGCGGACTTCGGCCTCATCGGTAACGCCCGCAATCTTCAGACGGATGCGGTCCGTTCCTTCGGTAGTGACCTCAGGCTCGCTTGTTCCGAGTGCGTTCGCCCGTTTCTCCAGGCTCTCTGCGGTCTTTTGCAGCGAAGCACGGGATAATTCCGCACCTGCCTCCATCGGCGTGGCTTGATACAGAATCTCGAAGCCGCCTTTCAGGTCAAGCCCCAGACGGACCTTGTCCAGCAGCCCGGGAGTGGTAAATACCATGACCCCAGTTAATACGAGCACGGTAATAATAAAGCTCAACATTCTCTTCATGCTCTTGCTAGTTCCCCTTTCATTACTCAATATTCCTATTATAGCTACGTGCGAAATCACCGTCAATTCAAGTCGAAATGACGGTACGGTTCTCACACAAAGAAACGGCCGGCTCTGCTCAAGCGGCATGCCATCCGTTTTTCATAGGAAATGCTGAATGCTCTTCTCTTACTTTAACGCTTCCTGTACCTGTTTGCAAAAGTAAATCGTTCCTTTTTATATGTTCAAACCGCGATAAGCGGCAATAGTTAAATAGTTCATATAACTATTAGCCTTGAGTGAATAAATATCATTCACCAGCTTATGCAGGGCGGGTCTGCCTTCCTTGTCATAGTTGCGGCTGACGCAGTCCCAGATATCCTTGCCCGTTACATATTCATAGCCGAGGAGCCGGAATTCCTCCGCTTTACTGCGGCACATGGCTTCGATTTCATCACTAAGCTGTTCATAACTCCATTCTTCCGATTCCACGTGTTGACACCTCCAAAGATCGCTCGCTTATGCATGTTCACAACTATGTATTCGACCAGACTTCCCTTGTTTCCTTCTTCCCGCTGAAAAGTTGTCACATCTAAAGCTTGTCATGGAAAAGCCCACCCTCCGCATATCAATGTAAAAGAGACTACTTTTGGGAAGAAGGAGTGCCCTTTGAGGAAACAGAGCTTTATTCAAGGAACCTTGATTCTGTTGGCCGCTGGCATCATTAACCGGATGCTCGGCTTTATTCCGCGAATTATTTTACCGCGTGTGATCGGCGCCGAGGGTGTAGGACTATATCAGCTCGGCTATCCATTTTTCATTGTGCTGGTTACTATCATCACCGGCGGAATTCCGCTGGCTATTGCCAAAATGGTTGCTGAAGCTGAAGGAGAAGGACGCCCTGAGAAATCCCGGCGGATTCTGCATAGCGGACTGGCCCTCAGTCTTGGCCTTGGTGTTTTTTTCACGCTGCTCGCGTTGTTCGGTGCTTCATGGGTCTCCAATGTGATTCTGACAGACAGCCGTGTCTATTACACTTTCGTCAGTATGACACCGATGATTGCTATTGTTGCCGTTTCCGCAGTCTACAGGGGTTATTTTCAGGGCAGACAGAACATGATTCCCTCGGCGCTGTCCTCGGTCCTGGAATCGGTCATCCGGATTGTCTTTATGCTGTGGTTCTCCTGGCTGCTGCTTCCGAAGGGAATTGCCTATGCGGCGGCCGGAGCCATGCTGGGTGTCACGGTCGGAGAGATTGTCGGCATGCTCGCGCTTTTGTGGCAATATTATTTTATCGTAAAAAAGGACAAGAAAGCAGGCTTGCCCCCTACAGCAAACATACCTGCCCCTGCTCTGGAAAACAAACTAAAACCCGGCTCTTCTGCCAAGGATCATTCCATTTTCAAGCGGCTGATCCGGATTTCATTGCCTGTTACTGCAGGACGGCTGGTCGGTTCGTTCTCTTATCTGCTGGAATCCATTATTACTGCACGCAGCCTTGCACTCGCGGGAATCGCTACGGCAGCGGCGACCGCACAATATGGCTCGCTCCAGGGGATGGTTATTCCTCTGCTGCTTCTGCCAGGGGTGCTCAGCTCTTCGCTTGCGGTCTCACTCGTACCTTCCTTGTCGGAGGCTTCGGCGCGGCGGGATCTGTCCACGATTCACAAAAGAATGCACCAGGCGCTGCGTCTGGCTATGGTGACCGGTGCGCCGTTTGCTGCGGTTATGTACATTTTTGCCGTACCGCTCTGTACCCTGATGTACGGCAGTGCCGACACCGCCCCTATGCTGCGGATGATGGCCCCTTTTGCATTGTTTTTATATGTCCAAGCACCGCTGCAGGCCGCCCTGCAAGCTATGGAACGCCCCGGCAGGGCACTGATCAACACGCTGATTGGAGCGGTTGTCAAAATCGTGCTTATCCTCATGCTCGCCTCACAGCCCGAGTATGGAATCTACGGGGCGATAATCGCGATTATCATTAACAGTATTCTGGTGACTCTGCTTCATGGATTCAGTGTGATCCGGCTGATCTCGCTGTCGCTCAGGCTGGCCGATCCGCTCAAAACACTTGCAGCAATGATTATCATGGCTGCCGGAATGTCTTATATCTATACCTCTGTGCCGGTCGCCACTGCGCAGTGGGCGCAATTCTTGTTCGCCGCAGGCAGCGGGATGGCGCTCTATATCGGAATCTGCCTGTTATCCGGCCTTATCTCCATTCGGGATCTGGACCGGGTGCCTTTTATCAAAAAATGGCGCTGAAGCCTCAATGCTTATCCAAACGGTCTATATAAATTTTCCCCTTATGGTCGATTGAGCAGAGGAACACATCCCTAAAGTCCGAGACGCCTTTTTGACGAATCTGGGTTCTCAGCCAAAAGCGTGTCTTTCCAATCATCTCCAAATTAGCATCCTGGACCTTGCCGTCCATGATAAGCGGAATCGGCAAGCCTTCGTATCTGATTTTATGGTTCGGCAGCTTAACGCCGTCTGCGCTATTCCCTGCGGAATTCCCGGGTTGATGACTCGTTTCTGCGGCGGAACTGCTGTTACCGCTTTGATTGCTGGAGGATACTCCCCTGTTCTTTTCAATAACTGTAAGCTGGCCGCTGGTTTCCAGAATCGCAAACTCCACATCAGCAGGGCTGTCAATATTTTGCCCGCGCAGCTGAAGCAGCAGATCATCAATATTATACCGCTGTCTGCGCATTTCCCCCCGGTGCAGCTTCCCGTTCGAAATCAGAATGCTGGGCTTGCCGTCGATCAGAAGCCGCAGCTTTCTGCTCCTCAGGCTGAGGTGGG
>RCUU01000949.1_pt1 | contig 14793 bp, 9 predicted proteins | sample 2166211 | NCBI WGS metagenome assembly RCUU01 (sample SAMN09932620, study PRJNA488358) | compost metagenome | feature: garden; material: soil; isolation source: compost soil in phenylacetic acid-enriched culture | place: Germany: Experimental Botanical Garden Goettingen | collected 2016-01-27
CCTGGCGAAGAGTGTTACGGTGGAGTAGAAGTGTGGGTTTGAGATTCATAATTGTCTAAAGAAAATAAAGTGTTAGACTGAAAAATAAAGTATTAGACTAGGAAAATAAAGTATTAGACTGGAAAATCTGGAGATACTGTGGTTAAGAGCTTCGGTTTGTCTACAGTTTGAACATCACGAATAACATCATGACTCCATTCGGGGCTGCCTTCGGGCAGCCCTGTTTTCTATTAAGGAGGTGTTGTCATCGTGGCTAAACGTAAACGCGAAATTACAAATGAGAAGATTGATAGATTTATTAGAGAAGGCAGAGGTCAAGGAATAGGAGCGGAATATCTTCCATGGCTTCGAGTACAGGATGTACCGTCAACAGGAAGATCAACTCGTGGTATCGGTTGGACTACTGGAAGGCAACACACTTTTCTGTCCGATCTAGAACGTGATTACTTCTATGCTCTTGATTTTGCCGACGAGGTGACGGATATTCGAGAGCAATATCCTCTTCTTCCGCTCGAAGAAACGAAGTTAATAGCGGAAAAACTCGGCATAGAACATCCCAAAGATCCCAAAACTGGTGTGGATATCGTCATGACTACGGACTTTGTCATTACATATAAGGAAAAGGAATACGCAAGAACGGTCAAGCCAGCTAAAGATCTGGAAAACGACCGTATACTGGAGAAATTCGAAATTGAACGAATTTACTGGGAATCGCATCAAGTCGATTGGGGAATTGTGACTGAACGTGATTTGCCATATACGTTAATCCGCAATGTCGAATGGATTCATAAAGAATATCATAACGAGGATGTCGAAAGGCTGGGTATATTCGCTGTTCAAAGCTTGGAGCGATCACTAGCTGCTGCGCTCTTATCAGGTACACCGATAGCTAAAGCATGCCTGGGCTGTGATGATCAAATGGGGTTGGATGCCGGTACTTCTTTGGCTATGTTCAGGCATTTTCTTGCCCGTAAGATTTGGGTTGTTCAAATGAATGAGAAGATTAATCCTTCAAACAGTGCTAATGGATTTCTTGTCATTGAACAAAACGATTTATTGGCGAAAGGTGGCTGAGGTATGCAAATACTCTATGAAAATATGGTTGTGGAATGGCAGTTACCTGAATCTGACCTGCGTCAGGTTGAAAGAATATTATGGATTGCTCCTAACAAGGAATATCTCTATTGCATTGCAATGGAGGATGACAAAGCCTTCCCCATTATGAAAGAATATTCAGAATATACCGCGGGCATTGCATCAAAGCTATGTAAGCAAGTGGAATGGATTAATGATAATGTTCCCGCGTTGGATACGGATATTTCTCCAGAACATTTGGCGATTCGAGATAAGTCATGGGATGTCATTAAAGATATTGTAATGGATGAACCGGATTGCTACGACAAGAATCTAAGGGGAACTCAAATTCGAGAGGTTCATAAACGAACGGCCGTTCATAAAAGTACAATATATCGCTATTTGCGTCGTTATTGGCAAGGCGGCAAAATGAAAAACACACTTCTGCCTCACTATAGTAATTGTGGAAGTTATGGCAAAGAGCGTGTTTCAACCAATACGAAGCGTGGACGACCTAGAAAATTTGAAGATGAGCCAGTAGGCATAAATATAGATGAAGAAACCAAACAATTGCTGAGATCGGGAATACGATTATTCTATAACACAAAGGACAAGTCCCCACTAAAGCATGCCTATCAGAAAACATTGGAGAAGTTTTTTGCAACAGGATACCGCAAAGAAGGAGAAGCTTTAATTCCGGTTCTCCCTCCCTCAGAGAAGCTACCTACTTTCGGACAATACAAGTATTGGTTTCAGAAAGAGATGAATCTTGAAGCCACATTGAAAAGTAGGCTTGGAAGAAAAAGATACGAATTGAATTATCGGCCCATACTCGGAAGCTCTACCAAGGAAAGCTTTGGCCCAGGTTCCAGATTTCAAATAGATGCCACGGTTGCGGATCTCTATCTGGTTAGCGAATACCAACGAGAATGGATTATTGGTCGCCCGATTATTTATATTGTCATCGATGTATTTAGTCGCTATATAACGGGCATCTACATTGGACTAGAAGGACCAAGTTGGCTTGGTGCAATGATGGCGCTAGCCAACACAACAGCAGATAAAGTCAAGTATTGTGCTGAATATGGTATTGAAATTACGGAGTCTGAGTGGATGAGTAGCCATTTGCCCCAAAAGCTTACAGCGGATCGGGGTGAATTGGAGGGCAACAAACCAACCCGACTTATAGATGTTCTTGGTGTAGATGTTGAGAATGCCCCACCCTATAGGGCAGATTGGAAAGGAATAGTGGAACAACAGTTTCGTCTTGTGAACTTAAGAAGCATTCAATTTGTTCCTGGAGCCATTAAGGAACGCTACAGAGAGCGTGGTGAAAGAGACTATCGACTGGATGCCAAACTGACCTTGAGAGAGTTCACTCGAATCATGATTAAATACGTTCTATATCATAACAATAGCCATCACATGCTCTGGTATGATCGCAATGAATTTATGATTGCTGATGACTTATTGCCAGTGCCTTGTGAACTTTGGCAATGGGGCATTGTCAATCGAACCGGTCGCTTAAAGAAGCTTCCAGAAGCAGTGGTTAAGCTCAACTTACTCCCACAAGGAGAAGCTACGGTCACAGCTGCCGGTATCCAGTTCAAAGGAGTCCATTATGGTTGTGATCTGGCGATGCGAGAGCAATGGTTTGTTCAAGCTAGAGCCGGCAAGACTTGGCGAGTGAAGGTTTGTTATGATCCGCGTTCAACCAACGAAATATACTTGTGGTTGGATGCTGGAAGACAATTTGAAGTATGCACCTTACTTGATAGAGAGGATCGATATCTCAATAAGAGATTTGAGGAAGTAGATGATTTATTAGCAATTGAGCGTTATCAAGGCAGGCATCATGAGATGAATAATATGTTGGCAAAGATTGATATGGACGCGCAGACGAAGGCCATTGTGGATGAAGCCACTAAGAAGACCAATGAGGCACTTCGTCACAGTAATACAAGTCATAATCAGCGTGTTAAAGGGATCAGAAAGAACCGCAGTGAAGAGAAGCAGCTAAATCGTTCACAAGAGGTATTTCAGTTATCTGAACCTCGTACTGCTGAGAGCAAGGGTTCTACAGGTGATAATATCGTATCAATGATTCAGAAAACCGGACAGAAACAGCAAGAGTCTTATATTCCTCCGGCAAATAAGCTGTCCAAGATTAAGGCCTACTTACAGGAAGATGGTGATGAAGAGTGAACGAAATAGATGTTCCGTTGTTTCACTTTAGTCGAGGACATTTTATGGAAGCTGATTATCAGGATCCTCTACTGGAGGATTATCGAAATAATCCACTGTTAGAGGCATTGCCGCCGATATGGAATGATAAAACGGTAGCCAAAAGTCTCGCTTCTAATCCTATCTTTCATCTTTCTGAACAAGAATTGCCGGTTCATTTGAGAATGCATTGTGTACAAAGAATCTCCAGAGACTTTTTTCGTCCCTTATCACGACATCTTGAGTTGCAACAAAGCATTTCGAGACTGATCAGAGACGGTTATGTCGGTCGTAATCCACTTACACCTAACTATGCCTTCAGGGCTCGCAAAGATGCATACGATCTCATCATGAATGGGAATACACACGGTTATCCCGTAAACACGCCAACTTCAGCAGGGTTTGCTCTGGTTGGCATTTCCGGAATCGGTAAGTCAAGCAGCTTGATGCGTATTCTTCAGATGTACCCGCAGGTCATTTTGCATCGAAAGTATAAAGGACAGGATATGCCTGCTCCTTATCAGATTGTGTGGCTGAAAATGGACTGCCCGCATGACGGCTCCATCCGCGGTTTATGCCTTAACTTTCTATTGGCGGTCGACAGCTTGGTCGGTACGAAGTACTACAAAAAGAACACAACAAAGACGACGGATGAGCTATTGCCAATTATGGCGCAGGCTGCTGCTGTACATTGTCTTGGTGTGCTTGTGATTGATGAGATTCAAAATCTGCAGGAGGCTAAGGATGATCGTGCAGCACAGATGCTCAACTTCTTCGTACAACTTGTGAATACGATTGGCCTTCCTGTCATTCTAGTAGGAACCTACAAAGCGCTGCCAGCTCTGAATGGAGAGTTCAGAAATGCGCGGCGTAACAGTGGTCAAGGTGATGTAACGTGGCACCATATTCAGAATGATGAGGAATGGGAATGGCTACTGCAAGGCCTATGGAAATATCAATGGACTGACAAGAGAGTTGAGTTAACTCCGGAGTTTCTCGAAATTATGTTCGAGGAATCGCAGGGTATTTCGGATATCGCAATTAAGCTGTTTATGCTAACGCAATGGTGTGCACTGGATAAGGAAATCGAGCATATCACGCCAGAATTAATCCGCTCTGTTGCAAGAGATCGATTCACATTAATTAAGCCTGCCCTAGAGGCCTTGCGGTCGGGGAAAAAGAATCAGATTCAAAAGTTTGCTGACATCTATGACAGTGTATCTGTGGATGATTATCTGGATCGTATTGAAGCTGAAAGACGTAATGCGGAACGGCTTGAGATAATTAAGACGGAGCTTGGTTACGACCTAAATGAGCAGACGACAGCTGAGGTTAACAGATGGTTAATTGAGGCTGGAATTGACGAAGCGATTGCATTGAATGCAGCACAAACAGTAGTTCAAGAACATCTTCATGCGTTGGATAGTGTGGATTTGCACAAAGAAGCACTTAAGTTTGCGCTCCAGGAACAGGCTCATGCTCCCTCTGTCCATAAGCCAACTCAGCGAAGCAAAGCGAAAGCAAAGTTGCAGCCAACAGAACCAAATGATTTACGGGTTATCGTGTCCCAAGGAAAGAAACGGAAAATAGCTGCATACGATGCTCTGAAAGTTGCTGGATACATTAAGGATCCATTGGAGTTCATTGGCTAAGAAGGTGGCGAAAGTATGAGCAAGTATAACGGTCTGCCTCTCCCCTATCCAGACGAGTTACTGTATGGTGTGATAACGAGGTATCACATGAGGACATGCAATTCCAGTCCCAAATGGACGTTGAGAGAATTATTTGGTACAGCAAATGTGATTCCTACCTTTGATCTTCCAAGTCATCTTGATGTTCTGGCTCGGGGAAGTCAAGTTACAGAGATATCCAGCGATGGTTGGATCGAAAAGCATACTCTATACCCCTATTATACTCCTTTTCTGCCCAAGGAACGCAGAGATCGCTTGAGACAGATGATGAAAAGCAATGACGGATCAGGCATTCATGTATTGGTGGGTATTGCGACTAGTTCTGTGGATCGAAATGGTGCACTGCACTTTTGTCCTTCATGTTTTGAAGAGGACATTAGGTTGTTCGGTGAACCCTACTGGCATCGGATACATCAGACTCCTGGGGTATTGGTTTGTCCAAAGCATAATGATGTATTGCATCGAATAACGTATCCAGTATCAGATCGGCATGGACTAACGGTATTGCCCATCGCGAGACATCTTTTTCAATCTGAGCCAGTACTATTGAACCTTTCGGATAGATTACAATTGCGATTGCATGAAATCGCTCGAGATACTCAATGTTTGCTTACCCAGGGTTGTTTACTTGATCTCTATGACATACGAGATTCTTTGCTACATAAATTAAGTGAACAAAGCTGGCTGACTCCATCCCATCGAATTCGGCAACGTGAGCTTGAAGAACAGTTCACTACATTTTATGGTAAGGAATTATTGGAGATGCTGGGCTGTAATATCTATGGAAACGAGTACTGCTGGCTGGCAGTGGCGACAAGGAGAGCGCGCAGGTCAATACATCCCTTAAAGCAGTTGTTGCTTATCCGCTTCCTTTTAGGCTCATTTAAGCACTTCTTGGAGCAAAGGAATAAGATTTACTCTCCCTTCGGAGAAGCGCCGTGGCCTTGCCTCAATAAAGCAGCAGATCATTATAGAGAATCGTTTATCCAAAATGCGAAAACTACTCGTTGCTCGGATACAGGAAGGCCTGTAGGTACTTTCACTTGTACTTGTGGGTTCTCCTATTCCAGAAGAGGACCAGATCAAACGGCGGAAGATCGTTATCGAATTGGTCGTATCAAAGCCTTTGGTCCTGTTTGGAAGCGGCAGCTGGGAGTTTACATGGATAAGAGTTTATCGTACCGAGCTGCTGCCGAAAAACTTGGGGTGGACACGAACACTATAATCAAATATGCGAGACTTAATTCGCCAGATGAGACTCTCTGTCATGAAGATGTCCAAACGACTTCCCTAATAAACAAGACTAAAGATCGAAAAGTAAAAAATAGTGCACGGAAAATTAGAGTTGATTGGGAAAAACGCGATCTTCAGTTGAGCTGGCAAGTTGAAGAGGCATGTCAGAAGCTGTTGGAGCATCAACAGTTGAAGCCAATTCGAATCACAATTGCTTCGGTAGGTAAGCAAATTGGAAAACTGTCGTTACTCGAAAAGCATAAGGACAGACTCCCAATCACGATGACCATATTGTCGAGATATCTTGAGACAATTGAGCAATTTCAATTGCGTAGAATTCAATGGGCAGCAGAACAAATGCACAATGAGTTTCCCATTAAGCGCTGGAAATTAATTAAAAAAGCCGGTATACGAACGGGATATTCTCCCGCTGTTTCCGCAGCGCTTGATCATTACAGCGGATACGGGATGGATAAATTGAGTTCCGCAGATGAGGTGATGACACAGTGGCTGCAATAGAATTTCGTCCATGGCCGTTCCCGGAAAATGAGGATGTGGAACTGACTTGGTTCGGCTCAGCGTATATGGACTACAAAGGCGCATGGAGAGTTAGAGTGGCTTTTAGAAGAGCATCAGGAGAAGTTAAAATCTTATCTCGTGCCTGGGGACAAATACCTTTACTGCGAATTGGCCAAATCTATACGGACGGTGTGCTCAATCAAGTCCGTCCAATGAGCGGTTCGTCATACACATTTACTATCCCCTCGTTGGATACCGGCAGGTTTACGAACGGCTTTCAATTACCAAAGCGTCTTATTGACTTTGGGAAGAATCCAGAGCTAGGAACTCAAAACATTATTCAATATGCTATCGGTAATGTAACATTTTGTATTCCGACTTTAGAGCTTATCAGAGCGATGTTTATTAATTCAAAACTAATGGCATATTCGTTGCTGCAGCCGCATGGCTTGGAACAACTCATTGATCATTGTGAGCTTGAAGAGGACGTTCTACATTTTCATTTAGGGCAACGCGTACCTGATACAATGGCAACAGAGAGTAATGCTCGTCATATGTCGTGGATCTATTTTGACTTGAATATGAGAGCGATGTGGAATTCTGTTTATCAAAAGCTATTTAGTCGATCAATAGTTGAATCCCCTGCTTATCCAGAAAAGGTGTTAAGAAAAGGAGTCTCTCTTAATCCAGAACTGCCGTCTACAGGACCAATCGAACTGATCGTTCGCGGGGGTGAATTTCGTAATATGGTTTTGGTCAAAGAGATTATCGGATTTGCAGGCTTCAAACATCCAGCTAATATAATTGATTTCTGGCACCATTCAAAAAAACGTCAGGAATCCACTTTTGGCGATAAGCGTGTGAGGATCACTACCTCTTCTTCAAATGACGATATTATTATCGATGATGAAAGCGAGAACGCCAAAGAGGACACCAACCAGGATATTCTGGAGGCCCCTCCTACTTTCATGAAATTCTCAAACTATCCGATAGTAAGAACCCGTAAGAAGAACGTCAAACATACGAATGCAGGGAACGATGTTATCGTTAGTTCAGGTAGAGGTGGTAAAAATCTGGAGGAACCAAGAGAAGTCAGTGTGCAGGATTCAATTGTAGGTGGCGATACCCCTCCTATTGATTTCAAAACACTGGAAATGGTTCCGATATCTGAGGCTATTGGATTAGAGGATTTTTTCAAAATGATCAGTTTGCTGAAGGAGATGACTAACCACTCGATTAAGATGTCTGTAGTTCGTATTCCGCCAGGCAGGCGATTTTCGATTTGTCCGAACGGGGAAAGACGCACTTGTGCTATTGTTCAGGTGTCTAGCCCTGTGTTCACAAAATATATCTTAGAGGTTGCAAGGCCGGATGATTGGTCGATATCGACGCTTATAATAAATCCTTTAAGATGTATTACTTTTAAAGCGGTCGAGCAAAGATTTAAGCAACTCTTTGAAGGATTGGTTCATAAAGGTGGGCATTGGGAACAAAATATACTAACCCAGGATGACGATATTTTTATTGAGAAGCTCAAGCATTATAAAAACGATTCTTTAAACGAATGGGTATATCGGGTTCATTTTAAACTTTAGGCTTATAGATGGGGCTGTTTCCATACTGGTTGATACTTCTGAGCCATCAGAAATTAATTAAACGTTTTTTTGTGTATTCGGTGCATATAATGAAGAGATATTGTGAATAAATTAGTAAGAGAAGACATTTAATTGACACTAAGCCATTTCATCGATAAACTTGGATTATCGATGTACCTAAAGGGGTGGAAAAGTTGAAAATGTATCCTCTTTATGAATTTCCGCAAAATCTGACTCATCTGACTCAACTTTTGCACTTAATTGAAAAAGTACAGCCTATTAATAAGTTGGAGGCCATTTCCCTAGTTGAGAAGTTATACGGAAAAAGAAGTTCAAGATCAGAAATAACAATCCGAAATCTGAGAGATTTAGGTATTTTGTCGGGATACAAAAATATTATGCTTTCTTCAGAGACACAACTATATTTGGACATGAATAAGAGCTTAAATCATTTGCTATTATTTTTTGTTTATAGAAAAGTTGAGCTTTTTCAATTATGCTCTGATCTGCACGCCATCAGGAACTTTATGGAGCTAGATAATCCCGAATTATTGGAAAAATTATATTCAATGGGGTATTCCCGAGATAAGTTGTCTACTGGAAGAGAAAAAATATATGCCATTAAACGCCTAGTCCATTGTTGTAGTGAGAACAATTTTCAAGATGTAAATCCATTTGAAAGCTATCGCCATTACCGCAATTTTGTTAAAGTGTTACAAGAGTGCTATTTTGATCTCAGCCTTGGAAATTTTGGAGAGGCTGTTCCTATAACTTTACTGAGAGATCATATGGTAAGTAAAAAAAGTTCTTCAAATGCACAATTCCACCAATATTTACAGTTGCTATACTCTGATATATTACTATCTAGGAATGTATCCTTTACTACGGCAAATATAGAGTTTGCGGGGTTGGGATATTATGAAATAAATGGTACAAACTATTATTTTATTAAGGTGCTCAGTTATATTACTGAAAGGGATACTCTATTTTAAGTGGGAGGGCAGTTATGAAGGATTTTAGTTTGCAACACATTGATAAGTTATTCGAAGATTATAACACTGATAATTTAACAGGTGAAAATTGTATTATTGAAATAAATGCAATGAGAAATACTCAGCCGCCTGAACATCCAACATTCTTTTTAAATCAACAAGATGCAAAAGATCAAATTAGATCTAAATTAAAGCATTCTCTTCGAGAGGATGCCTTTTCGTGCATTGTTTTGAAAGGTGTAATAGGGGACGGAAAAACTCATTTTTTAAATCATATTTACTCTCATTTCAAAAGAAATCCAAATGAATTCTTTATTGTTAAATTACGTGTTGAAGAAACAGAACGTTATAAACGGAATTTTATAAAAACAGTCGTATCTGAGATATTCGCAAAATACTATAAAGAATTTCGTCGGGCTTTTTTTCAGATATCAAAAAGTAAATTACCGGGTTCGCTTGGAAGTAACATTGACGATAATCTCGATATTATCAGAAAAGAACTGGATGTTTCTGATGAATTGGCAAAAATTCTACATAAATTATATGCTAACCCAGAACTCGAAGCAGCTTCAATTCGTGTATTAGGAAACAGCTATGGAAAGACGGAACTGAAACTGTTAGAAGTTAATGAATTAACCTCTCAAGATTATCTTAAAGTAATTCAGTTATTTACGAATTTTTCAGGGGAAGATACCCTGCTTATCATTATACTTGATGAGTTTGAGCATGCTTATGGTCTTCCTTTAGGAGCAAGAAATACCTTCTTTCAAAGCTTTAAACAGTTTTATGATATGGCAGGGCCACTGTATAAAAGGGTTTCCTTTATAGCTGCCTTTACTGAACAATATGCAAAGGGAAATAAGAAGGAAGAAACTATTGAGACTGCTATGTGGACTAGATTAGAAGCTAATACTATTGAACTTGAGCCATTTAGATTAACTAATGATAATCTAAAGCAATTATTGAATCATCTTATTATTCGTTATGAAAAGGCCTATACCTATAAAATCACACCTGAAGTTTTCCAAGAAATCCCAAAACTGCTTTTAAGAAGACTGGAAGTAACTCATGCAATCAACTACAGGAAGGCAGTCTCAAATTTAATAAAAATACTTGATGATTTTAGAGAGAACAGGCCCTATATTCCGCCTAAAAAGCCAGAAACAGCAGGGCAACTTGAGTTATTTTCACTGAACTTTGAAAACGATTTAGTACTTCCACCACCTACTCAAGTGAATCAGATTGATCATCCCTATAGCATGATTATTAGTACTGCTCGTCAAGATTGGGATGAAACCAACGCTAAATTGAAAAGATCAAAATTTAAATCAGCACTGGAGAGAGTTTTAAAAGAAATAGGTTTTAGTATGACGAAGTTAACCGACCAGCCTGAGGACATAACGAGAATAGAAGCATTAAAAGATAATGACTATCCAGTAATATTCTATATTTCACTTGCAAAAAGTGGTGGTATTCTGGTCGGGAAATTTGATGATTGTTTGAAAATAAAAGATAGTCTGAATCCTGAAGAATTCTTGATTATGCCTAAATTCTGCTTTGTATACCCTTATGAATCTAGAAATAAGAGTCTTATAGAGTCAATGAAACTTCATCCGGAAATTATAGATATGGGGATAGAAGAAAGCTATTTATACGATTTATTAGCGTTAAGATTAGTGGAAGACGATGAATTAGAAAAAGAGTTGTTGCAAAGGGTCACACCTTTGTTTGAGAATATTGCTTTTAATGCGAGGAATTAAGATGAAGAATAAATGGATATTGCTAGAGTTAAGATGTGACTTATATGAAGTAGCTTTTGAAGATCAAATAAACAAGTGTGGATTGAATGTAAGAACAGTTATAGATAACATAGCCCTATTTGAAAAAGATAACAAACCTAAGGAAGCCGAACTTTGTCAATTAGAGGCGGCTATAACGGAAGAACTACAAAGAAAAAATCCATCTTTTGATCCAGATGAAGAGGGTTTTGAACTAAAGATCAACGAATGTGAAGAGTTAATTTTTGATTTGGTTATCAAAGATTCTCAACTAACGGAAGAAGGATTTATTGATTTCTTGCAAGTGGTGGGAAGGGTTTATCAGTATGATCTGGAGCATATTCATTTCGAAAGTTTAGAATATAAATTTGATTCTGCGTTACCGCTTATTCATGATATACGGATGAAAAACGTAGCGATTTTTTGTTTGGATATGCTGTGTGGAATTTCTTTTATTGGTTATATGAAGAAAGAATCAGGCTTTCAAGTGCGTATTAAATCTTTTCAGTACGACATTATGAAAATAATAATAGATAGATTCAAAGCGAATTTTAAAGAAATGTGTTTTAAGAACAACTTAAAGTGGAATCGTTTAATGAATCGTAAAACTTCAAGCGGCTATCGTACAACAGATTCATTTATTGCCGAAAATGATTTGATGAAGCAATTTTTAAGAACATCTAAAAGTACTTCATCAGGCGAAAATATCATGCTTCTCCTTTCTAAATTATGTGACAAAGGGTATTTAGCTGAAGAAGAATATACAGAATTAGCACAAGATAAAAATATTGTTAAGTTCCTTCTTCCTTATTATCGGATGAATAAAAGTGATTTGTCTGATGTGGTGTGGTTTGGATTATCAACAGGTACCGTATATAAGGAGCAAAATAAAACGGACCCTAAAAGAATAAAAGCAGCACAATTTACCAGAGTTTTTTCAACACACCATGATTTGCTTTATTATATTAGATCGTATTGGCATCAACATTTTGTAGAAGAGGCTTTGAATTCCATAAAAAAATTATGGGAAGAGTCGAAAAACACTCTACAAATTGTTGATATGAAGGTGGATTTCCAATTTGATTTGCTATCAGAAAAAGATGCTCAGGCTCCAACTAGAGACATTGATTGTTTACTTTTAGTGAAAAATATTGATACAGAGAGGGAATTTATAATTCCCATTGAATCTAAGCGTAACTCTAAAGATTTTGCTAAAGTGGCTAGAGAAATACCTGAAAAAATATCTTCTAACTATTGTGATATTTTCGACGGATTCATAGTGGCAGCATATTTCAATAAAGAAACTGAGGAAAATGAGTGCCGTACTCTTTTTTGGAGTGGCTCAGAAAAAAGGATATTTTTATGTGTGGAAAATGTCTTTAGTAAGTTTATTGATAAATTGAAACTCTCGATTGAGGGCATCTGCGAGGTTACGTAAGTGATAAGAACAGAGAGAAATCAGCAGGTATCAGAATACTTAAAGGAAGCGTGCGCATTTATAAAAAGGATGGGACCGGAAAAAATTAAGAATTTTGTACAATTATATTTAGCTGCATATTTTAATGAGTTCCATGCATTAGATTCTTGGCCCAAAACAATCGCTCAATTTGATTTAGAGCAGTTTAAAGAAGAGACTATATATCGAATTAATAAGGATATCTATTTTTCCATCGATGTAGAAGACCAAAGTAATATTGAAATCATTCATTGGTTGGTCAATAATCCACCCATTCATACTAACGAAGATATTTTAGGGAGTATCTATTTGTTATGTTCCACTGATTCGCATAGAAAAAGCATGGGAGAACACTATACAAGAACAGATTTAGTTGAGCATATGGTTTATCAACTTCTTGAATTAAGAGAAGATAAACAAATAAAAATTCATGAATTGAGATTTATTGACCCAGCATGTGGCTCAGGCAATTTTCTTATTGAAATTCTGAGAAGAGGCATTAAAGATTTTAAAGGTTCATCAGAAGAATTTTTGGACAAACTTAGTAAGGGAAAGTTTATTGTAGGAATTGATATTCAAGAAATAGCTTGTTTAATCTCAAAAGTTCGTATCATCATGGAATTAATAAAGAGTGGAATTGAGTATGAAAGGGATCTTTTCATACCCATCTATAATTTTAATAGCCTACTAACTGAGAATGATGTTGTAAAGGAAAATAGCTTTGATGTTGTCATTACAAATCCCCCATTTTTAAGATACCAATCCATCGATCAGCAAAGTCGAAAAACAATTGCAAAGAAATATATGTCCTGTACAGGAAGATATGACCTTTATACCATTTTTATTGAAAAGTCAATTATTCTTGCTAAGGAAAACGGTTATGTAGCAATTATATGTTCCGATATGTTTATGACTGCAGCCTATGGAAAAGGGATTAGAGGTTTTGCAAGAGAAAACGCCACTTTATTATTCGTTCTAGATTTAAGAGAAATTTACCCTTTTGATGCATCGGTTCTTTCTTCTGTCTTTTTCTTTAGGAAAACTGTAAAGATGCACACTCCCATTCTGAGTATAGTGAGAATAGAAGATGATACTTCATTCAAAGTTGAAACTATTGGTGTTGTTGATATAACTGACAACTGGCGGTATGCTGACTCAAACTCTGAAGAAGCTTTCGCAAAAATAAGAGAAAACGTAGAAGCGAAAAAATTAGGTGATGTGGCTAATATTTTTGTTGGTATAAAGACCACAGCAGATGGTGTATATTGCAAGCCTGTTACAAATGATTTTGTTCGAGACAAAAGGCTGGAAGAAAGTCTTATTCATCCTTTATTAAGAGGTCTTAACCTTAAGAGGTGGTCGATTAATTGGACTGGAAACCAACCATCTATGGATACAAATATTATATATCCATACAGGAAAACAGAAGAGGGAACGGTTCCTATTCAAATCTCAGATTACCCTAATACAGAGAAGTATTTGACACTTCATATGGCTGTTCTTGAAGCTAGAGAATACTTTAAAGAAAGTAGCAAACAGTGGTATGAGCTATGGGTTCCTGTTTCCTTTGAGGTATTTGAGCAAACTAAGATTATTACTCCTGATATAGCTTCAAGGTGCAGCTTTGTTTTAGACACCGAAGGATTTTTTTGTAATGGAACTATATATGGTATTATACTGAAAAATGAAAAAGTAATCGAAAATTATAGATATTTGATTGGTATATTGAATAGTAAAGTTATAGAGTTTTTCCACAAAAAGTATAATCCGAATAAAATTCATTCACACAAATTTAGATTCCAAACCGGAACTATGAAAAATTATCCTATTGTTATTAAGCCAAGCTCGAGTAAAGAATTTCATGAATTAGTCCATTTAGTTGAAAAAATAGGAGAATGCAAAGATATTGGTAATTTGGATCTGCTTGAAAAAGAAATGAATAGGATTGTTTATCATATTTATGGATTAACGTTATCTGAAGTCGATACAGTAGAAAGGTACATAAATCAAATAAGTAATTAATGCTTTAGAGTCTAAAACTTTATTTATTAGTTTGATCACATCCCCTTTTAAAAGCGGAAATGGAGTCTAAAACTTATTTCTCAATACCTGACGATTTTGTAACCAAAAAATCGCGTCGAATCAACAACTTCAGTCTAATACTTTATTTTCTCTGGACAATAATTGTTGAAAGAAAATAAAGTATTAGACTGATAATCATCAAGCTCTAAA
>RCUU01000951.1_pt1 | contig 14786 bp, 11 predicted proteins | sample 2166211 | NCBI WGS metagenome assembly RCUU01 (sample SAMN09932620, study PRJNA488358) | compost metagenome | feature: garden; material: soil; isolation source: compost soil in phenylacetic acid-enriched culture | place: Germany: Experimental Botanical Garden Goettingen | collected 2016-01-27
GTCATACGATATCTATTCCAGATTGCTCAAGGATCGCATCATCTTCCTAAGCAGTGCGATTGACGATGATGTCGCCAATCTGGTCATTGCCCAATTGCTGTTCCTGGCAGCTGATGACCCCGAAAAAGACATTCACCTGTACCTCAACTCGCCCGGTGGTTCTGTGACAGCCGGCATGGGTATATATGATACGATGCAATACATCAAACCGGATGTCTCGACGATCTGCGTGGGCATGGCAGCAAGTATGGGATCGCTGCTGCTTACGGCAGGGGCTCCAGGCAAAAGATACGCGCTCTCCAACAGCGAAGTGATGATTCATCAACCGCTCGGCGGCGTTCAGGGGCAGGCATCCGATATCTGGATTCATACCGACTGGATTCTCAAAACGAGACAGAAGCTGAATCAAATATATGTAGATCGCACAGGTCAGCCCCTTGAAAAAATCGAACGGGACACAGACCGCGATAACTTCATGAGCGCGGAAGAAGCAAAGGAATACGGGCTGATTGACCAGGTGCTCTCTTCACCGATCAAATCTTAAAGGGGTGGTAAGATGTTTAAGTTTAATGATGAAAAAGGGCAATTGAAATGTTCTTTTTGCGGTAAATCCCAAGAGCAGGTTCGCAAGCTTGTAGCAGGACCTGGCGTTTATATATGTGACGAATGCATCGAGCTGTGCACGGAAATCGTGGAAGAAGAGCTCGGGCACGAGGAAGAGCTGGATCTGAAGGATATTCCGAAGCCAAAGGAAATCCGTGACATTCTCGATCAATACGTCATTGGCCAGGAGCAAGCGAAGAAATCGCTCTCCGTAGCCGTATATAATCACTACAAACGTGTCAACAGCCAGAGCAAGATCGAAGATGTTGAACTGACGAAGAGCAATATTCTGCTTCTCGGTCCGACAGGCTCCGGTAAAACACTCTTGGCGCAGACTATGGCGAAGATTATTAACGTTCCTTTTGCCATCGCCGACGCCACTTCTCTTACGGAAGCGGGTTATGTTGGTGAGGATGTGGAGAACATCCTGCTGAAGCTGATTCAAGCTGCTGATTATGATGTAGAAAAAGCAGAACGAGGCATTATCTATATTGATGAAATTGATAAAGTGGCCCGCAAATCCGAGAACCCGTCGATCACACGTGACGTTTCCGGTGAAGGTGTGCAGCAGGCATTGCTAAAGATTCTTGAAGGCACAGTAGCTTCCGTACCTCCGCAAGGCGGACGCAAGCATCCGCATCAGGAATTCATTCAGATCGACACCACGAACATTCTGTTCATCGTGGGAGGTGCCTTTGACGGCCTGGAGCAAATGATCAAACGCCGTATCGGCAAAAAAGTCATCGGTTTCAACGCAGCGGTAGAAGGCCAGAAAGATCTGAAGACTGGTGAATACCTGTCCATGGTATTGCCGGAAGACCTGCTCAAATTCGGTCTGATTCCCGAATTTGTCGGCCGTTTGCCGGTCATCTCGACACTCGAGCCACTGGATGAGAACACATTGGTCCGGATTCTGTCCGAACCGAAGAATGCCCTCACCAAGCAGTATATCAAGCTGCTGGAGATGGACAATGTAGCGCTCAAATTTGAGCCGCTCGCCCTTGAGGCCATTGCCAAGGAAGCCATCAAGCGCAACACAGGTGCCCGCGGCCTGCGTGCCATTATTGAGAGCATTATGCTCGACGTAATGTATGAGGTGCCTTCACGCGATGACATCAAAGACTGTGTCATTACGGAGCAGGTTGTGCAGGAGAAATCCCTGCCTGAGCTGAGCCTGAAGAAAGACAAGAAAAAAGAGGAAAGCGCCTAAGCGCCTTTCTTAACCATACAAAGCATTAACAATACAAGTCATTGTCTCCACCTTACAACCGCCTGTATGGCGCGGGGAGGGTGGAGCTTTGATCGTTATGGGGGAGAAAACCATGTTCTTGAGACACCAGACCCGTCCCGTCAATGTTGGCGGGGTTATGATTGGGGGAAACAACGAGGTTGCTATTCAAAGCATGTGTACAACCAAAACAGCTGATGTCGAAGCGACTGTAGCCGAGATCCTGAGGCTGGAAGAAGCGGGCTGTCAGCTTGTGCGCGTGACGGTCAACAATGAAGAAGCGGCGGCGGCAATCAAGGAAATTAAGCAGCGGATTCATATTCCGCTGGTGGCGGATATTCATTTCAACTATAAGCTGGCGCTGCTTGCGATTGAGAACGGTATCGACAAGGTACGTATCAATCCAGGGAATATTGGCCGCCGGGACAAAGTCGAAGCAGTAGTCAAGGCCTGTAAGGAAAAGGGGATTCCGATCCGCATTGGCGTCAATGCCGGTTCTCTGGAGAGCCATCTCCTGGAGAAATACGGCTATCCGACCCCGGAAGCCATGGTTGAAAGCGCCCTGTATCATATCGGAATTCTGGAAGAACTTGATTTCCATGATATCATCGTATCCCTCAAAGCCTCTGATGTCCCGATGGCCATCGAAGCTTACCGCAAGGCTGCGGAAGTGATTCCCTATCCGCTTCATCTGGGCATTACCGAGTCCGGCACGCTGTTTGCCGGCACGGTGAAGAGCTCGGCCGGGATCGGTGCGCTGCTCTCCATGGGCATCGGCAGCACCGTACGGATCTCGCTCAGCGCTGATCCGGTGGAAGAGGTGAAGGTGGCCCGTGAGTTGCTGAAGACCTTCGGTCTGATCTCCAACGCCCCTACACTTATTTCCTGCCCAACCTGCGGACGGCTGGACATTGACCTTTTCTCCATCGCCAATGAAGTGGAAGAGTATATCTCCAAGCTGAAGGTGCCAATCAAGGTATCCGTGCTGGGCTGCGCCGTTAACGGTCCGGGTGAAGCGCGCGAAGCCGACATCGGCATTGCCGGTGCCCGTGGAGAAGGCCTGCTGTTCCGGTACGGCCAGATGATCCGCAAGGTTCCTGAAGCGGACCTCGTTTCCGAGTTGAAGAAGGAGATCGACGCGATCGTTGTTCATTTTGAAGCAACCGGCGAAATTCCGGGCCGTAAGCATGCGGGGCTGGCACCGGCTGTGCAAGCAGGCAACACAGAGCAATAATTCTATAACCCATCCTAAACGCAAGCGTCCCGTCCGTACCGGATCACCCGGCAGCGGAGCGGGACGTTTTATTATATTATCCAGAACGATGGAAGCGGAGCAGTTTGCACCGGATTAAGGCGATCACATACAGAATGCCGGGGAAGAGCAGCAGGTGCAGAAATGCGAATTTCCACCAGACCATTGAAATAATGGCGTTGACGTACACCGTATTCACGTATGTATTCCAAGCGATAATGATGAACAGCACAGCCAGCGGATAGATCAGGTGATTTTGTCTTTTCAAGCTGAAGACGGTACGGAAGCCATTCAGTAAGGACAGGAAGAGCAAAGCGATTTTGATAAAAAAGGTCAAGATCCAGATGGTAATCAGTATGCCTTCCAGACGCTGCAAAATATTGCCCACACTAATCGTTTTGGCCAAGACGAACGCCGGGAAGGTGCTATTCTCCGTCTGCTCAATGCCCAGCACCAGCACACTTAGCAGGACGATCGCACTAAGAATCAGCCCGCCTGCTGAGGTGCCCCAGAGGAAAGCACGTTCCCCGCTTTTTCTCAGCTTCACCAAAGGTAAAAAAACCATCAGCACAATAATCTCTTGGTACATCGATGACTGAAAGCCGGCGGTAAGGACGGGCATCCAGCCGTCCTCAAGCATAGGCTTGATATGATTCCACTCGATCTTGGGGATCAGGGTCAGTATGAGGATCAATAACAGAAACAATACCCAGGGAAACATTAGCTCCCCAAGACGGCCCAGCACAACAATCCCCTTGCGTGCACTGATCACCGCAGCAACAAGAAATATAATCTGAACTGCCTCCAGCGGGGTTTCGGGCATAATCTCACTGGATATAAAAAAGCCCAGATCTCCCAGCAGCGTTCCGGTGAGGATCAAAAAATAAAAGATGTAGATCAGCGAGAGTATTTTGCCGATCCATTTGCCGAGAATGGCCTCCAGCATTTCAAACAGTGTTCTGCCTGGATACATCCGGGAAATGGCAATATACAGCAGCGCCATAATCAGGTTGATCAGCAGGCTGCATAAGGAAGCAATCCATGAATCTTCCCTGGCAATATGAGCCGTGGCGTTCGGTGTGACGAGAATGGAGGTGCCAATGGTCAACCCGAAAGTCATAATAAAAAATTGTAATGCAGATAGATGTACATGTTTCATCATAGGCAGTTCTTCCTTTCGTAGGGAGAGCTCAGATGGACAACAGCTGCATGAGGCTGCTGATCCAATCGAGGGGTCTGATCTGAGTCCATCCGGCCATATCGGCCAGAGTAGCCGCCAGTGCAATCAGCCAGGCCATATAAAATACTGCCATATCCCGGGGGGAATGAAGCCTGGCAAGCTGAGGTGTCTCCAGCACGGGAACAACCAGAAGAAAGAGAAGCAATAGCAGGCTCCAGCTCATTTCTTTTCCACCTCCCGTCTCTGTGGCTGGATAATCGATCCAACCTGCAGGATGGCAACATTGGAGCGAACACTGACTTTTGCCGTTTTGAAGCGGTCATCCCACGCACTCCGGTATTTTTTCCATAGTTTGGGGTGCTTGCGGTGCAGCGCTTCTCCGAAGCCGAAAATGTCGGAACCATACTGCTTCTGCACCTCCTTGATGTTCCCGGTCATGAGGGTGTTGAACTGATCTTCTATTTTGTTCTGAATCATATCGATGCTCGAAGGTTTGCTGAGATCTAATGTACTCTGAACCGCAGTGAGATTGGCTTTGACCTTCAACTTGAGAATGAATTCGGGCTCGCCTTCGCTATTAAGGTTGATGTCAATGCCGCTGACTGCCTGAATGACAGTAAATGCTGCGGTCCCGCCTTCTGCAAGGGTAATGTTGCCCACTGTGGAGTCCACCTCATTCAGCGCGTAGTTGATGGTTTTACTGGAATCCTCCCCCAGCCAGCCTACTAACCGGTCATTTTTAAAAACGGCTATTCCCGCATGCTGAATTAAAGACTTGGGCATGATGGTCTGCACATTTTTCACAGAGCCCCCGTCTGACGGATCTCCTTTCAGCTCCACACCGGACATAATCGGATTGGAGCCGCCCCGTTCAAGCTCAACAATGAACTGCTGCAGGGTGATTTTTCCGGTAGCTGCCCAATTCTTATGCGACACAAGAATGGAAGAGTAGAGAGAACTGGCAGGGATTTGTTCAAAGGGTGAAATCACCTCAAGGATATGCAGGGCTTCGGAATTTTTGGCCACGAGCATGAAAAAATCTGAACGAAGCTGATGATCGCGGGATAAGTAATCCAGCGCATCGCTTACGCCTGCTCTAGCCAGCGCTTCCCCGAATACAAGCACCCGCACATGAGAGAGATACAGCTTGCGTGGAGTGGTGTTCAACATCCGTTGAAGGGCATCCGGGATAGTTCTGCCAACCGCCCTGTAGGTAATGACCGGCAGACTCCCCCCTGAGCCTCCTGACGGCTTGCCGGCTACACTGGAATTCAAGACTTGTGCGGATACCGCATAGCCGTCTTTGTCCAGATCGATCCCGAGCGCCATGACGACAGCCAGCTCATTCAGTTCTTTTTTGCTCCAGCATCCGGGAAGGATGGCCAGACTTATCATTAGAAGGGCCGATACTGCTATACTTCCCCGCATGGGCAGCCTTCCTCTCTATCTTGGGGATGGGTCGGATATCAGTTGCGTCCAAAGTATTTCCTCATGCTGCGCCGCGATATCCTCACGAAGGTGTCCTTCTGGCTCTGCAGGCGCAAGGGGGCAAAGGATGTCATATAGGGAACGCCCATGGATTGCAGGCTGCACAGATGCAGACCCAGAACGATCATGGCGATCATTATTCCGTACAGGCCAAAGGATGCGGCAATACCCATAAATACAAATCGCAGCATCCGCAGAGAGATTCCCACATTGAAGGCCGGCAGGGCAAAGTTGGCGATGGCTGTTATCGCGACGACAATAACCATGGCGGCAGACACCAGTCCGGCATCGACGGCAGCCTGCCCGATAACCAGTGTCCCGACAATCGACACGGATTGGCCGATCGATTTCGGCAGTCTGATCCCGGCCTCGCGCAGCACTTCAAAGGTGACTTCCATCATAAACGCCTCGATAAAGGCCGGGAACGGAATGCCTTCCCGCTGGCTGATCAGACTGATCAGCAGAGGGGTGGGGATCAGCTCCTGGTGAAAGGTGGTGATTGCGATATAGAAGGAAGGAGTAAGCAGGGCAAGGGCAAAGCAGAAGTATCTAAGCAGCCGGACCAGACTGGCAAAGTCACTGCGCTGATAGTAATCCTCACTGGATTGAAAGAACTGGACAAGCAGAGCAGGAACCACCAGCACAAAAGGAGTGCCTTCCACAAAAATAGCAATCCGCCCTTCCAGCAGCGCCGATGCGATCACATCCGGCCGTTCTGAATTGTACACGGTAGGAAAAGGGCTGTAGCGCTGGTCCTGGATCATCTCCTCGATATAGTTGCTCTCCAGTACACTGTCAAGCCGCGCAGCATCCAGCCTTCTGCGTAGCTCCTCCAGTACCTCCATATCCGCAGTGCCCTCCAGGTACATGACCGCTACAGCAGTTTGGGTCTGCTCTCCCATCTTTCTCTGCTCAACGCGCAGCTTAGGGTTCTGGATTCTCCGCCGGACCAGAGCGGTATTCTCCCGCAGGGATTCTGTAAATCCTTCTCTCGGTCCACGGACTACGGATTGCGAGCTGGCTTCCTCAACGGCCCGCTGCTTCAGCGTTTCCGTTCCGACAGACAATGAAGCGGCTGCTCCCTCGATATAGATAATGGTATTCCCTGACAATAGCTCGGCTTCGATATCGGGATAGGTCTGCACTTCTCCCACCTTGCCGACCGTTATGGTCCGCTCCTTCAGCTGCTTCAGGCACTCTTCCGCCTGATGAAGGTTTAGCTGCCCGAACAGAAACTGGTCTCTATGAATGGCCTCAATCACAAGCTGTGGATCTCCCAAGCCCTCAATAAATATAATGGCGGTAGTGAAGGGACCGATTGCCATATGCCGATAGATAATATCTGTGCTTTCGCCGAACCGGTGTTTCATATCCTCTATAAAAAGTGGGAGCGTGCCGGACAGCCTCATTGGAGGTGTATCCGCCTGCTTCAGCCCAGTCATAGCCATCACCTCCTGTCTGCTAAGTATTTCCGCTTGCATAATTCTGTATGCAGGCGTTTACGAATGACCGAAAAGGCTATACTACCTAGTAGTAGCCAAATACAGGACAGGTAGACTGAAGCGAACAGGAGGATGACCTATGGAATTAAGTATATTGCTGATGATCGTACAGCTCTTTTTCGCGCTGGTCATCGGCGTTTATTTTTGGAATCTGCTGCGGGGACAGAAGACCAATAAGACGGCGGTGGACCGGGAATCGCGCAAGGAGCTGGATAAGCTGCGCAAGATGCGGATGATCTCACTGACCAAGCCGCTGTCAGAAAAGACGCGTCCGGCCTCTATTGGAGATATCGTGGGGCAGAAGGACGGGCTGCGCGCCCTTAAGGCGGCACTGTGCAGTGCCAACCCGCAGCATGTTATTATTTACGGCCCGCCTGGCGTCGGCAAGACGGCGGCTGCACGCGTGGTGATGGAGGAAGCCAAGAGAAATGCGCTCTCTCCCTTCAAAAGCGATGCAAAGTTTACGGAGATTGATGCCACTACCGCCCGTTTTGACGAACGCGGCATTGCCGATCCGCTGATTGGCTCTGTGCATGACCCGATCTATCAGGGGGCAGGGGCGATGGGCGTGGCCGGTGTGCCGCAGCCGAAGCCGGGTGCGGTAACCAAGGCGCATGGCGGCATCCTCTTTCTGGACGAGATTGGAGAGCTCCATCCGATTCAGATGAACAAGCTGCTGAAGGTGCTGGAGGACCGCAAGGTGCTGCTGGAGAGCGCTTATTACAACTCCGAGGACAGCAATACCCCTGCGTACATCCATGACATCTTTCAAAATGGCCTGCCGGCCGATTTCCGGCTGGTGGGTGCCACTACGCGTTCGCCGGAAGAGATCTCACCGGCGCTGCGTTCGCGCTGCATGGAAATCTATTTCCGGCCGCTGCTGCCGGAGGAGATTGCTGTCATCGGACGGGATGCAGTCCAGAAGATCGGGCTGAAGCCAAGTCCCGAAGCCATTGAAGTGGTACAGCAGTACGCCACCAATGGCCGCGAGGCGGTCAACATGATCCAATTGGCAGCGGGGCTTGCGTTAACCGAAGGACGGGATACCCTGAGTGCGGCCGAAGTCGAGTGGGTAGCCAGCAGCAGCCAGCTGCCCATGCGCACTGAACGCAAGATTCCGTCCTCGCCGCAGATTGGGCTGGTTAATGGTCTTGCGGTGTACGGTCCGGGCATGGGTACCCTGCTGGAGATTGAGGTATTGGCCGCACCGGCCAAGAACGGGCAGGGCAGGCTTAATGTGACCGGAGTGGTAGACGAGGAAGAGACCCGCGGCGGCTCGCGGACCATCCGGCGCAAGAGCATGGCCAAAGGCTCGCTTGAGAATGTGCTGACAGTTCTCCGGGCAATGAATCTGGAGCCGGACCGCTATGATCTGCATGTGAATTTCCCCGGGGGAACGCCGATTGACGGTCCTTCCGCCGGGGTGGCGATGGCTGTGGCGATCGTCTCAGCCATCCGGCATCTGCCGGTGGATAACACGGTAGCCATTACCGGCGAGATTGGCATTCACGGCCGGGTGAAGCCGGTAGGCGGCGTCATTGCGAAGGTCGAGGCAGCCTTTCAGGCCGGGGCCACTACTGTGCTGATTCCCAAAGAGAACTGGCAGTCACTGTTCGAAGGCCTGGCACCGCTGCGGGTCATTCCGGTGGATACGGTGGAGGAAGTATTCCGTCATCTGTTCGGCGCTGAAACTGCGGATGTGCGTCTGCCGGCTGTATCCGGCGAAACCTTCTCGGCAGCCCCTTCGCTGCTGAAGGCGGATGCCAGCGGCGACAGTGCAAAGGGCTGATCTCACCTGAAGACACTTCATAATCTGCTGCTCCAGTTTTCCCTCTGGGATCAGCAGCTGTAATATCCGGCAGGCTTCCAACACACAATCCGGTTGTGTAGCGGAAGCCTGTTTTTTTTGAAAGATAAGAATTTATATGTTTCCCACTATAAATTATCCTTCTCTTTCTCGCTGAAACGGTACCGTCCTAATAAGGACGGCGAAGCCGTTTCCACTTGTATCAGGGCGGTGCAGACATATTCCGGGAATAAGCGGCGAATAATAAATCAGGTCTGGCCGGGCGGAAGCGGATGGACTGGAAGCTGCAGGAAGGCGCGGCCTGTTGGTGTTTTGGAGCCGCTTTTGTTAGAATGAAGCATATGACACTACTTGAGAACCATGGGAGGTGCGAAAGCGATGATACAAAGCAAAACCAAAGGTCGTCGTTTTCCTTTATTGCCGCTTAGAGGTCTTCTTGTATATCCCAGCATGGTTCTTCACCTGGATGTGGGACGCGAGAAGTCAGTTCGGGCGCTGGAAAAAGCTATGGTTGAAGATAACCTGATTCTCCTCTGCTCCCAGTCGGAAGTGAATATTGAGGAGCCGGGACAAGAAGATATTTTTCGGGTCGGCACGGTCGCCAATGTGCGGCAGATGCTCAAGCTTCCCAACGGCACGATCCGTGTGCTTGTTGAGGGCGTGGAACGGGCCGAAATTATTAACTATACGGACAACGAGGAGTATTACGAGGTGATGGCGCGTGTGCTGCCTGAGGAAGAGGATGTGGATCAGGAGAGCGATGCCCTGATGCGCACGGTGCTGAACCAGTTCGAGCACTATATCACCCTCTCCAAAAAAGTCACACCCGAGACGCTCGCCGCCGTATCCGATATCGAAGAGCCGGGCCGGCTTGCTGATGTGATCACGAGCCATTTGGCGCTGAAGATCAAGGATAAGCAGGAGATCCTGGAGACCATTGATGTCAGCAAACGTCTGGAGAAGCTGCTGGATATCCTCAACAATGAGCGTGAGGTGCTGGAACTCGAACGCAAGATCAACCAGCGGGTGAAGAAGCAGATGGAGAAGACCCAGAAGGAATATTATCTCCGTGAGCAAATGAAAGCGATCCAGAAGGAGCTTGGCGACAAGGAAGGCCGGGCAGGCGAAGCCGACGAGCTGCGCAGCCAGATGGATGAGAAGCAGCTGCCGGAACGCGTTAGGGAAAAGATTGAGAAAGAGATCGACCGGCTCGAGAAAATGCCGGCAAGCTCGGCGGAAGGCGGTGTAATCCGCAATTATGTTGATATGCTGCTGAGTCTGCCATGGACCGAGTCCACGGAAGATGACCTGGATATCCTGAAGGCTGAGCAGGTGCTGGACGCAGACCATTATGGCCTGGAGAAACCCAAGGAGCGTGTGCTGGAGTATCTCGCGGTGCAGAAGCTGGTCAAGAAGCTGAAGGGGCCGATTCTCTGTCTGGTAGGTCCTCCGGGCGTCGGCAAAACCTCGCTCGCGCGCTCCATCGCCCGTTCGCTGAACCGCAAGTTCGTGCGCATCTCGCTGGGCGGCGTGCGTGACGAAGCCGAGATCCGCGGCCACCGCCGGACCTATGTCGGTGCCATGCCGGGCCGGATCATCCAGGGCATGAAGACTGCAGGCAGCATCAATCCGGTATTCCTGCTGGATGAGATCGACAAGATGGCAGCGGATTTCCGCGGCGACCCGTCGGCTGCCCTGCTGGAAGTGCTGGACCCGGAACAGAACAACACGTTCAGCGATCATTTCGTCGAGCTGCCGTTTGACCTCTCGAACGTCATGTTCGTGACGACGGCCAATACCGTGCATAACATTCCGCGTCCGCTGCTGGACCGGATGGAAATGCTGTACATTCCCGGGTATACGGAGCTGGAGAAGCTGCAGATTGCCAGCCGCTACCTGCTGCCGAAGCAGCGTAAGAACCACGGCCTGGAGGACGCGCAGCTGTCCATTGAAGATGATACCCTGCTGAAGATTGTCCGCGAGTATACCCGGGAATCCGGGGTGCGCAATCTGGAGCAGCAGATCGCCGCGCTGTGCCGCAAGGCTGCGAAGCTGATCGTATCGGGCGAGAAGGAGCAGGTCAGCATTCTTCCCGCTGAGGTCAAGGATTACCTGGGGGCCTCGAAGTACCGCTACGGAATGGCGGAGCTGGAGGATCAGATCGGTACGGTCACCGGGCTGGCCTGGACGGAGGTTGGCGGCGATACGCTGCTGATCGAAGTGACGGTAGTCCAGGGAACCGGCAAGCTGACCCTGACCGGACAGCTGGGCGATGTCATGAAGGAATCGGCGCAGGCCGCCTTCAGCTATACCCGTTCGAAGGCCGGGGAGCTGGGACTGGCACCCGATTTTCATGAAAAGAACGATATTCACATCCACATTCCCGAAGGCGCCATTCCCAAAGACGGCCCGTCTGCAGGGATTACCATTGCGACCGCGCTGATCTCTGCTCTGACGAAACGTTATGTCTCGAAGGATGTGGCGATGACCGGCGAGATTACCCTGCGCGGCCGGGTCCTGCCGATTGGCGGACTGAAGGAGAAGTCGCTTGCCGCCCACCGGGCCGGATACAAAAAAATCCTTCTGCCGAAGGACAACGAGCGCGATCTGAAGGATATCCCGGAGAGCGTCCGCAGCGATGTGGAGTTCGTGCCGGTCTCTCATATGGATCAGGTGCTGAAGCATGCGCTGGTCGAACACCATAACGAAATGAGCAGTGAAGCGCCGAGTAGTGTGCATTAGAAAGGAAGTCCTATGAAAGTTAACAATGCCGAATTTATCATCAGCGCCGTAGGCCCTGATCAATACCCTGTTGACGCCTTGCCGGAGATTGCTCTGGCAGGGCGCTCCAACGTCGGGAAGTCTTCCCTGATCAACCGCATGATTAACCGCAAGAATCTGGCCCGCACCAGTTCTACACCGGGCAAGACGCAGCATATGAACTATTACCGGGTCAACGAAAGCATGTATTTTGTCGACTTCCCCGGCTATGGCTATGCGAAGGTATCGAAGACCCAGCGCGCCTCCTGGGGCAAAATGGTCGAGAAATATCTGGCCGAGCGCGACACCCTGAAGCTGGTTCTGCTCATTGTGGACCTCCGCCATCCGCCTACGGGCAATGACAAGATGATGTTCGACTGGCTGAAGCACTATGATCTGCCGCTATGTGTGGTGGCTACCAAGGCAGACAAGATTCCCAAGACCCGCTGGCCCAAGCATATCAAGATTATGAAGCAGGAGCTTGGCGTGCTGCCGGGCGATAACTTTATTTCCTTTTCCTCTGAGATCGGTCTCGGCAGGGATGAATTATGGGAGCTTATTGAAAGGTATAATCAGGTATCCGAAGAGGAGCCGGCCGTGGAGCCTGAGATTGACAATGCCGGGAACGAACCCCAGCCGGAAGAGCCTGCTGAAGACTAAAGGGCAGCCGTGTGATGCGTATTCCTTAGGATCAGCGCGTATTACTCACAGAATAGTGAGGAATCCATAAGTATTCCTGGGCTCTTATCCTTTTCTCCCGTTATAAGATGAATTATCGCCGTATACCCTGTTCCTGCTAATGAGAAAACCTGCTGCTCTTCATTGTATAATCATGCTAAAGGCTGTTACAAAGAATTGAGGGATGGTCATGGCTCAGAGATTGGCTACAGAATATGTGAAGGCGACTTTGCAAATGACGGAATTTCAAATGAAACAGTTTCTGCTTACGGCCGATACCTGCTTCATCAGTCACCGGGTGAAGATTCTGGGCGGCGGGGAACAGGAAATCGTCCTGGAGGAAGCAGGGGGCGAGGAGGTTCATTTGTCCTTCCAGCAAAGAGGCAGCATCTACGTATGCGCCCTGTCCTGCCGAATTGTGAACCCGCATCTGAATAATGCAATCCGCAAGCTGTTCGTCACCTATAAGGGGACCGGAACGGTACATCGAATATATCAAGGCTTCACCATGGTGTATGTGTACGAGAGCGGATCGGTCCGCAGAATCTCTGAAGTTACGCCGCAGGCTACTAAGCTGGTCTATCAGCACAAGCATTCGCTTGCAGAAATGATGCGTCTCTACAAGTCTGATGCGATCGAGCGGGAGATTGAAAGCTTGCGTGTCACGATTGACCATTTACTTGATCAGCGTAACCGCGTATGCAAGAATGAAGAGATTCAAGAGATTGACAGGAGTCTTGCGCAGGCCACCCGGAAGCTGTTTGAACTGGAAGCCTAGCAGGAATACTATTTTAAAATTTAGCAATCATTTCCTAGTGAAATGGTTGTATTTTTTTTAGAAAATCTATAAAGATAAGTCAGAGAGGGACCGATAAAAAGCATATGATAGATATCCATAGTCACATTCTACCCTTCATGGACGACGGGGCTGCCGATTGGGACGCGGCTCTTGCCATGGCGCAGGCTGCCGGGAAGGACGGCATTTCCACTGTTGTCGCCACGCCACATCATGCCAACGGAGTATATTTGAACCCCGCTCCGAATATAGGACAAGCCGTCGAACAGCTGAATCAGAGACTCCGGCAGGCCGGTGTTCCGCTGCAGGTGCTCCCCGGACAGGAAATCCGCATCTACAGTGATCTGCTGAATGATCTGGAGCAGGGCCAGCTCCTGACGCTTGCGGGTTCACGGTATATTTTGCTGGAAATGCCTTCTTCGCGGGTACCCCGTTCGATGGAGGAGACCTGCCATGAGCTGCTGATTCAAGGTTTCGTGCCTGTAATTGCCCATCCGGAGCGCAATGCCGAGGTTGCCGCCGACCCCTCCAAGTTAACTAGATTAATAGAGCTGGGAGCACTGGGCCAGCTTACCGCCCAGAGTCTGGCCGGAACATTCGGAAGTAAGCTGCAGAAGCTGTCGCTGGACCTGTGCCGGAAGAACGCTGTACATGTGATCGCCTCTGACGCCCACGACAATCAGCATCGTCCGTTTGGTCTGAGTGAAGCCTATGAGATTTTGACCAAAGAAATGGGAATGACAGCATCCGACTTTTTTCGTCAAAATGCGCAGAAAATCATTGGCAATGAGGAGATTATTCGAGCAGATTATTCACAATCCCACAGCAAACTTCATAGATTGTTCGGATTTTTTTCGCGTAAAGGGTGACCTCGCTCTCTATTAATGGTAGAATGGGTATTACTGGTTTATTGTTATTTTTTATCAGAACAGTGCGGTCATAGGATGGCTATCCTATCTGCACTGGCAGTAGTACTAGAAATATAAATACATACAAAGAGGTGGATGAAAAGTGTCTTTGAAGAAAAAATTGGCAGTATCAACACTAGCAGCAAGCATGACAGCAGCATCCTTTGCAGGGTTTCCGTTCAGCAGCACAGGTCTGGCTCAGCAATTGGGCCTGGTAGGAACTGCAGCAGCAGCTGAAGTTGGACATCAGACAGTTAAGGACAAGATTACCGCTATCTATAAGAACCTGACTGCAACAGAAGTAACATATTTGAAGAACTATTCAGATGAAGTTGCGGGACTTAGTCAACCGAAGTTCGAGGAAATCTTCCATCCGGTTCTTAAGAATATTAAACTGACTGATTCAGAAAAAGCTACCTCTTTGAAATTGTTCAAAAGCGTTTCCAGCGTAGTATACGATGTATATGCAAATGATTACAATGTCCTGAGGGGTATCCGTTATGATGAGGCTAACGTTGCTTTGTTCAAAACCATTGCAGCCCAAGCCGAAGTTCCAGACCTTAGCTTCGACGACATTCTGGATT
>RCUU01000956.1_pt1 | contig 14742 bp, 15 predicted proteins | sample 2166211 | NCBI WGS metagenome assembly RCUU01 (sample SAMN09932620, study PRJNA488358) | compost metagenome | feature: garden; material: soil; isolation source: compost soil in phenylacetic acid-enriched culture | place: Germany: Experimental Botanical Garden Goettingen | collected 2016-01-27
GTGCAGTAGAAGGTCATCATATTGGAAATGGTGAAATCACCCTAGCTCATCTGGCGGATGAGGTTCGTGTTTCTGATCTGCTGCCAGACGGCAGCCTTACTGGCGAGAAGCTTGCGGAAGCATCAGTAAATTCAAGTCATCTAGTGCCTGGAAGCGTAAATGGAAGTCACCTGAGTCCAAGTACGGTAAAAGCCCGTCATATCCGGCACGGAGAGATTACTCTGGCTCATCTGTCCGAAGAGGTTCGTAGTTCAGATCTGCTACCAGACGGCAGCATTCCCGGGAAGAAGCTGGAGGGTGGATCCATTCAAGCTTTCCATTTAGCTCCAGGCAGCGTGTATGGAGGACATTTAGCGGGTGATACGATTGATAGCCGTCATATCCGCTCTGGCAGCATCACCCTGAATCATCTGGCAGAAGAAGTGTGTAGCGCGGATCTGTTGCCGAATGGCAGCATTACAGGAGAAAAATTGGAGGGTGGATCCATCCAGTCTTTCCATCTGGCTCCTGGCAGCGTCTATGGTGGTCATTTGGCAGGGGATACAGTGGAAAGTCGCCACATTCGATCTGACAGCATCACCCTGAAACATCTGTCCGAAGAGGTGCGTAGCGCGGATCTGTTGCCGGAAGGGAGTATTACTGAAGAAAAATTGGCTGAAGGTTCAGTGAATGCTTTACATTTACAACCGTGGAGTGTGTACGGAGAGCATCTTGCTGACCAGGTCGTGGCAGATCGGCATTTACAGCCGGGTATCATCAAATTGGAGCATCTTGCGGATGAAACACGCAGCGCTGAGCTGCTTCCTGATGCGAGTATCAACGGAGCTAAGCTGAAGGCAGGCAGCATCGAGTCCACTCATCTGGCGGATGGTGCGGTAGGGTCGGCAGAGCTTCAGGATGAAGCGATTGTGGCTTCCAAAATCTCGTCTTTTGCCATTCAAGCTCGACATCTGGAGGAAGAAAGCGTTCAGGACTATCATATTGCTCCCGGTGCAGTAAATGGGAACCATTTGGCAGTAAATTCTGTAAATGCTGAACATCTATCCTTCAGCCCGATCCAGACCGCAGGGAGACGAGAAGCGCTTCAGCAGTTCGGGATGACAGCTTTTATGTTCAACGGGGATGCTGAGACTGTGGAGGTAACCGTATCGTTCGATGAGAGCTTTGGTCATACGGGTTATGTGTTAGTCGCTATGACCAATCAACCTTACTTCTATGCTTCTTTAAAGAGCAGAGCCAATGGAGATGCAGTTATTCAAGTGGTGCGCTTGCGCGAAACTCCGCATTTCTACGGGGTTATCTCTTGGATTGCTATCGGCGCTCCTTTAGCTAAACCAGCAGTGGATGATCGTGTGTTTGATTAAACTACAAGCGGTACTTCTTAAAAACAGCGAAGCAGCGATTCCTTATTGGAGGACGCTGCTTTTTTGCATAAATTTCCTACACCACAGGGTTCTATTCACCCGCATGGCCTTAACTATGTCTGTTAGTGTGGTAACCTAATCCCCCGTTGCGGTTTGCTGATCACTTGCTACGGTTTCTTAATCTGCTATGGAGTCCGTTAGCAATCCGAATAGAGGATAATGCAGCGATTAGGGTCCGCTGTGTCCGATAGCATACTTCGTATAAGCGAATGTATCTCAGCCGAAGTTTAGCGGTGAGTACATTTGTCCTGTTTTCCAAATGACAGGAGACAAAGGCCGTTACCCTGTTCGGCGTAGTACATAAACTGTGATGTAACCCTCAGCCTGACGAATAGGCTCTGTAAGGAAGGTGGATGAGTATGAAGCCCAAACGTACTTCTGCCCGCCGCACGGGACGGCGGGTCTCTCGGATCAAGCGGCGGACTTCACGCCCAGTGCGGCAAGTCGCCGCAATCCCTATCGTTAACCATCCAAATCCCTATGTTTCTGTTATTATTCCGGCCATGAACGAAGCTAAGACCATTGCAGGAGTGATATCTAGAGCTAGAAGGGTCCATCCGCGCTGCGAGGTTATTGTAATCGTCAACGGATCAGCCGATCAAACGGCAGAAATTGCCCTTTCGCTTGGTGCGCATGTTATTTCCTATGAATTGCCGCTGGGACACGACGCTGGTCGCAGTGTCGGAGCACAGGTAGCTAAGGGAGAGGTTCTCTTGTTTACCGATGGAGATTTAGTGATTCCTGCCTCGGGGTTACGTCCTTTCATCACCGCTATTAGTGGTGGTGCAGACATAGCGCTTAATGATTATTCCGGACCGGTACGAAGACTTTCACCCCATCCGGTGGTGCTGTCCAAACATGCACTCAATATTCTGCTTGGCCGTCCAGATCTGAAAGGATGTTCGATGACGGCAGTTCCGCACGCAATCAGCCGAAGAGCGCTTGAAGTCTTAGGGAGTGAATCATTATCCCGTCCCCCACTGGCACATGCTCAGGCCGTTCTGAGTGGCTTGCGTGTAGTAGCTGCTCACAAAGTTCATGTAGGGAAACTGAATGCGGTCAGACGTAAGGAAGATGGCACAGATCCTTTGCAGCAGTTGATTACAGCAGATCATATGGAGGCTGTATCCCTCTTGCTTGAACACCGGGGAAACAGGGCGGGGTTTAGCGACGGAACCCGGCGCAGAGAGATGGTGAGATGATGGTTGCTCTGTTACAAGTATCTGGCAGCTCTACCGTTCGACGAGGAACAGCAACTCGTACGGTAAAGAAACGTTCAGCATCTAGTCAGGCCAAAACAAAACTGGTCCCCCGCCAAAGAGGTGCGAATCGTTCTGCAAAAAGAGGCACCGCTACCGTTCAATTGCCCATTCTGTCCCGGCAGTCCAAGGTAGGTCGTGAGGTAATGAAATTACCGAGCTTACGTGGAAGCTTGTCCGTAATCATCTCCGCACGTAACGAGGAGCAGACCTTAGGACGTTTGCTGCAACAGGTTGCGCGGCTGGAACCTACTGAAATTATCGTCGTGCTTAACGGTTGCAGCGATAGCAGCTTTCCCATTTCCAGACAACATCGTCAAGCTGTAGTTGTGCATTGTCCAGAGTCTGTCGGACATGATGTAGGGCGGGCTATTGGTGCGAAACTGAGTCGAGGAGATATTCTGCTCTTCCTGGACGGAGATATGATTATTCCTGCATCTCAGCTCGGATTATTCACTGCTGCTGTAGATGGTGGAATTGACGTGGCTCTTAATGATTTGGACCCACTGATGCCTTCTTTTGGGTTATGTGATGATGTCACTCGCAGCAAGCTGTTTTTGAATTATGCTCTTGGAAGGTACGATCTCGGAGTTAGCTCTATGACGGCTGTCCCGCACGCGCTCTCCCGGCGAGCGCTTGAGATCATAGGTTATCGTGAATTAATAGTTCCTCCTAAAGCCCAAGCTCGTTCTGTATTAGAGAAGCTAAGGGTGGAGAAAGTTGGAACGGTGAATGTGATTAAGCATAATCGGCTACGTCAGGCGAACATAGGCGCTGGGAATGCGGTGGAGAAGCTGATCATAGGAGATCATGCTGAGGCTCTACTTGAGCTGCTTTCCCGCCGGGATGACGGGGGCCGAGTAAATAGCGAAACACAGCGCGAATACCGCAGACAAGTAGCAGCTTGGAGGAACCGGATATGACGATGACCAGTATTATTATTCCGACTTACAATGCGCTGCCACTGCTACGGTCCTGTGTGGAATCTATTCGTGCTTATACCCCGCTGCCTTACGAGATCATCGTTGTAGACAATGCTTCAACAGATGGAACGGATGCCTATTGCCGCGCGAATCGGATAACGTTTATTTCTTTGCCTGAGAATCGGGGATTTCCATCCGCATGCAATATGGGCCTACTACTAGCTTCGGGAGATGAATTATTGCTGCTGAATAATGATGTGGTGGTTTCACGCGGATGGTTAACCAATCTGAAAAGATCACTATATAGTGCTTCTGATGTAGGTATTGTTGGGCCAGTCACAAACTATGCAAGTGGGCGTCAACAGGTGAAGACTGATTATGAAGGTATGATAGCCTTTCATGAGGCTGCTGAGAGAGTGAACCTTCCAAATCCTCAAAAATGGTTAGAGACAAAACGTTTAGTAGGATTATGTTTTTTACTCAAAAGAGAGCTACTTACTTCCGTAGGTCTGCTGGATGAGAGATACTCACCTGGACATTACGAGGACGATGACTACTGCTATCGCGCCAGACTAAAAGGGTATCGGCTGCTTATCGCAGGGGACTGTCTGGTACACCATGAGGGAAGTGCAAGCTTTAAGCAGGTATATCACACTGGTCTTCAGGAACTGGTGGAACGGAATCGTAAGATCTTTGTGAACAAATGGAATGTGGATCCAATAATTTTCATATGAAGTGCAGATCCGAAGGCAAAGGACTTAGATAAAGAGGAGGAAAGTAAGTGAAGGGAGTCATACTGGCGGGCGGAACAGGATCCAGACTGTGGCCGCTGACCCGGCTTATGAACAAACATTTGCTTCCGGTCGGCAAATATCCTATGGTCTGTTACGGCATAGATCGGCTTCGCCGGGGAGGGATTACCGACATTCTTCTGGTCATCAGCAAGCAGTCTGCTGGTCTGTATACAGATTTTTTAGGCAGCGGTGCAGCATTTGGTGTATCTCTGACTTATAAAATCCAAGAAGCTGCTGGAGGCATTGCAGAGGCTCTTGATTTGGCAGAAGGATTTATATTCCCTGGGGAGCGGTTTGTCGTATTGCTTGGTGATAATCTGTTTATGGATGATCTGACGCCTTACGTGGAGAGTTATCTCCGGCAGCCTGAAGGCACAGCTAAGGTATTGCTGAAGCCGGTGGACGACGCGCGTAGATACGGTGTTCCCGTGTTCGATAGTCAAGATTCTGCATGGATCGCTTATATCGAAGAAAAACCCGAGCATCCCAAGAGCAAATTTTGCGTAACAGGTATTTATATGTACGATGAAGCTGTGTTTGACATCATCCGTCAAGTATCCCCTTCCAAGAGGGGGGAGCTGGAGATTACCGATGTAAATAATATATATGCTGCTAACCGCAGGCTTAGCTACGATGTTCTCAAGGATTGGTGGAGTGATGCGGGTACGTTCCAGTCTCTGCGGGAGGCTGGGGAGAAGCTAAAAGATGCACTGCCCTAAGTGGCAGTGCTTTTTTTCAAGAGAAGAAAGTATAATTTATGCACCTATGCGCTATGTCATATATTTGAGTACATGCGAGGATCGATCAGGGCAATAAAACTGCAAAAGTACACTTTTTAATGATACGAAGAGGGCTAAAGCATTGATTCCTGCAAATCTGCAGTTATTCTTGCTCAAGTAAAGGACTCCGAGTCAGAATTAAGAATATACCTGTACTTTTGCAGTATTTGGACATAGTGAAGCGGATATCTGAATAAAAAGCTGTATTTTTGCAGTTTTCTTTAGTCCTGCTGAAAGGTATGGATGAGTAGGAGACCTCAATATATTCTTTGTGAGATGTGGGCCGAGGACTCGTGAAAGCTTTGTAATTATACTCTAGGGTTGGTGAACCTCCACCAGATTAAATCCTCTGTTTCCAGGTACCTCTCTGAACCTAAGCGCTCCAATACATTATGCGAGGCTATGTTATCTTTTTCAGTATCTGCGATTACATAGATGGCTTGGGGATGGCTGAAAATCCACGTATTGATCGTCCGCAATGCCTCAGTAGCGTATCCTTTTCTTCTATATTTCTCATCAATCACGTAACCTATAGTAACCTCGCCTTTTTCATTCGGATACCCTTTAAGAATAATGAACCCAATAATGCATTGGTCTTTCTGATGGATGATCGCCCAGTTGGTCAACCATAGGTAATGCTCTGGTTCCTGCCGCACTTTTTTGAGACGTATCTTCATCGCATATTGCATGTCATCGTCAAGCTCGGCACTGATGGCGTTTAAACCCAAATGTTGCTGAAGTTCCACGTAGTTTTCTGTGGCTAGCGAGAGCTCTCTGGCATTTAAAGGCATCAATTCGATTCGCTGGCTTCCAAGCTTCATAATTCCCCCTCCAATCTTTGTAAATGAAAGAAATGCGCATTTCACATTTTAATCCATTTATTTGCACACAGCAATTCTTGGACGCTTTTTGTTGATTCTTCATGCTAGGAGAGTCGCAACTTGCCTTTATATCCCCGGCACCGTCCCGGCTTCTGCCGCATATGCTGTAGCAGGGCGTTTGAGCAAAGGAGACATGAAGGTGCAGAATAAAATAACTAAAGTCCTGCAGCACATGGCCCATACGCACGAACAGATGGCGCGGATATTAGACGCTGAGCGCCACGTGGCTGTCCGTATGTCGCAAATTGTCCACGATCTGCCAGATGCGGATCCCGATTTTGACGGTATCAGCGGGATGATCGAAAGCTCAACTCAGGTAAACAAGAATATCATTGCTTACTTGAATGCACTTGCAGATCTGGAAGAAGCGATGGCTGAAGGGGTAGGCAGAGTAATTAAGGAATTGAACGGTCAAGAAGAAGAGTAGCGCTATAGGAGTAGGAGGCGGATGATGAGCAGAGAAAAGGCTTATCTGCAAATGCTGGAGTCGACCGCCACTATCCAGTGGAACATTGCGATGATTCTGGAAGCTAAGGCGGTTGAAGCTGAAAAGGTAAAACAGTGGGCACAGCATCATATCCACGCTAGAGCTTTCGAATCACACGGTGAGCAGCTAAAGGAATCGATCTCCATTCATGAAGTCATCGTGGAGATGGTAGAAGGGCTGACTAAACTGGAGAATGGACTCTACAGCAATTTAAAAGCAGTACTGGGCAGTGGGGAAGATGATAGTGGCGGGGAAGGTTTTGGAGACATGTCAGGTGATGGATTCGGTTTTGGAGAAGACAGCAAATGAGCGGGGACCGTCTCTCTGAACATGCCGTCAAGCTGGAGATGATCCGCTCCATTTCGCGCAGTCAGGCTGCCTTAGCGGCCATCTTGGAGAGCATCGCCGAGTTGACGGGGCAATCTGAGCTGACGGCCCGCAAATTGAGCGACAATATTAGAATTTTAAGTGGGTATCAGAGCGCGATGTGCCGGATGATGTCCGGGATTTCACTGCATCAGCCGAAACGGGGAATTCCTGCTGCGCCATGGCTGAGCAAGGCATACGCCGTAGGAACCTCCAGAGATCATGGAGCACAGGAGGAATAGAAGCATGAAGAAAAAAAGCCGTAGAACATTACGTTCAGGCAGAACCCGTAGACGCACATTGCTGCTCTCGCGGAAAACGAAAGTTCGTAGAGTTCTAGCCCGCAAACCTCGTAGAGGACTTGCTCGGAAGATCGTTCGTTTTGGAAAGACGAAGAAAGGCCTTTTGGTACGTAAGAAAAGAAGACTTCGCCGCAAGCTTGTTCGAAAGGTAAGGGTTATCCATGCACCGGTACATGTAGTGCCGGTTGTCGAGGCTCCACCTGCCCCTCAGGTTATTCCGCTCCCCCCGGACCTTGGCGTTTCGCCGGAAACGCCACCGGCAGACGCCTTTCAGCAGGGCTACACCGAAGCATACAACGTGGGGTTCGACGCCGGTTTCGCCAAGGGCTTCGAGGACGGGCATAAGCTGGAGTTTAACTAGGGGATGACAAGATCCGCTCCACCCGCGGGCGGATCTTTGGATTCTTACACGGGCTGGTTTGCCACGCTGCCGATGTGATAAACTTCATAATGAAAGTGAATATAAAATGAGGTAAAGATGAAGGCAGGGATGATTCATGAGTAATGAGATTCGCAGAGCACGCAAGGATGAAATTGATGAAATTATGAAGCTGATTGCCAAGTGCGTACAGGTGATGCAAGCGGGTGGCAGTGATCAGTGGGACGAGCATTATCCAAACCGGGAGATCATCTCCCTTGATATTGAACGAGGCAGTCTTTGGGTATGTGAGGAGAACAATGCAGTGGCCGGCATTCTGGTGTTGGACGAGCATCAATCCGAGCAGTATGAGGAGATTGAATGGACCGAAACGCAAGGGCCTCATTTAATTATGCATAGATTGGCTGTGCATCCCGAGGTTCAAGGGAAGGGGATTGCGCGCCGTCTTAGCACTTATGCGGAAGAGTATGCTCGCCAGAATGGTTATTCAAGTATCCGTCTGGATACATACGCCAAGAACACCAGAGCACTTGCCCTATATCCCAAGCTGGGCTATGACCGCAGGGGTGAGGTGAGTTTTCCGGGACGCACCGCGAAATTCCCGGTGTTTGAGAAAGTTCTGACGGTTTGAGAGGGTGAAAGGATAGTTCGGTACCACCTGAATATGTATGAGATGATTACCGAAGGTGGACTGGAGGTAGAACCTCAAGCTGATTTGTTTAATGGGGAGCTATTTGAGGGTGGACTCTTTGGAGAAGAATGATTGTGTTATGATCAGTCCTTTTTTCGTTCCTGAATAATTGGTTTAAGAGTCTCTACAGGGAACCGTAAATTTTCTGGCTACGAAAATATGCTCAAGCATATTTTTGTAGCCTTTTTGTGTTACAAACGCGAGACAGTGTTGGAATTAATTAGGGGCAAGCGGGAATTATAAGCAGAAAATTGTACAGCCACTTCGGAGAGATTTGAGTTTAATAAAGAAAGCAGAGGGAGTGTGATTTCCTTTCTGGAGAATAAAATTGTGGTTGATTTGCGCACTTTTGGGATTTTTATGCATGAACCACTTTTGGTAAATAAAGGAATGATCTGTGTTGTGTATTTTTAGTGTTATATGTTATTGGGAACAAAATGATCCCCATTGAGATCAAAATCCGCACAAAAAATAGCGGAAGCATTATGAATAAAGGTAGAAATGTTAATTGACTATGAAATTAGAGGTTATTTTGGAAATTTGTTGCTTTCATTTCATTAATATTAACTCATTTGTCAAGTGACTTAAGTCATGTTTTAATAAGGGTAGTTAACATAATATTTTTTTAAAAGTTATGAATGAATTAATCCATTACTTCTGACCCATAGTTCTAAAAATGAAATATAAATACGGATGATTTAGATAAGGAAGATGAATAAGCGGTGCTGACTATTTTTCTATGTGATGATAATCCGCAAATGTTAGAAAATTATGAAGGTCTCATTACCGAATATGCAAACAAAAATCAAATATTAATAACGATTTTTACGTTTCAAAGTGGAGAATCTTTGGTATTCCATATGCTTGATTCGTATAATCAGGCGGATATTATTTATTTGGATATCTTGATGGGACCATTGAACGGTATTGAAACTGCCAAAAAGCTAAGGGCGCTCGGATGCAAGTCGGAAATCATATTTCTTACCGTTAGCGAGGATTATGTGTTCGATGCATTTGATATCACTCCGGTCCAGTATCTGATTAAACATCAAACGACAACTGAAAGGTTTGAACAAATTCTCACTAGGGCTATTGAACTAGCTGAGGCCAAAATGAAAGAGATGTTTATATGTGAATCTGGTCATTCCTACAAAGTCATCCCAATGCAGGACATTTCTTACTTTGAAATCAGAAAACGGGTGGTTACGGTCTATTATGGTGTTGAAGAAAGCTTTGAATTTTATGGTAAAATGGATCAGTTAATGCAACAGCTTCAAGATAAAAAATTTATTCGGGTACATCGTTCGTACATGGTTAATTTACAATTTATCTCAAAATTTCAGCCTCATGGTTTACTGCTTAAGACGGGTGAATATATTCCTATCGGTGTGACCTACATGAAGTTAGTAAAACAGGAGTTCTCGAACTATATACTCCAATACATGTCTGTTTAAAAGGGGAGCGAATGTGAAATTTGTATTTCTTGTATTATTGACTGTTTATACTATCCGATATTTCCTTTACTACGGTAGAATCTATACCGTAATTCGGGGGCACTGGCTTTATTACGGGATTGTGATTACGCTTAATATTTCCAGTTATATGGTAATGGATTATATCAATCTTCCTCAAACTGGTGTTTTGGTTATGATTGTTTCTTTCATGATAGGGCTCAAGCTGCTCTTTAAAATAGACCTCATACAAATGATGTGCAGTGCAGTCATTTATGTCCTTACACTTTACTGCTTTAAAGGGATCGTGGTATCGGTTTTTGCCTTGATTTTGGATGAAAGTGTGAATGATATCATTCAAGGAGAGTATTTTTATACCATAAATTCGATTGCAGTTTTGGTTGCCATTATTTTTGGCCGTTTTGTAGCAAATACGTTTGCAAACGAATTCCATGTGAGACAATTTTATCGTAACAATAGCCAGTTGAAATATATGGTCTTTTTTCAATTGGCATTGCTTTTTTACCTGATGACGATTTTCGATGGACGACTTATTGATAGTAAGCCAATATGGTTTACATTGATATATTTTAAATCCAATATTTGGAGTATGGTTTTGATGCTGGTTGTTTGGTACAAATCTTTACGGCTCACATATCTTCAGGAATTTAAGCAGCAATCCAAGCAACTGCAAGGGCAACTTGAACGCCAACTGAGGCATTACAAGTCGTATCAAAAATATACGGAAAGCTTCCGGAATTTTAAGCATGATTATAAAAACATGATGTTTTTAGTAAAGACTTTGCTAAAAAAAGATGAGAAGGATAAGGCGTCAAAATTAATCGATGATATCCAGCATACCATGCGCAAAAGTGTTCTAGTTCATAAACACTATTCCAATAATTTTATATTGGATGCAATTTTACAAGATGGAGCTAACGCATGCGATGATTGTAATATTCGTTTTTCGGCACAAGTGCATATCCCTCCACAAACTGCACTATCTGAGTTAGACATTATTCGCATTTTTTCTAATGTTCTAAATAATGCCATTGAAGCATGTTATAGGATAGTGGATTATACGGATCGGTTTATTGATGTTTCAAGTAGTACCAATGAAGGTTGGACATGTATTGTCATAACAAATTCATTCAACGGAGAGATAATGCTGGAAGGTGAAGGATTAGTTACTACGAAACGTAATAAAGAGAATCATGGTAATGGTATAAAAATATTGAAAGAGATCATAGAGAATGTGGGAGGGGTAATGCTCATTGAAATTGACCAAATAGAGAAAAAATTCATTACAAAGATTCTTATACCCTAGGCGGAAGTGATGAATATATACAATAATCTACAATCAAATAATGATTGATAATATTCTCAAATATTATTGTGGTTTTATCTTCTTAGCAAAAAAGGATGACTTCCGAATTGACCGGAAATCATCCTTTTTTGCTTTCTATTGTAGATCTAATTATAGGGTCATAAAGAGCTCAGATGAACCCTGATAATTCAAGCTGTACGCGCGATTGCCCTCATTGGGAACAAAAGAACAATCGTTTGATACTCGTTTAATTTAGAGCTTTGTTTTAAAGCTATAATTTGGTCATATAACTAGCAATCTATCAAGCTATTCAGCTAGATAAGACAACTAGATAAGACAGTCAGACGAAGATGCTAATTATGTTGTAACGGTGCAGGCTCTAATGCGGAATTTATGTTACAGAAGGAGGTGGAACTATTTATCTATGCTGGATCTTAATTTATTTGAACAATTAAAGATGAAGTATAGTCAACTGCGCCAACAAGCAACACATAACCCCCTTCAAAATCGCTATGATCCACTATGTTCGCTGTCCAATGTACTGGCTATTGAACTGAAGAACGGGATGAGGAACCAGGAAAAGTCCATCCATTTAGAATACCAGCCAAAAGTAAACAGTCAAGGTGAAGTGATCGGGGCAGAAGCTCTATTGCGCTGGAGTCATCCCGTTTATGGAGAAGTGCCACCAATGGTAGTCTTAGGGATCTGTGAAGAAGCGGGTCTTACTAGACAATTGAGTACTTGGATTTTGAACCAGGCTTTAAGTGATTTGAAGCAATGGCATACACTGGGCTATAGCGACATGACAATTTCAATCAATTTGGATCCCAAACAGCTAGAAGAGGAAGACCATCTTATTCAAATGTTACAATTATGCATCGCTAAAGCTGGAATTGACCCTAGATATTTGGAATTAGAACTAACGGAAAAAACGGTCATTTCTCCAAGTCACTCCGTTCATAGCAAATTGGAGAAGATGAAAGCTATGGGGATAAATGTATCTATTGATGATTTTGGTATGGGACATAGCACTATGATGTATCTATGCGATTATTACGTAAATTTCGTAAAGTTAGATATGGCTTTAGTCCGAACGATCGTAAGTTGTAAGAAGCGGCAACTCCTTGTGGAATCCATTATTGCTTTGTGTAGGAAATTTAATGTCAAGGTAATAGCGGAAGGCGTAGAAACCAAACAACAGATGGAGATATTACGAAGGCTTGGTTGCTGTTATTTTCAAGGTTTTTATTTTAGTAAGTCATTGCCTTATGAAGATTTTATTAAATATATCGCCCGACGTAGAGAGATGCGAGAATTAGCAAACTATAGAACTATATTATAGGAGTGAATTGGAGAATGAACATCAAAAAAGGGTTACTACAAATACTTATCTTATCAACAACTATACTAACCATCGGGACCTCCGCAGCAGCAGGTGCGGAGACTTCAACGAGCACTTCGCAGGGAAGTATTACGATAACACCAGGGAACAGTGAAACAGATCCAATCGAACCAAGTGAGCCGGGCGGGGAAACAGGAAATACTGGGCCATTAACCATTGATAATGTCTCGCCGTTATTGTTTGATACGCATCAATTAGCTGGTGGAAAAGTAACATATACAACTACGACAACAAATCCTAATGTTCAAGTAACGGATACGCGCGGTACGGGTGCAGGTTGGACATTGCAAGTATCTGCGACACCATTCAAAGAAAAAACGGAAACTGCGAAAGTGTTGAGAGGTGCGACGGTAACGCTTCCAGTTGGTTCATTAGTGACGACTCCAGGGAATATTTCCGCAGCACCTGAAGCTAGAGTCGTGGAATTAAGCACAGATTCCGATAAGACTGCACCGCAAAATCTGATGGTTGCTAAAGTAAATACAGGACTGGGAACATGGGTAGATAAATTTAGCGCAAGCAGTGTGACTATTGATATCCCTGCCGGGAACCTGTCTGGAGATTATGCTTCCACATTATACTGGAGTCTGCTGGACGCGCCGCAATAATGAACTTTCGGAGGGGAAATGGATGAAAGTTATGAAGATACTAGTATTAGGAATCATTCTAGCTGGGTTAACGTTATCGAGCCATTCGGTCGAAGCAGCTGGCGTTAATACCGCCATTTCCAGCAATTCTATTAGCTTTGTTGCAGATGAGGGAAAGACGAACCCGGTAGATCCTGAGGATCCGGATAATCCAGATCCGACAGAGCCGATTGATCCTGAAGATCCGGGTAATGGGGGGACGGGAAATCGTGGATCATTGACACTTGATTATGTCACCAGTATTCAATTTGGAACCCAAAAAATTAAGAGTGGAACAACGTCTTATCACATCAAAAATAAAAGTCCATATGTACAAGTTACAGATAAACGCGGCACAGGTGAAGGATGGTCTCTGAAAGCACGGGCTTCTGAATTTAAAAGTGAGGCAGGCAAAGTGTTAACCGGCGCTGTGTTATCGTTCCGCAACGGAATAGTAAAGTCACAGTCTGGCAATGTGTCTGCTCCTCCTGCAGCCTATGACGTTGTCTTTGACAACACAGATGCAAAGTTAGTAATGGTTGCTGAGCAGGGCGCCGGACGTGGAACCTGGATCGACGTGTTTGCAGGCACGGATGGCGACAATAGTAATGTTCAGCTAAAGGTACTGGAGGGGTCGGCGGATACACTTACCAATTATAGCGCCGTAATCACATGGGAGTTGTCTAACGCGCCTAGTTAAGCGAGGAAGGGAATATCGAATGAGAAAAGGTTTGTTCAGGCTGCTGGTTGTATTATTGGTTGGATTGGGAATCGTTGTGAACCATGATATGGTCTACGCCGGATCCATGAATTATTCCGTCAAAGCCAATATTCCCGAAAATCAAATCAATAAAAATCTTACCTATTTCGACTTAAAAATGAGTCCCGGTTCAAAACAAACGATATCATTAACCGTGAAAAACGGATCAAGCAAAGAAATAGAATTGATGATTGAACCGAACACAGCGATTACGAATCAAAATGGAGTCATTGATTACAGTAAACATGAACATGAAAAAGACAGCTCGTTGAAGGATGCATTTTCTGAACTCATTTCCCCCCAACAAAAAGTGATGTTAAAAGGAAATGAAACGAAGGAAGTCCCGTTTACGATTCAAATGCCTAAGGAGCCGTTTGATGGAGTCATTTTAGGCGGATTCTACATTTACGAAATTAATCAGGTGGAAGAAACAGAAGCGAATCATCCCGTTCAATTAAATAATGAATTTTCTTATGTGATCGGCGTGAAATTATCCGAAACTGAAAAAATAGTAAAGCCTGATCTAAAGTTGAATGAAGTTCATGCAGGATTAATGAACTATCGCCCGGTAGTTACCGCCAATTTGCAAAATATAGAAGCTGTCATTGTGAACAATTTGGAAGTGGATGCCAGAGTTACTAAAGAGGGCCAACAACAGGCGCTTCACGAAACGAAAAAAAGCAAAATATCCATGGCTCCGAATTCAAATTTCGACTTTCCGATTCGTTGGGATGGCAAACCGCTTGAACCTGGAAAATATCATCTATATGTAACGGCGAATAACGGCAATCAAACCTGGGAATTTGATAAAATGTTTGAAATTAATACTAAAGATGCGCAGCAAATTAACGAAATTGCAGTTGAAACCACACCCGAAAAAGAGAATATGTT
>RCUU01000957.1_pt1 | contig 14729 bp, 15 predicted proteins | sample 2166211 | NCBI WGS metagenome assembly RCUU01 (sample SAMN09932620, study PRJNA488358) | compost metagenome | feature: garden; material: soil; isolation source: compost soil in phenylacetic acid-enriched culture | place: Germany: Experimental Botanical Garden Goettingen | collected 2016-01-27
GACACCATCGCCCTTAAAGCTGGAGTTCGGAAGGTGAATTCGCCGGACGCTTACGCCCGACCAAGATTTCTGCAGCTGAAGCACTTGGAGTTTTGCGAGCAGATGGAAGGGCGATAAGGGAATGGGGACTGCTCGTAACACATTACTCAGGCTGGTGATGCTGCCCGCCTGTGTGATTGGCGGTAAGCTTCCGGCAAACACACCTTCAGAAAAGGGGCTGCACGTAAAATCGCGCAGGCCAGTCATAGCTATCGGCTGTGATAGATGATCTTCGAATCGCCCATCAGGTCTTCGATCTTCACCAGAGGCACGGACGAGCGAACGCGACCAGAGCTAGTCTGGCTACGCCCCGTGGAGATCTGGGATCTGGTCAGGTAACCGTCCCCATCCTTCCTGCCTGCCGGCTTACCACTCTGATGACATGAGGATTTCATGAATCCGCTCCGAGGTTACGTTGTCTCCGCAAAGACCGGGTTTCCTGCGGTACGCGCCGGAAGCCGTCTTTTTCTGAGACGTACAACGGCCATTATCGGCCACCTCTACCAAAAGACCTGTGCCATCCGACGAAATGCTTTCCCAACGCCGAACGCTCCCGTCGGTGGAGAAGCGCCAATCCAAGCCCACATCGTCGATGGAAGACAGATCATTCAGTAGATCCATTACTGATTGATAGCGCGAGTCAGGGTCGTACCTCAAGCACTTCTTAATGATGTTCTTGAGTTTTTTCGGCACATGACGCGGAATCTGCGCCAAATCCGGATAGGTTTCCGAACGCTGAGCACGCGCTAATTCAGCACCATTCGCGTAGGCCCCCAGTTGCTGATGCAGGGAGTCCAGCCCCACCAGCAAACGGTACAAGGTCAAGCCCACCTGGTAGATGTCTGCGCTGTTGTTGAAGTCACGGGTCACCGCGCTTTCAGGCGGTAGATGGAAGCGATAGGTAGCTTCAGGTGTGGCATATCCATCAATGTCCATGTTCTTGGCAAATCCAAAATCTGACAGCAGTGCTTCGTCGGTGTCGGAGATCAGGATGTTGTCTGGCTTGATGTCGAAATGGAGCAGCCCCTTGGAGTGGATGTTGTTGAGGCCGCTTAGGAACTGGATGGCGTAACGAATGAGCTGCCTACAGGTCAGGCCCTCCTCCTCAGCAACCTGGTGCAGCGATCCTCTGCTGTAATACGGCATGGCGATGTAGATGTGCTGGTCGTCCTTACAGGCATAAAGCACCTGCACAACGTAAGGGTGGACGCTCTTATAAAGCAGCTGAGCCTCGAGCAAGAAACGCTCTTCGTTGAAGCCATCGGTCTTCACCTGCTTGATCACGAGCTCGGCATCCAAGTGTTCGTCATGGACGACATAGACCTCAGAATTCTCGCCGTTTTCGCCGATACGCTGCTGCTTCCTGAACGACACCTGGGCCGCTTGGTACGGAATCATCGGGTCGCTCCTACGGCTACGAGGATAGCCTCACGAACTGCCGCAGCCTTTCCTGTCGGCCAACCTTCGACGCCCTCAAGCTCGGTTTCGCATTTCACGATCGAGGCGAATTCTGTCGCGGTGATACCCAGCCGGGCCCCAATGCTGGTTTTGCGCCCCACGAAGTAGCCTTTAATGCTGCTGCTCGCGAACGACTCCATGAAAACGGCCTCAAGGTACAGCCGGTCAGCATCCTGGTTCTGAGAGTTGCCCTCTGCGACTCGGATGCCGGCTACGTCGACCTGGTACTCCCGAAGGATGTCGAGGATGCTGTGACGAGCAAATTTGAGCTGCTCTGGCTTATTCAGGATTTGCGGGATGACCAAGGATTCGACGTTCAAGATTTGCTTCGCTTCATCGTCGTAGATGACGAAGGTCGCCTTTTTGGGCTCTGCGCGGATTCCGAGTGATCGCATAGCGTTCCCTGCGTACTGTGGATTCGGTGGAATGCGAACCCTAGCATCAGATCGCTAGCGTCGACCATACGCCCTTGGCATGCCCGCTTGGGCAGGTAGGCGGCCACTTCGTGTCCGTAGTAGCGACTTAGGCATAGCATCGTCTACAGCGCCGAGCATCTCGCACACCATCAATCACTGACCGATGATCTTGGAGCCGTCATCAGGTACGTCATCGGCTCGATTAGCACTAGGGGATGCCAAGGCTAATGTCAGCCGTCTCCAAAGGCTTTTGGCTACAAAAGCGGTGCGTCGATCAGCCTGGCCAGAGCTGGCTTAGTTGACTTTTTCATTGACAGATGGCCAACTACTGAAGAGGCTGGGACAAAGCTGAATTCTCACCGCTACAGGAGGCCGGGCAGAGCCCGGCCTCCTGTAGCGATTTACCTATCGCTTTTTCTGCGCAGCTTTTGAATACGAACGAGATAGCGCTTTAATGGCGGATGGGGAAGTTTGGATGCGCTTTTCTGCAGATGCTTTGGGCGAAACCCAGCATGGCTGGGTCTATGAGAGGGACACTCCAAAGAACGGTGTCATTCGCAGGGCCTTCAAGGGGGCACCCTAGAGATCTTGCATCCAGGCGTGCATTCCCACTGACTTGCCCCTGATGGGCAAACTCAGCGCCCTGCAAATGCTGCAACTAACTGCTCCGCTCTCATCCTGAACGCAGCCTCTGATCTATCCTCAACTACGTTTTAGCAGTCGGTTAACCTCGGTCTCGATCGCATCGGGTTTCAACTCATAACCAGCAAAGCTTCCGAACAGCTTTGAGGTAGCACGCTGAACGTAAGGGGCAATACTACTGGCAGGAGTATCAGCCGGCACTTCGACATAGCTTTCGATGGAATCTTCCCGCGTAACCTTGTTGCGGGAATACGAACCCTGATCAAGCCAATGATCAATATGACGTCCGCGTAACCTATTCCAGCGAAACATGAAACCAAGCTTGGCATCGGCGTCGAAGTCCAATGCGCTCACGAAACGAAGGCCCACCGCTATGACTTCGGCGACAAAGTACGCTGCTAAGCGCGGGTCTAGGGCGGTACCTGGCTCTACCCTTGTAGTCGTATCGTCCAGCAATATCCTTGATTGATAAAATTCTCCTCGTGCATGGATACGATAGAAATCTAGTTTGTTGGAGGATGAATCTAGAATCAAAGATTCCCAAGCAGTCTCTCGCTTATAGGTACGATCAGCGGCGTTGTGGAAATTCGTAGAAACCAACCAGGCAGGCCATCCGGTGTACTCAGGATTAGACGAGTCAACCTTTGCCAGGAAGTCATTGCTAGAGTCCTCGACATCCTTGGGCGGATCGACAACCAAAGCGACCTCCCAGCTCCCTTTTTGCAAAAGCATCGGAGCAGAATGGCTCACTTTGCGTGCCTCAATTTCCATTTGGCGAGCATGTGCGCCCCCCTGGAGGATTGAGCGCGCGCGATCTTCAAGCGTTGGGCTTTTAAGCGCCGAAGTGAAGAGATTCGCCCCCTCGACACCCAGCTGCCGTCGCAGGAATCGCCCGATATCGGCCTCCCTATTATCGAAGCAGATCTTTAGAAGGTCGGGCCAGTCAGACGCCTTGATTGCGGATGTACTGGGTGTGCCATTCGAACCGAGGGTGCGAAAATAGACAGCATCCTCGCGTACTAACGTTCGACCGTTGTCATTTAGATCTCTTTTTGCCGCTGCAGGTACCGTCACCCCTTGAGGTACAGCTATCACCGGGTGTAGCAATCCCTCACGCTCAACGAACGCTACCTGGATCTCGATTGAGATTGATGAATACTTTGAAACGATGCCTTGGATTACATCAACGTGAAAAGCTGCTTTCACATCATCCGGGGCATCCTCCCGATCTGGCTGCAGGGTATCGTTGTCGAAACCTATTATCAGATAGCCGCCATCGCGGTTGTATAAGGCTATGACGGCTTTGGTGATCTTGGCGATGCCTTCAGCAGCCTTGGGATCGATCCACGTTTTGATCTCAACGCTCAACCCTTCGGAAAGGCGGCTCACCAAACTGTCGAGTCGAGCCTCAGAAATGTCCATTTTTCCCCCTCAAAATGAATGCCCGTCAGCGGGCAGCGATCACACCTTGCACGATCTATAGCAGGTAAAAGATGGCCCGTTGCTGAAAGACCGCACGAGCCTAGTGGAGCTATCGGCGGTGCTAGGATTACGGCCTAAACCGCCGTCATGCCTAGGGTATCCCAGGTCAATGCCCATAACGAAAAAGCCCGGCACATTGCTCATAATTTTTCGCCAACGCGGATTTGGTTAGTCTTCAGACACCGATAAATTTGGTGGACGATCATGGACAACCAGCTACGAAAACAAGCGAAAGAGCTCCGCGAGGCTGCCGACGTCAGCGTCAACCTAGCCGCGATGTGGGCCAACGTTGCCGAGAGAACCTGGAGATCTTGGGAAACCGAAAGGGGCAACGTCACCGCGCGCTTACCCTCCCCTGCTGCGCTCTGGAGCTTCCTGGCTCGGTCGGGGATCAACATGCGCAAACTAGGACGTGAGATTGATGCGAAACCACGCGGGCTCGCACTGGCTATCGCTTGCTACAAAGGGGGAGTTGGAAAGACATCCATCACAGTGAACCTTGCAGCCGCGCTTGCGGAATTAGGGTTACGGGTAGCGGTGGTAACCAACGACTATAGCCACCGTTATGCATGCAAGGACGGCGAGCAGCCAGCCCCCGGAAGCTGGGCAAGTCGAGTCGGGTTCTTCGATGAGCGTGATCTCATCACCTTCCCAACAGCGGTGAAACAGCGTCGGAGGCGCATTCGCGATCATCTGGCGGCCCTCCCGCCAAGCGAGCAGGCGCGTTACCAGATGATTCATGCTGACGAACTCGAGGCTCTGGAGCGAAAACAGCGTGCAACCGAAAAGCTAAGGGGCCTTATCGCGCGCCATGACTACGTGTTATTTGACGTAAATTCTGAGCTTGAACTGATACGACGCTTCGCAAACCTAGTAGCCGTAGTCGTAGACACGAACTGTTCGATGGCTGTGCGCAGTGCTGAAAAATTCGTCTCGGCACTGCAGAACATCAAGTGTCGTGAGACAACACCCAGCTACTTCGGATTGCTAACCAACTGCGATGTAGGAGGCGTCAGTACTGCGCTTGAAGAGTTCGTAGGTGATTTCGTGAATCTGAGCGATGAGCAGTACCAGGAGATCACCGAATCAAAATACTCGACGTGCCGGCGCCGCGAGCGAGTGCTTGAGCTAGTCGACTCACTGAGGTTTCCTCCTTTGCATACCGAATTGACCGGCGCTTACCGAATCGCCATCGAGATGCTGGAAGATTCTCCTCCTCCAGGGCAGGAATATGGATACTTCAGCGCATTCGTGGATTTCGCACCGCGCTCTCATGCTGCTCGGGAGATGCGTCGCCTGGCAGATGAGCTCATCCATTGGCGACTTCGCAATACCTGGAAATGACGCAGGGAACCGAAAAGCATCGTTAGCCTGGCCCGCAGATGAAGCCACCCAGTCCTCCTCATGAGCGACGTCTCAGCCTTTCAAGGGCCCATTCGAGACGTCTCTCTGCTTGCTGCCCGGCGCATGTTAGGCTTGTACCCGAATGCGTAGCCTCCTATCCAAAAGGCTACCTCAACGAGCGCTAACCTTGATCAGAGCGAAAGGACGATGCACATTCATTACGCTGCCGGTGAGGCAGTTTCATGACCCTGAAGGTGTCCTTCGCGAACGTACTGCGTGCCCTGCGCAACAAAAGGAACATCAGCCAGAGAGACTTTGCTGACACCACGTCCCGCACTTATCTATCTAAGCTCGAATTGGGTAAATCCAGTATTACTCTAGACAAGCTTGGACAGATCAGCAGTCGGCTCGATTTGAGCCCACTGACGCTCCTTACGTTGGCCTTGAGCGAGGATACTGGCAAGACCACCACTGAACTTATGTTCAATTTGCAATCAGAGCTATCTGAGCTGCGGAAAGATGGTGGCCTGCCTAGTCTGAGCATAGAGCTTGGTGATCCGAATGCGGCTTTCACCAAATGCAGGCCAAAACACGATGAAAGTGCCGTAAAAATGCAATGCAGTACGAGTAACCACTGATTGGATAACGGGTTTTGGTTCTACGGCACGATTCATCACCTACTGCTGACAGCCGCCTTTTTAAAGTAGCCACTTACAGTTTCTTTTAACTCATCCGAAGGCTTCCAGTATTGATAGACTGCATCTTTACGCAAGCCATTCTTACCCTCCAACCAACTGTTGACCTGCTTCTCCAAAGAAGGTTTAAGCTTTTGCTTAACCCAGACCGCATGAATATGGTCGGCCCCGCTCCAACCATCACTGCCATTCTTACGGTACCACCCAACGAACCCATTTTCAGCTAGAGCCGTTAGTAAACCCTTAATCTTACCATCTCTATCACCATCCAAGCATCTAACACTAATATCAACCGCAGCCGTGTAAGGTACCCCATCAATTACGTCATCAGTCCCATGAACATTTTGAGGTGACTTTGTTTGATTTATACCTTGGGTGACTCTAGGAATCAGCTCAAGATCTGATAATTTTTGGGCTGCCTCTGGATAGATTCCCGATGACTGTGATTTATTAAGGTGACAGTTCCTGCTCGCTTCCCAAGGTGAAGCATATGCGGAAAGACTCATCAGAAACACTACGGCAGTAAGCGAATTTTTCACCACGCTCAACATACGTCACCTTAATCCATCCGCCAATTGGCTCAGTTTAGAGAGGCACTTACCCAGCGATCACTTCCTTTACTGCCCTGCCGCCACTCACTAACACATTGACTGACGCGCGGTATCGACGTGTACTCAATGTCTGGCTGGGTGCTAATCGACATATTTAATAGCTTCGGCTTTGCCCCGCGAGCGGTTTCATCTTTTGAATAAAGTTTATCTACTGTGACAGTGACATAGTAGGACTGGCCGCCTACAGCCTGAATAAAGCCTACACGATTATAAGCCATTGCAGTATGGCACGCTGGGGAGGAAGCCCGCAGTTGGACATACTCGGAAAGCTTGCTGATCCGCAGCCCTGTATCAATGTCGTTAATCTTAATGTCAGACTTAGCAACCTGCTTATACTCTGCAGCATTAAGATACCTCACAAAGAAGGTATCAACTACTTCCACCGGCGCTCTAAGCTCATCCGCAATCAACTTAAACGTGAGCTCTCGATCAGGATCATTAACTGTAAAGCCCAGGCACATCCCTAAGGTTCTTTTAGATATATGCCGGCGGTGCTGATCGAGCAGATACGCCTCAAGCAAACGCTGACCGTCATAAGAATTTAGCCTCTGACCATAGCTAGCTTTAAGGCTTCCACATTCGTTCTCTATTGTTGAGAAGCTACCTGAAGAGTATGCAATCCCTTCTTTTGCCCGTCTATCCTTCAGACCTGCGATAATAGACGAAGCGCCGTCGAGCTGTGTATACATAATCCGATCAGCACTCTTATCCTCAAACAAAGACTTTTTGCTCTGCATATTTATATCAACCAGATAGTACTTAATACCACCTATCCGCGCATATAGCATCATCTTGCTTTTATTAGCATCATTATCATCAGGCAGCCTGAATGTTACGGTTTGATTATCTACAGTGCTTGACGCGCTCGCGATAGCATTATCAATGATCACAGCCATTTCTCTAGCAATTGGCTTAGCCATAACTGCAGCGATCGGATTCGTGGCTGCGGCAACTGACTTGAATGTATCCACAGCGCTCTGCAACGTTGTGACTTTCTCATCAACCGCATAGACGAGATTAAATTTATGCTCCTTATTCATCCCATCTAGTAACGAGTAGCCAGTTATGTCGCGACTGAGAATGTATTCCTTGGAGCAGTTTCGCCCATTTTGCTCATACTTAGCACTTAAGATTGGAATATTATCGTACGTCAGCAGGAGCATAGTCTTATTATTCACCCCCACCGCATTCCTACCAAGAGCCCTTAGAAAGCTATCATTGCAAAAGCCAACTACATCGGAGCTAGCACCCGTAGCCTTTACATACATAGTATCATTTAGGCTCTGAGGGTCACTCAAATAAGGTTCTAGCTGAACCACCTCTGAACTTGAGAACCACCCTCCAAGCGACACCTTCGGAACTACAACTAAGGCAACCATCAATGAAGCTTTTAGAATTCTCACTGTCATCCCTCCCCGTTATTTACTTCCAAGCACCTACACTCGTATAGTCGAGGGTTTGAAAACTGGCAAGATCTAAGACCAAACAATTCAAACATGAAGAATGGATGTCGAATTCTGTATCGATTCTCCATTAGCAGGCAGTGGGCGTTGGTTTTTTGGCGACAAAAAAATAGCAATCGAAGTATCTTACCTGGATGCCTCGCATCACTTGAGAAAGTGACTTGATGGCGATGGCTGCAGTCATTCTCCACGCATTTGGACAACCCTTCGAATTGGCTGTCGCATGAGTCGCTACCGGCAGTTGCTCAGGAAGCATCGGAGTCGATAGCGGATCGGCTCAATTTCCGTATCTGATTACAGCGCAGAAATGCGCGCCCCTAGTGATACCAGCACTGAATGCAGATTCTGCAGGCCTTGGGCGGAGAAGATTTCGACCGACGTATCTGCCCTGTAGAGGTACTCAGCCAAGATCAGGCCGTACTGGGCTTTGGTTGGTATGGAGCTCAATCCCAGGTTTTTCTGAGCAACCTCCATGCTGTCTTTACCCACGAGCGCTTCCAGCGCCATTCCTTCGAAAGAGGCATCGATATCTGCCAGGGTGATCACTATCTGCTCAGGCAATATCCATTCTTCTCGGTAGCGATCTCGGGCTTTTCGCCCTTCCTTGTCGTCGTCGAGCAGAACGATGAATTTCTCACCCCGGCCCATGAGCAAGCTGATCAGATTACCCGATGCGCTTGAACCGACTCCTGGAATCAGGCTAAACCCAAGCTTGCCTCCAGCGCTCAACGCTGCTGCCTTGAGCGCATAGTAATCTGAGATTCCCTCCAAAATCACACAAGGCGAGGTTCCAACAATTTCAGGCACTACATACTGCAAGCGATCAATCACTGGCTGAAAATAGTGTGTGCGAGTAGGGAAGGAATTAAGGTACTGCTTGTACTTGATCGCGTTTACCTCTGCAGGTGTGAAGTCGAGGTCATAATCCTCTTCATCACCTTGCCCTGCTGGGCGATTCTCGATGACATAAGCTCCAGACAGCCACTTCGGGTTCACCATGTGATGGCTATGTGTTGAGTAGATAATTTTGTCGCCACTGGATGCCATTTTCTCAAAATACCCCAGTAGCTCTGCCTGAGCACGGGAGTGCAGGTTTGCAGCAGGTTCGTCAAAGACGTAAATTTTGTGTTGGTTTTCACGCCCGTGCTTGAAACCCGTGAGCAGCAAGAATGTGAAGAACCATCGAAAGCCGATTGATCGCTCGGCAATCTTGTAGGTCGTGTCGCGGTTACTCACGACAAACGAAACGACCGCAGTGGGATCATCAGAACCGCCGACTGTCCATTTGAGGTCGACTCGTTTCGCAGTGGCATTGCGCGAAAGAACCCGCCTCCAACCTCCAATCACCTCGGCAGAAAGCGCGTTGGAAACCTGTTGGAAGACACTATCAATCTGAGCTTTGGCTGGGCTTCGCTGGAATTTCTCATACCAATCACTACCATTCTCGGCCCGGTAAACCTCGATAGGTCTGATCACATCCCGATCAACATCGAAGCCAGCAAACTTTATGATGCGCTCGACAATTTCCCGATAATGCCGCTTCTCATATCCCTCATAACCATCGGATGCTAACGAGATTTGCTCAGGGACATTGATCAAAAACGTCGGAAAATACGCGACCTTAGGTATCGACGCTTCGATCAAATCAGCTGTGCGCTTCCACAAATTTTCATCTTCGTCATCCGGCTGGGCATAAACCTCAAACTCACTTTCCCCGCGCGATCTGACTCTGAAGTCAAACGCGAGGCTAGCAATCCTTGATTTCGGCTTACTGTTTTCGAAGCTGAACTCCCTTGCGATCCTGAAGGGTTTTGCCAGTGCCTCGGTGTCTACCTCCAACCCAGCATGACTCACCAGGGCCTTGATTGACTCCAGGTCATGTGCTTCAAGCTCAACTGTTGCAGCGATCGACACGGTGCCTGTGAAAGCGCCTTTCTTGCTGGCCGGGATGAAGGTGAACTGATCTTTGTTTTCTGGACTGAAGAAGTAGAGCCTTGAAACCGACCGATCGCTGCTCACAAATTGCGAGATAGCTTCCAAAATCGTGGTTTTACCACTTTCATTTAGCCCAATGAGTGTCACGACTGGATTATCCAATCGTCCTGCCAGCTCAATTCGTGTGCTAACAATCCCTTTGTAGTTCTTTATCTCAAAATCGAGGATTTTCGACATCAGCGCACACGACCTTGTGTTGGCACGAATCGGAGCACAGCCAAGACTAGAAATCTGGCCGCTTTGAACCCTGAGGATGGTGCCCTGCCGCTCGGACGCGGCCTATTGGCAAACTGGATCCGACAGGGTTAGAGTGCTGGCACTCTAGCATCAAGTCGACCGCTGTCAACTGGCCTTGATTTGACGCCAGGCCACTGTTGCGTTGGTTCACATAGGGAAGATGGGGAACGTAATGTCAGGTTCTGACGGAAGGCTTTTTAGAGATTACACAGCCGGCGCTCCAACCGAGACTGCCTGCGATACGCTGTATCTCCAGACCCAGCTTGCTTCTCCGAAGCCCGAGGTCGTGAGCGAGATCGAGGTCGGTGATTCACTTGAAATTGGCCTTGGAGAGATCGACGGAAACGTCGTCGCCTGCGCATATTGGGGCAGGCATATTGCCGGTGGTATCGCATCTCCCAAAGTGATTCGGCTGATCGCTTGCATCCAAAGCGGCACGAACTATTCAGCAGTGGTTACGGCAAAAATGGGTGCTCAGATCTCTATCAAAATCTCGCCGATCAAGGAGGACTGATTTTGATCAGACTGACTGGCGGTGTGTATTACGAGCAGTGCATGAGTCCCATATGGCAAGAGCTATTTGGCTCAGGCGGTAGAGCTGCCACGGCGATCGCGCGTCTTGGAGGACATGTTGCCCTAGACACATATGCGGATCGCACAGCGGAGGCCATCCTTCGCCAGAGAGCGATGCTGGAAGGTTTCAGTGTTGCAACTCATGATATCAACCAAAGCTTGCACTTCCGGTACACCCACGGCCTCGCCAAGCCCTCTATCCATCCGGTACCAGAGACCTCCACTACAAGACTTCAAATTACTGCCGAAAATGTGGTTCGCTTCGGACTGCTAGAAGGTGACTGCGTCGTCGATGCCCGCAATGTCGTATATGACCCGCAGAGCTCTCGGCACCCTGTCCCCTTTCAAGAGAATGGATCAAGAGCCGAGAGGCTTGCGCTTGTCCTTAACAGGCGTGAAGCTGAGGCGCTACATGGCAGTGACGATTTGAACGCAGCCGATTTGGCGCGGGCACTATCGAAGTCGCAGAGCGCTGAGATTGTCATCATCAAGATGGGCCCTGCAGGAGCCCTTTTGTTCCATGAAGGCCAATCTCACCATATCCCATCCTTCGTGACCTCGCAGGTTTGGAAAATCGGTTCGGGAGATGTGTTCGTCGCCAGCTTCGCGCACTTCTGGCTCGAAGAAGGACTAGCCCCACTCAAGGCCGCCATGCAGGCCTCACGTGCTACTGCGTACTACTGCGAGACGAAAGGCTTTGCCTCCAAAGCCGAGCTAGAGACCTATCATCCCGTCGCCGCCAGCCTGTCGAAAAAAACCAAAACGGGCAGGCCACCCCACGTTTATCTCGCCGGCCCATTCTTTTCGCTGGCACAGCTCTGGCTCATCGAGGAAGCCCGCGCCCGTTTGTTAGAAATGGGGTTGAGCGTGTTTTCCCCCGTGCATGATGTTGGTCACGGGCCTGCGGATGAAGTGGTGCAGAAGGATCTCGATGCGATCCACGAGTGCGACCTGATGCTTGCAATCGGGGACGGGCTTGACGCTGGAACGATCTACGAGATCGGCTACGCGCGTGCGCTGAAGAAGCCCGTAGTCATGTACGTAGAGAATGAGTCGGAAGAGGATCAGAAGATGATGGCCGGGTCTGGCTGCGTGGTGACCAAAGACTTCGTCACCGCCATTTACCAGATCGCGTGGAAGGCAGCTGAATTATGAAGCGCGCCCTCCTCTTATCAGGCGGTATGGATTCACTCGCTCTGGCTTGGTGGCTGCGCCCTGAAATCGGCATCACTCTGAACTATGGTCAGCTCGCGGCTGAGGCAGAGATCCGTGCTTCCAGGGCTATCTGCGAAGAGCTCCAAATTGAGCACCATGCCATTTCCATCGACTGCCGATCTGTGGGCTCCGGCGACATGGCCGGAGGCAAGGCTGACACTCATGCGCCTGCCAGTGATTGGTGGCCGTACCGTAACCAGATGCTCGTAACCCTGGCTGCCATGAAGGCCATCAGCCTGGGTGTCAACAAGCTCTTCCTGGGCACCGTGAAATCTGATGGTTCCCACCGTGACGGTACCCCAGAGTTCATCGCTGCTATCAATCAGTTGATGGTCATCCAGGAAGGTGAGATGTCTGTTGAGGCTCCTGCAATCGAGTTGAGCACCACCGAGCTGATAAGAACCGCCGGTGTGCCATCCTCAATGTTGGCCTGGGCCCACAGCTGCCACAAATCGAGTGTGCCGTGCGGCAGCTGCCGAGGCTGCAACAAGTACTTCGAGGTCTGGCACGAGATCGAACATGGACTGGATCACGCTCAGTAGTCCGACGGTACGGGCTGAGCCGGGTCGCTACCAGCCATTCACCTGGCCTGATGGTGCATTCCATGCGCTGCCTGAAGTAGAGGATGTTAGCGACGAAGGCATCTTCAAACTTCTCGATCAGAGACGAACCAGGCGGACGTTCAGTACCTTGAATGAAGGCCAGCTGGGTCAGCTACTGTGGCGCTGCGCGCGTACGCAATCCATTGCCGAATCGAACTACGGCTTCGATCTGGAACTGCGACCAACGCCATCTGCCGGCGCCATGCACCCCATCCATATTCTGGTTCACCTACCGGGTAGATCGAATTGGAGCCGCTACGATAGTCGCCGGCACGGCCTAGTCGAACTACTGGGATCAGCTGAGGCCTTCGCTGGCCTGGAAGGACAGAGCCATGAAGTTATGCCTGCATTGCAGGCAACGCGGTTGCTCCTGGTGGCTGAGCCCGGTAAGACCTGTGCCAAATACCAGAACGGCGAGAGCCTGATCTGGCGAGACGCTGGAGCGCTTTTGGCGGTCATGGCAGTGATTGCTGAAGCCCTGGGTTGTACGTTTTGCCCGCTGGGGATTACGGGTGATCCGTGGGCTGGTCGGTTAGCGCCGGCCGGTGTGCTTTTTGGCGTCGGTGTCGCACTCGTTGGTGGGCCGACGCCGAAATGCTAAGCGGCTTTCAAACCAGCCTGGCTCAGCAGCCCGTGGACTACGGTAGGCGCAGACATCATCTGGTACCACATCAGCGCATCGAGCTTGGAGGGACGAACATCGATTGCTTTGCTCAATGCGAGAAACTCAGCTTCGAGCTTTAGGTAGTGGCGCTCCACGGTGAGACCAGGAGAAAAAAATCCAGCCAACGCTCCTGCGCGTAGGATGTGAATATCAAGAATGGCCACGTCATCGGCATCGAGCCAGTTGCGAGCGATCCAAGAAGCAGTTTTATAGCCAACGCCTGGGAGCTCCAACAACCAGTCCCGAAGGGCCCGACCAGAATGAAGGGGAACACCGCCTAATGCCAAGACTGAGAGTGCCGAATGAAGGTAACGCGCCTTCTGTTTGGCAAACCGATAGCGTACTGAGCGGCTACCGATTTTCAGTGGGATGGTGAGCCACTCTCGCAGCTGCTCCTCACTGGGCACCTCAGCCTCAAAGGCTCCGAAATTTCTCAGATGGGCGAAGGCTGCCAAACCGACGCTCGCCGGAATGCCATGGCCACCCAGAAGGCATGCCCCAACCTCCTCAGCAAGGGTAGCGCCAAGCTTGTAATTGAGCGGTTCGGGTTCTTGCTCGTTTGCCCAGACTTGATAGGCCCAGTACGCCGGGCTCGGGAATGCTTCGATTAAGCCCCACGAAACGCCTGGCAATACCTCGGTCACAGCATCAGGGAATTCTCGGCTGTAGAACTTGGAATCTACAAACACCACACCGTTTTGCATCACCGGGCCTCCTGTACGGAGCCATAGGTCTGCGTGATCCAGTGCAAGAAATCGCTGCGCTCTATCGGATCCATCGCAGCAACACGATCGCGGAGCCGGGATTGGCGCCGGGCAATAGTCTGCCGCTCGCGATACGTATCACCTAGGTAACGACTGTCGTGAAGCTCTTTTGGGGCAGCGTAGTTCATCCATACGCATTCTTCCCTGAGATCCGTGTGCGTCTTGGCCATGAACGTCACTTTCCTCCATCCGTGGAGCATGTCGTTGTACAGGTCGCTGTCGTAACCGGAAATCATGACTTTGCACGGGGCGCTGCATAGCGTGCGAAGCAGCTGCTCATGTTGGCCTTGGTCATATTCGTAACGGTAGATCTTGGCGCGACGACGAGTCTGTGTGACATACGGAGGATCAGCATAGATCAGCTCGCTACCGTCGTATGAATAGCTGCTCAGATAACTCGAAGCATCGCCTTGTATGAGCTCAAGGCGCTCGAGCTGGTGATCTGCCCAGGCTTCATGAACGGCAGGATCTACGTCCACGCCGATGTTTCGAGCAGCTGGTTTTTTGTGGCGCAGGACAGCGCCTGCAC